>ERZ1034844.1065-NODE-1065-length-13497-cov-11.490403_pt1 | contig 13497 bp, 10 predicted proteins | sample MGYA00520594_ERZ1034844 | MGnify/ENA primary metagenome ERZ1034844 (study PRJEB33766, sample SAMN09781733) | gut metagenome | biome: gut microbiome | host: Homo sapiens | place: Madagascar | study: EMG produced TPA metagenomics assembly of the PRJNA485056 data...
AACCTACTTTCATCGTACTTTCTGCGATGAGCGGTACAACAAACTCACTCGTTGAGATCTCTGACTATCTCTACAAGAAGAATCCAGAGGGAGCCAACGAAGTAATCAACAACCTGGAGAAAAAATACATGCAGCATGTGGAAGATCTCTACTCCACTGAGGAGATGAAAAAGACCACCAGCGAGTTCCTCCGTGGCGAATTCGATTACCTGCGCTCTTTCACAAAAGACCTCTTCACTTCCTTTGAGGAGAAAAGCATCGTGGCACAAGGTGAGATTATGAGCACCAACATGGTGGTAAACTACATGAAGGAACTGGGCATCAAGGCCGTTCTGCTCAATGCACTCGACTTCATGCGCACAGACAAGAACGCTGAACCCGACCCACAATACATCAAGGAGAAACTCGCTGACATCATGGAGAAGAACCAGGGCCAGCAGATATATATCACACAGGGATTCATCTGCCGCAATGCTTACGGCGAAGTAGACAACCTGCAACGTGGTGGCAGCGACTATACAGCCTCTCTCATCGGTGCTGCTCTCCCTGCTGACGAGATACAGATTTGGACCGACATTGACGGTATGCACAACAACGATCCACGCATCGTTGACCACACAGAAGCAGTACATCAGCTCAACTTCGAGGAGGCTGCCGAGTTGGCTTACTTTGGTGCTAAGATTCTGCACCCCACCTGTGTACAGCCCGCCAAATACGCAGGCATCCCTGTACGCTTGAAAAACACCCTCGACCCCAAGGCAGATGGCACCATCATCGACAATGTCATCGTACGTGGAAAAATCAAGGCTGTAGCAGCCAAAGACAATATCACAGCCATCAAGATCAAGAGTAGTCGTATGTTGCTTGCCACAGGTTTCTTGCGCAAGGTATTCGAAATCTTCGAGAGCTACCAGACTCCTATCGACATGATTGCTACTTCAGAGGTGGGTGTCAGCATGAGTATCGACAACGATGCACACCTCAACGATATCGTCAACGAACTCAAGAAATATGGCACTGTGACAGTCGACTCCGATATGTGTATCATTTGTGTCGTGGGCGACCTTGACTGGAGCAACGTAGGCTTCGAAACCCTCGCTACAGAAGCGATGAAGAACATTCCTGTTAGAATGATTTCTTATGGTGGTTCTAACTATAACATCTCATTCCTCATCAAGGAGAGAGACAAGAAGCAGGCATTGCAGAACTTGAGCGACAGCCTATTCGATAAATAATATGGAAAAAGTTTCGCAGGTAAGAATCATAAGCAATGGAGGGACAAAATCCCCTGAAGCTAAATGGTTTCAATCACCTGCGAAACTTTCAGATTTTAATTTAACTATAAAGCAAAAACAGGTAAATGAAAGGAACATTTCCTATAGATAAGTTTCAGGAGATACAGACTCCGTTCTACTATTACGACACAGCCCTGCTGAGACAAACTCTCAGAACCATCTGCGAGGAAGCCAGCAAACATCCTGGCTTTGAGGTGCACTATGCCGTAAAAGCTAATGCCAATGCCAAAGTGTTGGGCGTTATCAGCCACGCAGGGTTGGGAGCCGACTGTGTGAGCGGAGGAGAAATACAAGCAGCCCTTAATGCAGGATTTCCAGCCGACAAAATCGTTTATGCTGGAGTAGGAAAAAGCGACTGGGAGATTAATCTCGGACTGCAGAAAGGCATTTTCTGCTTTAACGTAGAAAGCATCCCTGAACTCGAGATTATCAACGAGTTGGCAGAGCAGCAAAACAAGACTGCACAGGTCTGCTTCAGAATCAATCCCAACGTGGGGGCTCACACCCATGCCAATATTACAACAGGATTGGCTGAAAACAAATTTGGAATTGCCATGCACGATATGGAGAATGTAATAGCTGAAGCTGCAGGTATGAAGCATATCAAGGTTCTCGGCCTACACTTCCACATCGGTAGTCAGATACTTGACATGGGAGACTTCGAAGCACTCTGCAATCGCATCAATGAACTGCAGAATCAGCTGGAAGCTCACCACATTGAGGTAAAGAACATCAACGTGGGCGGAGGTCTTGGCATTGACTACAAACATCCCAACCGCGTGCCCATACCCGACTTCAAATCCTACTTCGACACTTACGCCAAGCATCTCAAACTACGTGACGGTCAAAAGGTACATTTCGAACTGGGACGCTCAGTAGTGGGACAAATGGGATCGCTCATCACCCGTACGCTCTACATCAAGCAAGGAACAGCCAAGCAGTTTGCTATCGTAGATGCCGGAATGACCGACTTGATACGACCAGCACTCTACCAGGCTTATCACAAGATAGAAAACATTTCGAGTGACGAACCCGTAGAGACTTACGACGTTGTAGGCCCCATCTGTGAGTCGAGCGATGTCTTTGCTAAAGCTATCGACCTCAACAAGACCCATCGTGGCGACCTCATAGCCATCCGTTCTGCTGGAGCCTATGGTGAAATCATGGCAAGTCAGTACAACTGCCGACAGATGCCTAAAGGCTACATGACAGAAGAAATGTAAGACGGTAAAAATTACGAGAAAGAAAAATAATGATGATTATCAGTACTACAACTATCATCGCAGGCGCAGTAGTGTTTTTATTGGCTATCCTCGGATCGCTGATAAATCCATTTCTGCGCTCGTTGCGTTTGCATACAGTGAGTGAACAACAAGGTAATGATACCGAAACAGAAGAACAACAAGCAGAACAGAAAGCCACGCTCTCACCGTCTGTCACGGTTCTTATCACAGCTCACGACAATCTGCCTGAGTTGGAACGCAATCTGCCATCATTCCTCAAGCAGAAATACCCCAACGACTATCAGGTAGTCGTAGTTTGCCAAAATAGCGATGGCGACACCATCGACTTCTTGAAACGCCTGTCAGCAGAACACACACACCTCTATTACACCTTCATACCCGACAGTTCACGCTATATGAGTCGCAAGAAACTGCAAATCACCGTGGGTGTGAAAGCCTCTAAGTACGAGTGGATCTTGCTGACCGAACCCACCTGCAGAGCCAACAACGACGAGTGGCTTGCTGCTATGACACGTCAATGTCAAGACCCCACCCATCTCGTGTTGGGCTATGTCTGCACAGAAGACACCTGCAAGGGTGTAAGACGCTTTGACACCATCCGAGAAGCTTACTATCTGCTGCGTCGCGCACAACGCTCCTATGGTTATCGCACCAACCTGCCTAACGTACTCTTCCGCAAAAGTGATTTCATGAACCAGCAAGGTTTTCAAGGCAACTTAGAATACCTACGCAGCGAATATGACTTCTTGGTCAATAAATATGGACAAGAGGGAGGTACGGCAGTCGAACTGAATGAAGCAGCCTGGCTTACTCAGGAAGCACCAACAGACAAGAGCTGGCACAACGCACATCTCTATCTACAGGCTTCGCGCAAGTCTATGCTTCGACATCGTTCCATGCGCACCTTGATGTTCTTCGACCATCTCATGCCCCACCTCAGTCTTACAGCATCCCTTGTCACCTTAGCTTATGCCATCATGACGCAAGACTGGATTCTTACAGCTTGTGCAGGCTTTTCCCTACTCTTGCTCATCATCCTGAGAGTCATCATTGCCCACAAAGCCATCTCGCATTTCGACAGAGACATCGCCACTTACAAGCTACCCTTCTATGAGTATGGAGTCATCTGGCGAAACTTAGGCAACAAAGTGCGCTACTGGCATGCAGACAAGAATGATTTCACAAGTCACAAGCTGTAGAAGAGTTTTTTCTAAAAAAAGTGAACAACGATGAAAGTATATCTATTCATATCTAAGGCAAAAAAGCAACACATCATGTACCATGCCTACATCGAGACTTTACAACAAAGACTCGACATCACCACCTGCATGGAAGATGCCGATGTAGTGGTGTTGCTGGGGGGATGGACACAACAAGGAGCCCGTCTGGCTCGATGCTCCAAGAAGATGGGCATACCTTATATCGTATGTCCACTTGGCGATATATCGGAAAGAAATCTTAACAACCCAGGCATCAAACGAAGCCTCCAAAGTATGATCTACCTACGCAATATGTGTAGACAAGCCGAAGTGCTCGTAGCAACAACCCCCTTAGAGAAAGCATATCTCGAATCGTTGGGATGGAATCATCACGTGATACTCATTCGCTATTACGGGTACAGCCATCTCACATCTGAAAACACCATGTCCGAAGACTGGCAGAGCACTGATGAAACCATCTTTGCCAACTATGAGAAGCGTAAGGCGGAAGCCATCTCTGCCAAAACCCAAGAAGCCATCATCGCGCAAATCATGCAAATTAAGAGTAGGATGCCGCACAAGAACATACCACAACAATATCTTGACGACCTGCACACCCTGCTCTATGCCGACAACTACGACGAGGATGCCATCAATGCCGAACTCGCCAAATGGAAACTCAATAACTACGCAGCTGCTGTCTTCCAGGTCATGACCGAGAAGACAGGACTCACCGAGGGATTCATGCCACTGCCAGCAAAAGAGGGCAGAAAGAGCCGCCAGATACTGCAATACGTCAAATAGCCGTCACCCCGTATGTAAACCTCCTACATGACAGATTTCACAAGCATAAACTCTCAGGCAAGCACACTGCCTGCCCTCAGCATAGCCGACTCTATCAATCAGACGTTGAAAGAGTCGGCTAATCTTGTAGTCACAGCACCCCCAGGAGCGGGCAAGTCTACGTTGCTCCCTCTTACCATCCTTGAAGGGATGAACAGCAAGGGAAAAATCCTCATGCTGGAACCAAGACGACTTGCAGCCCGACAAATTGCCGAGCGAATGGCAAGTCTCATAGGAGAGCCAACAGGCAAGACGGTGGGCTACCGTGTACGCTTTGAAAACAAAGTATCTGCAGAAACCCGCATCGAAGTTCTCACAGAAGGCATACTCACCAGAATGTTGGTCAACGACGCCACTCTCGAGGGCATAGACGCTATCATCTTCGACGAGTTTCACGAAAGAAGCATCCATTCCGATTTAGCACTGGCCCTCACCCTGCAAGCGCAGCACATCATCCGCCCCGATTTGAAAATCATCATCATGTCGGCTACCATCGACACTTCCTTCATCTGCCAGAAGCTCCAAGCACCGCTCATCGAGTGTGCAGGAAGAATGTTTCCTGTTCGAACAGTCTATGCCGAGGCTGAGGTAGACAAGTACAACATACATAAAGAGGTGGCAGCCATTGTGATGCGAGCTCATCGCGACCATGAGGGCGACATCCTTGCCTTCCTGCCAGGACAAGCAGACATACTGAGATGCGAAGAACTCCTTGCCAATAGTCTTGCTGGCACGCCGACACAGATATTCCCACTCTACGGCAATCTCTCACCCGAGAAACAACGTCAAGCCATAGCTACGTCACGCCATGGCGAGCGAAAGATCGTTCTCGCAACGCCCATTGCCGAAACATCGCTCACCATCGAGGGCGTAAGAATCGTTGTCGACTCAGGACTCTGCCGTCAGTTGGTGTTTGACGCTCACACAGGACTCAGTCATCTCACCACCGTGCGCATCAGCAAGGACATGGCCATCCAACGAAGAGGGCGAGCAGGCAGAGTGGCTGAGGGCATCTGCTACCGGCTATGGACGCAAACCTCAGAACACCTCATGCAGGAACAACGCAAACCCGAGATAGAAGAGGCCGACCTTACCTCGATGGTTCTCGATATTGCTGCCTTCGGAGAGAAAGACCCCATGTCGCTCCCATGGCTCACGCCACCATCCCATAGCAACATCTACAATGCGAAACACTTACTCCTTTCGCTGCAAGCCATCAGCGAGGACGGAAGCGCCACACTCCTTGGCAAGGAGATGGCTGCTCTCCCCTGCCATCCTCGTATCGCCAAGATGATACTCTGTTCAGACACTGATGCCCAAAAAGCTTTGGCCTGCGACATGGCTGCTCTCTTGGAAGAAAAAGACCCTATGAGCGAAAACGCGGATTCAGACATGACCCTACGCATCACCATACTACGTTCACAGAGAGAAAAGAAGAACTTGGGTAGATGGGCACGCATCGCACAGATAGCACAAGAATACCGCAAGCTACTCCAGGTAAAAGAGGACAACCATCCCGTTGACCCCGAAGCAGTAGGAAGCCTGATAGCCTCAGCTTATCCAGAGCGAATCGCTATGGCTCTCGACAACATCGGCAACTTCAGATTGTCAGGAGGACAGTCTCTATTCATCGACAAAGAAGACCCCATGGCCACGCACACCTGGCTTGCCATCGCTTCGCTCAACGCTGTGGGCAAAAAAGGAAAGGTATTTCTCTCTGCTCCTGTCAACATCAACGACCTGCCCACCTCGACATACACCAATATCTCATGGGACAGCAAAGCGGGAATGGTGCGAATGCAAAGGGAAAGCCGCATCGGAATGTTGGTCATAGAAAGCAAACCCATCCATGATGCCGACAAAGAAGAAGTGATAGACATCATCTGTTCAGCTGTAAAGAAAGACGGACTCAGTATGTTCGACTGGAATGAGCAGGTGAAACGTCTGCAGCAGAGAGTGGCAAAGATAAAACAGTGGCACCCTGAGATGAACGTGCCCGACCTTTCCACTGAGCATCTGATGGCAACTGCCGCAGAATGGTTGCCCTTCTATCTGGAACAAGAGGGAAAGTTGAAAACAACCATTGCCGAGCTCAAGAAGCTCGACCTTACCGAAATACTATGGGCGCAGATACCCTACGAACTGCAAGAAGAAATAGACCGCTTGGCCCCCACACATATCGAAGTTCCTTCAGGAAGCCGCATCCGCATCGACTATCGGCCAGGAGCAGAGGCACCCGTACTAAGTGTACGATTGCAGGAATGTTTCGGTATGAACCAAACGCCCAAGATCGACAACGGTAGGCAACCACTCTTGATGGAGCTTCTGTCTCCTGGTTTCAAACCCGTGCAACTCACGCAAGACCTCGCCAGCTTCTGGCAAGGCACTTACTTTGACGTACGCAAGGAGCTAAAGCGACGTTACCCCAAACACTTCTGGCCCGAGAATCCCTTAGAGAGTGAAGCGGTGAGAGGAGTAAAGCGTTCCAGGCCATAAGCAAGTCTGCACTGGGAGGGCGTGGCATCTTGCCCGCCCATAAGCAAGACTGCACTGGGGAGGGCGTGGCATCTTGCCCGCCCATAAAAAAAATGTCCCAACCTCTAAACATTAAATTTAACACTTAACATTATACAAATAAACATAAAACACTAAACAAAACAATGAACGGAATATACACCATACTACTCTTAGTATTAAGCAACATCTTCATGACCATAGCATGGTATGGCCACCTCAAACTACAACAGACAGGCGTCAGCAGTAACTGGCCATTAGTAGGCGTGATAGCCTTCAGCTGGGCGATAGCCTTCTTTGAATACTGTTGTCAAGTGCCTGCCAACCGCATGGGCTTTATCGACAATGGCGGACCATTCTCGTTGGTTCAGCTCAAGGTGATACAGGAATGTATTTCCCTCATCGTCTTCGCCATCATAGCCAACATCCTCTTCCAAGGGCAGAGTCTACATTGGAATCATTTGGCAGCCTTCATCTGCCTCATTGCCGCCGTCTACTTCGTCTTTATGAAGTAGATAGAGGGGGGGAAAGGACATTTTAACTATTATTCCTATCAAAGAGAAGCCTCTTTTGGGATGAGATACTCAGGACGATTGTTCACCTCTCCATTCGCTATCTTTCTCGGCAACAATCTGGGGCAGTGAGCCATTATCTGCATAAAAAAACGAAGAATCATACCAAGAATCAAGTTTTTATTATCTTCTTTGCAGAAGATAAAATATAAACAATATGAGATTATCTTCATTACACAGGATTACTTCATTAGAGCTACCATCAGAGCATCTCGAGGAGTTCAAAGAACGTGCTAAGGCTACTAATTGCAGCCTTAACAATTACGTGGAATCTATTCTCACTGATATCACGAGAAAGTACAATGTTGTAGAAGAAAATATGATTACTCCAGACTTGTAGGCTGAGATTGACAAGGCAAAAGAGGATCATAAAAATGGTAAACCCCTGTGATTCGACACAATACAAGAGATAACCGCATGAATGGAAGTCTTATGACGTGGCATTAGCACTGTACTGATTACACCGCTACATTTGGCTGCTATCTTCAAAGAAAGAGAGAAGATTCACTAATACGACTTTCACCCTTTGCTATTCATATTCTCAATTATAAACAATTAACTATTAAGGAAAGTAACAAAACCATCTCTTATAAAAGTTAATAAATTGGATCGTTCAAACATCAAATACTTCTTCCATATAGGATTAACTTCTATGAAGGAATCAAATTTCTTGAGATGCAAAGAATACAAACACCGATTTACATAATTAGCAGAATGCAATACCAAATCTCGCTCATCCTTATCGTCCAACCATAATCTTAGAACATTAGCAGGAGATTCCTCTACAAACTCATCTACTAAGTCCTCAAAGATACCGCTCATCGGATAGTCCTTGATAGCACTAAACACCTGGGATTTTGGAGTAGTCCAACTTAGTTTTTGCTCCATATTATCCTCAGATTCATTGATTAAGAACTCAACACACTCAACCAAAGACTCGTTATTCGTCTTAAGATAAGGATATTTATCCAATAGGCTCCAAGCCTCAGCTATCATCATACATGCTATTTCATCGAAATCGAACACGCTGGTATGTTGATTAACATTCACCAAATCAACAATGGCCATCAACCAAAGATAATCGTAAGAACTGCATAACTTTTTGGTGATGAGTTCAAGACCTCCTTTGGGCACAAAATCATTCCCTGCATTTCGAATCAGGATTCCTTCACATTCAACATTACCTAATATATCAGGGAGCAGTTCAGTTGCTCTACCTATTAAATTACCATCAAAATCATACCATTTCCCATCGACACGAATTTGATTTTGCTGCATACAACTACCTTCTTGAATATCCTCAATTTGGTCCAAATAATGGGTTCTATCCAATAATGTGAACAAATCAGTTTGCATATAAGCAACTATTGTCTTCTTACCCTTATCCCAAACTCCATTTGTACACACCATATCCTTAATGGTGAAACAAATATTATCTTTGTAATTGAAACGATAGAGTTTACCATGCAGAATCTTTAATTTTCCATCTGTAGAATAGACACGTTCACCATTTCTGTTCAAGATAAAGCACAGCCTCTCCATGTTCTCAACATAAAAATCAAGAGTTGCCAATTCCAGATCAGTATTTTTAGAACCTTCAGTATTTTCACCTTGTGTAAAATCATACTTTATCTTTCCTAAATTGGCGAGACGCAACATAATTGAGTTTTGGGGCCGGCCTAAAACACTAGCAATATCCTCTATGTTTTTTCCCTTTTCATAACAAAGTAAAAGTAATTCTTCTTCATTCTCTGTCCATGGCAAATCCTTTCTCCTACAATTCACAGCAGAAGATTCGTCATCGTCAGAAGATACAGAATCATCAGAAAGCGTTGAATCACCAGAAGACTTTTCCATTTTTAGAGTATCATCTTCTATTCCTATATTCGAGATGAACACATCCGCTTGATGCTCATGAGCATGAAGCAGGTTAATAGCATTTTCAATACAATCTACCAAACTTAATGTTGCATCCACACCTAAAAGATTTACTTTTAAATCCATCAAGAAGTTCTCATAAAGATACAGCAAAGAACTTGTTACATCTTCCTGCTTTACTGGATGAGCCGAGATTTTATCATATAAATCAAAGACCGTTGGACATAATGATCTAAACATTTCTCTCTCAGCCTTATGTTCCTTGAGGAAAGTATAGTATTCAATGTTTAATTGAATTTGTACATCTTCATCTAAAGCATAAAAAAGGTTCTGCTTTTCTTCATCACACGACTCTGCCACAAGATTATTTTTGGGTTCATTTTCAGATGACAAAATCTTTTGGTACTCCGCCAAAGCCTCTATAGACTTATCTATGGCATTGTCTTTACTTGTTGCCAATTCACCTATTTTCTCTTCAGTAAGAGCTGAATAGTTCTCTAATAGAGCACGCTTCAAAGAAGAACGTCCTGACGGTAAAGTCATAAGGAAAAACAGATCCTCATCAAGTTCCACGTAATCAACACATTCCTTGATTTTACTCTCAGAAGGTCTAACCTGTCTTTCTTTAAACAGAGTCAAGTTCTCTTCTTTGCCACGATAGGGAACAAGATGCCAAAAATCTTCATTATGCATAGTCCAGAATGGGAAATACGCATCCACAAATAAAGAATCGTCATCAGGCAGGGTTCTTTTCCATACTTTATGAAAAGTATCTATCAGCTGCTGATTATATCTAATTTCATTAGAATAAATCTCATCCGATTCACACATTTCTATAATGGTAAGCAAAAGAACCGCCTTATGTGGAGTTTTACGGCCATTTTTCTCATTCGGCTTTAAATTTTCAAAAGCCTCTACATAGTCCATATTTTCCCTTTCTATATTACTTTATAATTCTTCTGGCTCCTCTTCATCATGTTCATCATCAACCTTTTTGGAGGTTAATTGTAAAAACATATCCAAGAAGGAACGATGAGAAAAGAAATATCCCTTATCTTCCTTTAATTTATCTTCCATGACAGAGAAACCATAATTAGCATACTCTTCCATTGTAGTTATCAATTGTAAAACTACAGTATTTGCCTTTATATCACCTTTATCCAATGCAATCCAATCAATATCTGTCTTTGCCACGAGAGCCATAAATATATAAGAACGCAACACAGGATAAGCTTTTCGAGTTTTCTTCGAATCAAGATTGCCCCAAAATTGCAAAGGCTGTCCCAAAACCTTCAAATCATCGTAATCTTCTGATAATGGAAGTTTCTTACCTGCATATAGGCCGATAAAGAAAGCCAAGATGTAAGGTTCATAACCTGCACCCAACACCTTTCCTTTTGCACCTGTATTCTCTGATGCTCCAACACCATAATCCGAGATTACTCTCATAACGGTTTGCTCATATTTCTTTTCAAATTTTGGAGTTCTACGCCCCCATATATCTATAAGCTTCTCATTTTTATCAACGAGTTCCTCTATATTATTCATATCCTCTGTCATAGTTACTTTATTTTTGTTATAACTGTTTGAATTGTAGCCAGATCCTTATCATCGAAAGGCTTTTTCTTTTCAATACGGAACACTCTACCAGAGACTTCATTTACTTTGTTCTGATCAAGAACCAAATTACCCTCATAACTTTCCTTTAAGAAGCTCTTAGTCACGATAACAACCTGCTTGTCCAAATTGCTAATCACATTGAAGAACTCCGTCTCCTTAGCATCAGTAAAGGAAGAAGTTGGAGCATCAAATATCAAAGGAAACTCCGTTTCACTTCTTTGAGTGGCTAACTTGCCTATAGCAAACAATACCGACATTAAGTAAGTTGTTCTTAAAGCGGTATTAGGATTGAAGATTCTTGTATTATCACTATTCATAAGAACCGCCTCACCTTGTCCATTAGCTTTTTCCAAAATACGGATAGTACCCTTGAAATCATTGGTATTCAAACTTTCCAAGAAAACATTCGCCTCATCTTCAATTGAATGAAGAAGACGCTTCTTGTTGGTTTCCTTAGCAGACTTAAATGCTTCCGATATTTGACGAATAATTGACGCAGCCTTGGCGAATACTGCCGCAGAAGTTCCTTCAGCCAACTTACCCAACGCATCCTGAGCTTCCTCAAGAGTCTTACGATGTTTTGCTCTCTGTTCCTTCAATTTTGCGATGCGATTCTCGGCACCAATCTTTTGATTCATCCAATTAGAAATATTCTCATAATTAGATAACAGCTGCTCTTCAGACAAACCGTCAGTTTGAGCAAGAATACGTTTTTTCTGCTCAATCTCTACATTCAGATTTGCCTCAATCTTCTTTACCTCATCATGCAAACGATTGTTATAAGAAATAACCTCCTGAATATTATGACGGAGTTTAGTAATCTCTGCAAGATTATCATTCAGAGAAGTATCTCTTTTTTGCAGCTCAACAATATAATTGTTCTTATAAAAAGGTTCAACTTCCTCATCCTCATTCACTTCCAAAGACTTTTGATACTCTTCTAAACGATGAAGCATGAAATTCCATGCATCACTATGCTTCTTTGCTGGACGACCACATATTTTACAAACTTCTTCATCCAACATTTCCTGCATAATTTTTTGTCCAGGAATATGAACCGGAAGTGGAACAAAATCTGTTTGCATCTTCTTGATAGCCTTTTCTGCTCCCGCCGAAAGCAAATATGCCTTTTCCAATTTTCTGCGTTTCAGATCCACATCATTAACCTTCTTTGAATATTCCTCTGCAATATCACCAAAGCCCATTAAAATCCACATGTCATCAAGAAGACTTGTCGTATATTCTTCCTTAATAAGAGCCTGAGTTTGAGTGCGTTTTTTAGATAAAGTTTCAATTCGACGATTTACCATTATCAGTAACTTTGATGCTTCTTTACTCTGCTCGATACTCTTTAATAGATTAGAAAAATTAGAAGCTTCATCTTCTTTGCGTCCAATTTCTTTCTCTATATCATCCAACATTCCCGTTTCCTGCTCAATGGTACGTCTCAATTGATTAATTTTCTCACTATTCTTACGATCTGACTTTTGGGCATTATCACGAGCTTGTTCTGCTTTTTTGGTAGCAAATTCCATAAACGAGAAATATGCTTCAAAATCCTTAACGTCACTAAAAGTTTCTACTAACATTTTTAATGCGTTTGAATTTTGAAAAACATCTAAATCACTTTCGCCTTTGAACATAGTGTATTTACGAATCTCCGAAGGCAAATCATAATCAAATTTAATGCCATCTCGAACCATTCGTTCCACTCCATTCTCCTCTATTAAAGAGAAAGAAAAATTAGACATGGTGATTTCTCCATCGAAAGATTTCGTAAAACGAAAACTCTTTTCCAATGTCTTGACATAGCCTTTATGTTCGTATGTCATAGAAACACGAACATCGTCAGACTCATCAGCCATTAGTTCCTCACATCTTTTCTTTGAGATAAGCTTTGTGTCCATTTTACTTGTTCCGTCAGTTCGAAACAGCCACTCTAAAGCTTCAAAAAAAGTTGTCTTACCATCACCATTTGAGCCGATAATAAGATTCAATCCGTTATCAAGTTCAAAAACATTAAACTTGTAATAGCTACGGAAATTATTTATTTCAATTTTCTTTATTATCATATTATCAAGTTTTCATTTATGTAATTAAACACTGTCATGTACACTTTCTTCTGAACACTCTCATCAGTAGAACCATCAAGCTCCTTTATGATGCGAGCAACAGAAGCTACAACCACATTATCTGAATTCAAGGCTGTATATAAGTCCTCATATTCAGACTGGTCGTAATCATAGAGTTCTTGCAACTTTGTGTCATCAAGAACCATGTGAAGCATTCTTTCTTTATTTGTCATTGTATATTATCATTATTATATAAATTC
>ERZ1034844.1069-NODE-1069-length-13466-cov-6.001939_pt1 | contig 13466 bp, 8 predicted proteins | sample MGYA00520594_ERZ1034844 | MGnify/ENA primary metagenome ERZ1034844 (study PRJEB33766, sample SAMN09781733) | gut metagenome | biome: gut microbiome | host: Homo sapiens | place: Madagascar | study: EMG produced TPA metagenomics assembly of the PRJNA485056 data...
TCCTTGATGATGTCCATCTTCTGTGTCTCGTAGCATACGTAAGCTTTCTGCTGTATCTTCTCGGCAGGTTTGCTTACTGCGAGTTTGATCTCTACAGGATTCTTGAGCAGAGTCTTTGCCAGTTCTTCTATTTTCTCGGGCATTGTGGCAGAGAACATAATGGTCTGGCAAGTTTTTGGCAATTTGTCTGCGATTGTCCTGATATCCTCCGAGCATGCGGTCTGCCTCATCAAGAATAAAGAAGCTTACCTTGCTGAGGTCTACATTGCCCAAGCTGATATGAGAGATGAGTCGGCCTGGTGTAGCTATCACCACGTCTGCACCCATGCGCAGGCTTTTCAGTTCCTGGTCGTAACGGTTTCCGTCGTTTCCTCCATATACAGCCACGCTGCTTACGCCTTGCAGGTAATATCCGAAGCCCTGCATGGCCTGGTCTATCTGTTGTGCCAACTCGCGTGTAGGCGACATGATAACACAGTTGATGGCATCAGAAGGATAACCACCGTCGTCGAGTTTGCTGAGCACTGGCAGCAGATAGGCAGCAGTTTTGCCTGTTCCGGTTTGCGCAACTCCCATTACGTCGTTGCCTTTTAATATCTCTGGAATACACTTTTCCTGTACTGGGGTGCAAGTGTCGAAACGCATATCGTAGAGCGCATCGAGCACGTTGTCATTTAAATCTAATTCGTCGAAATACATATTTCTTATTTTTCTTTTTTGTCATTAATCATTAATACTTACCTCGGTGCGTTGCGGTAGCAGAAGTATGCCACGAATGCGAAGAGGAAGTTGGGCATCCAGGCAGCCAGCATAGGCGGGAAGTTGTCTTGGATGGCGAATGTGGCAGAGATGGTTTGCAGCATGATGTAGCTGAAACTCAGTGCCAGTCCAATGCCGAGCGATGTTCCCATTCCACCTTTGCGCTTGCGCGACGAGAGCGACACACCTATTATGGTAAGGATGAATGAGGCGAATGAGGCTGCAATTCGCTTGTGATATTCCACCTGGTATTGCACCACATTGCCCGAACCTCGGTTGATCTGTTTGGAGATATAATCCTTCAGTGCAGGACTGGTAAATGTTTCCTGCTGTCCCTTGGAGTATACCAGGTCGGTGGGTTCCATCATGATGATGGTGTCTTTCTCGGCTCCGCTGGTGATGTGCTCCTTCAGTCCCTGGAGCTGTCGTACCTTCCAGTTTCTTATTTTCCAGTGGTACTTGGAGTCGGAGATGGTGTCGTACTGCACCTCCATGGCGGTGAGGTGGCTTACCAATTTCTTGTCCTTGAACTTGTCAAGGCAGAAGCCGAAGCCTTTCTTGCTTTGGTTGTCGTAGTGCTGCAGATACGCGATGACGCCCCTGTCCACCTGCAGCTGTACGTTTTCTGCCGATGTGTTCTTGCTCTTCTTCTTGTACTTGATTTCGAAATTCTGTCTTACCACCGTTCCATAGGGAATAACATAGGCAGAGAGGGCATACGACATGGCCGAGAGCATGATGCAGGTAATCATGTAAGGGCGCAACAGCCGCTTGAATGAGATGCCTGATGCCATGATGGCGATAATCTCAGAGTTGCCAGCCATCTTAGATGTAAAGAAGATGACGGCAATGAAGACAAACAGCGCACTGAAGAGGTTGGCGAAGTAAGGCACGAAGTTGAGGTAATAGTCAAAGACGATAGCCCTTAGCGGTGCATGATTCTCGGTGAATTTAGGCAGGTTGTCGTTTACGTCGAACACGATAGCCACCGAGATAATCAGCAGGATAGAGAAGAAGTATGTGCCTACAAACTTCTTGATGATGTACCAGTCCATGCGCTTGATATACCTGAATGGGTTCAGGAACCTGAGTATACGCAGGAAGGCCAACTTCTTTGCGAGCCATTGTGTGAAGTGTATGAGCCCAGCAAAGTGTTGTCCGAACCATCTTTTGGCTTTATAGAGCCTGCGATGTTTTCTTAATTGATGAAATGTCTTCATTTTATGTTTTTGGCCTTTTAATAGGTCTTTTTTTTGTTCGACCAGTCTGTCTGTGGTCTTTGCGTTTGTTCTCCCAGCCTGTGGTCTTTATATTCTTTGTCCCAGCTGGTCGATGATCGAATTTTTCCATTGCACGAAGTCTCCCTGCTCGATGTGCTGTCGCGCATCGGTGACGAGTCGCAGATAGAAGGCCAGGTTGTGTATGCTTGCTATCTGCATGGCCAGGAGTTCCTGTGCCTTGAAGAGGTGATGCAGGTAAGCCTTGGTTGTGATACGGTCGATGTCGCATCCGTCAGGGTCTACGGGACTGAAGTCCATTTCCCATTTCTTGTTGCGCATGTTCATCGTTCCGTTGTAGGTGAAGAGCATGGCGTTGCGTCCGTTGCGGGTTGGCATCACACAGTCGAACATGTCCACTCCTCGTTCTATGGCCTCGAGTATGTTCTGTGGTGTACCCACACCCATGAGATAGCGCGGCTTGTCCTTGGGCAGGATTTCGTTCACCACCTCTATCATTTCGTACATCACCTCAGTGGGCTCGCCTACGGCAAGTCCACCGATAGCATTTCCGTCGGCTCCCTTGTCTGCCACATATTTGGCCGCCTCTCTTCTCAGTTCGGGGAAGGTGCAGCCCTGCACGATAGGGAAGAGGCTTTGCTGATATCCGTACAGCGGTTCGGTCTCGTTGAAGCGCTTGAAACAGCGGTCGAGCCAACGCTGTGTCATCTCGAGACTCTTCTTGGCATACTGGAAGTCGCTTTGTCCAGGAGGACACTCGTCGAACGCCATCATGATGTCGGCACCAATAATTCGCTCAGTGTCCATCACGTTCTCGGGTGTGAAGATGTGCTTGCTTCCGTCGATGTGAGAGCGGAACTCGCACCCCTCCTCACGCAACTTTCGGATGCCTGTAAGCGAGAACACCTGGAATCCGCCACTGTCTGTCAGGATGGGTCGGTCCCATCCGTTGAAGCCATGCAGTCCGCCTGCGGCCTTGATGACCTCGAGTCCTGGTCGTAGGTATAGGTGGTAGGTGTTGCCTAAGATGATCTGTGCCTTAACCTGTTGGCGCAGTTCCTCGAAGTGCACACCTTTCACTGATCCGACAGTTCCCACTGGCATAAAGATAGGAGTCTTTATCTGTCCGTGGTCGGTGGTGATGATGCCTGTGCGTGCATCACTGGCTTTATCTGTTACTTGTAGTTCGAATTTCATTCTTCTTGTTTATATTGATTTCTCACTCTCCTTTCTTCGCATCCTCGGGAATCGTGAAATCGATGGGATGTTCCACCTTTTCGTCGGTGAGCGCGAAGTGCCATACATCGGCAACATTCTCCACATAGTGGAATTCCACTCCCTTGCGATAGATCTCAGGAATCTCCTCAATGTCTTTCTTATTGTCCTGACAGATCACGATATCGGTAATGCCGGCTCGCTTGGCGGCCAGAATCTTCTCCTTGATGCCACCTACGGGGAGAACTTTTCCACGAAGTGTTATCTCTCCTGTCATGGCTGTGTTCTTTCGTACCTTGCGCTGTGTCAGGGCCGATGCGATACTTGTAGCGATGGTGATACCAGCAGAAGGACCGTCTTTAGGAGTAGCTCCCTCGGGCACATGGATATGGATGTTCCAGTTTTCGAAGATACGATAGTCTATGCCCAAGAGGTCGGCGTGTGCCTTGACATATTCCAGCGCAATGACCGCCGATTCCTTCATCACGTCGCCCAGGTTTCCTGTCAGGGTGAGTTTGGCAGCCTTGCTCTTGCTGAGCGAGGTTTCTATGAAGAGGATTTCTCCTCCTACCGATGTCCATGCCAGTCCTGTTACCACGCCAGCATATTGGTTTCCCTGGTAGATGTCGCGTGTGAAGATAGGCTTGCCCAACAGCTCTTCCACCTCAGCAGGAGTGATGGTAGGCTTCTCCAGTTCTTCGGTATATGCCAGCTTGTATGCCATCTTGCGCAAAGCCTTGTTGATAGCTTTCTCGAGTTGGCGCACTCCGCTTTCGCGTGTATAGTGGTCTATCAGGTCTTCGATGGCTGCTTTGGTAAACTTTATCTTGGGCTCATACTTGTCGAGACCGGTATTCTTCAGTTCGCGTGGCACCAGGTGTCGCTTGGCTATCTCCACCTTCTCCTCGATGATGTATCCGCCCACCTCGATGAGCTCCATACGGTCGAGCAACGGACGTGGAATACTGCTGATATCGTTGGCAGTAGCAATGAAGAGCACCTTCGACAAATCGTAGTCTGTATCGAGATAATTGTCGTGGAAGGCATTGTTCTGTTCTGGGTCGAGCACTTCGAGCAGAGCCGATGCCGGGTTTCCGTTGATGGTGTTCTGTGTCACCTTGTCTATCTCGTCGAGGATGAATACAGGGTTGCTGCTTCCAGCCTTCTGAATGTTCTTGATGATTTGTCCGGGCATGGCTCCTATATAGGTACGGCGGTGTCCTCGTATCTCCGACTCGTCGTGCAGACCGCCCAATGACATACGCACATATTTTCTGCCCATCGCCTCGGCGATGCTCTTTCCAAGACTTGTCTTGCCAACTCCTGGAGGGCCATAGAGGCAGAGGATAGGGCTCTTCAGGTCTCCTCGCAGCGATCTTACAGCCAGGTATTCCAAGATACGTTCCTTAACCTTTTCCATGCCATAGTGCGCTTTGTCGAGAACTTTTTTGGCATGCTTGAGGCTCAGGTTGTCCTGAGTGTATTCATTCCAAGGCAGGTCTACCATGGTCTGCAGGTAGTTGACGAGGATAGAGTAGTCGGGGCTCTGTGGGTTGATGGTTTCGAGCTTGTTTAATTCCTTATTGAACGCCTTGGCTGTAGCCTCGTTCCATTTCTTGTTCTTGGCCTTTTCAGCCAGTTCTTTTCGCTCAGGATTCTTCTCGTCTCCCCCCAGTTCCTCGCGTATGTTCTTGAGTTGCTGCTGCAGGAAGTATTCTCTCTGCTGTTCGTCGAGATCGAAGCGTGTTTTCTGCTTGATGTCCGACTGTATGCTCAGCAGCTGCAGCTCTTTGTGCTCGGCTTTCAGAGCGATGTAAAGACGGTCGCTGAGGTTGTCTTTCTCCAGCATCTCCATCTTGTCCTCTATGCTGAAAGGCATGTTGCTGCAGATGAAGTTGGCAGCTATCATGGGGTTGGATATGTTGTTGAGGGCATATTCAGCCTCATTGGGCATATCATCGCAGGCATGTATGAAGTTGGTTGTTTCCTGATGCAGTGTGTCCAACAGCGTCTGGAAATGCACGTCTTCCAGGTTGGGCCACTTTTCTGGCAGACTGGTTACCTGTCCTTTGTAGTAAGGACTTGTTGATGTGATCTGTTCGAGTCGGCATCTGCCAAGAGCCTGTACCACGATGGTTATGTTACCTGATTCTACTCCTGGCAGTTCAACTGTTTTTATGAGTTTAGCAAACACACCAGTCTTATATAGGTTTCCAGATGTGGGGTTTTCTGTAGCCTCATCTTTCTGGCAGAAGATACAGAATACCTTGTCTGGATTTTCGATTAGCTTTTGGGCGAGCTGAACGCTCTGGGGTCTTCCCACGATGATGGGTGCCAGAACGGTAGGAAAGATGACGAGATTGCGTGTGCAGAGAATAGGGTATTCTCCTGATTCTCTTTCTGCCACCAATACAGAAGCATCGCCGTCAAAATCGGCTATCATTTGAAATTGTGTATTTTGTTTTCTGTTCATATTCGTTTTTAGAATTCTTTTTAGGGTGCAAAGGTAGTCATTTTTATTGAATTCAGAGGGGTTGGTATAGATATTTTAATATATTCGTGGCATTTTTTTGTAAAAATGATAAAATAAAACAGACTTGTTTGCGTTTTTCCTGAGTGAGCGAAAGTTGCGTAAATCAGAATAAAAACAAGAAACGGTGGCAGATTTTCAATTCAAACATTTTGGAATCATGCAGGATAAGTGCGGCATGAAGGTAGGCACAGACGGCGTACTCTTGGGAGCGTGGGCTTTGGGAGGCAGCAGGGTGCTGGATATAGGTACGGGGACAGGTCTCGTAGCACTCATGATGGCTCAGCGTTTTCCGCAGTCAGTAGTCGATGCCATCGATATTGACGAGGAGGCTTGCAGGCAGGCTGCCGAGAATGTGGCGGCAAGTCCTTTTGCCGGAAGTGTGCATGTGAGTCATTGTCCGCTGCAGGATTTTCTGTCTTCCCAGCCTTACGATGCCATCGTCAGCAATCCGCCTTTCTTTGTCGACAGTCTGAAGAATCCTGATGTCAAGCGCTCGCTTGCCCGGCATACAGACACACTGCCTTTTGCCGACCTCTTTGCCGGAGCCAGACGTCTGCTTACGGAACATGGTTTCCTGTCGATTGTTGTACCCACAGAAGTGTTTGGCAGGGTGGAGGAAGAGGCTTATTATAAGGGCTTTACGCTTGTTCGCAAATGTATGGTGAAGACTGTGGAGCGCAAGGCTCCCAAACGGCTTCTTCTTACCTTCTCCCGTAGCCGTATGGGCAACTTTGAGGAGTCTACAGAAGTGCTCCAGTTGCCGGATGGCAGTCGTTCGGAATGGTATTCCCGGTTAACGGAAGAATTTTATATCAAGTAGATTTCAAAGGAGTTTTAAAAGGAGTTTTCATGGGATTTCAAGGAAGTTAAGAAGTTATCGCTCCCTGCGGTCGCTGAGGAACTAAGACAAATGCTTAAGTGGACTTGAAATTAAACAATCCCTTAAAGGCATTTGTCTTAACTCCTTAACACCTTAACTCCTTAACACCTTAACTCCTTAACTCCTTCGTCAAGCATCATAAGTTCAGTTTGCTCTGCACGAGTTTGCTCAGTGCCTCCACCTTTCTTCCTTGCTCTCTGATGTCGCTTCTCACGGCATTGAGACCGTTGAAGAAATCGGCAAAGGCCGACTGTATGGCGTTGGGTTTCCGGGCACTCTTGTCGGCAAATGGGTTGACGATAATCTTGATGCCTTTCTCCTCCAAGTGCACATCAATGTCAGCACCCGTCATAACCGGGTCGCCGTCATAATGGATGACACCAGGCTTGGTGCGGGTGATATGCAGCTTTTTGCATCTGAACGACTTAATCTTGGAGTGCTTGTCGAGCGTCTTGTTGAACATATCGAAACTTACCTGCGGAGCCTCCAGTACATCGAAAGGCTCCATGATGACCACGTCCATCAGTCCGTCGCTCATCGATGCCTGTGGAGCGATATAGGCGTTGTTGCCATATTGCGATGCGTTGGCACACGAGATGAGGAAGGCCTTGTATTGCTTTGTTCCCGTTTCGTCCTCGAGGGTGTAGGTTTCAGGCTGATACTTCAGTCCTTCTCTCAGAATGTTCTCAGCATAGCTGATGGGTCCTCGTTTGCCGCTTTCGGCAAACTTCATGCTTACGAAGGCGTCAAATCCCATACCGCAGGTACAGAAGAAAGGATAGCCGTTGATGACCCCATAGTCGAGGTCGTGAATCTCGCATTGGTTGATGATCTCAATACTCTTTTTCAGGTTCATGGGCAGCATGAGGTGACGAGCCAGTCCGTTGCCCGATCCACAAGGTAGAATTCCCAGGGCTGTGTCGGAGTGTACGATGGCTCTTGCCACTTCGTTGACAGTACCGTCACCTCCCACAGCCACCACAATGTCAACATGAGCCTCCTTCGCCTCGGAAGCAATTTCCGATGCGTGTCCGGCTCTTTCCGTAGTTCTTATCTCGTACTCAAAGCGGTCCTTGTCCAGAATGCTATCTATCAGGTTGGGGATGGATGCTTTGCTTGCCGTGCCCGAGATAGGATTCATGATAAAAACGATCTTTTTCTTCATCTAATTAGACAGAATTTTATGAATATTCAGTTGCAAAAGTAATAAAATTAGTATAAAAACGCCTTTTTAGACCCTAAAAAAACACTAAAAATCAACTTTCTTAGAAAAAATCACGATATATTAGTTCTTTTTTGTATCTTTGCACCCTGTAAACTTAGAAATTATAAAAAGTACACCTATTCATAATGGGACAATTACAAGAAAAATACAAGAATTATCGTGAACCTCAGAAGTATATGGCTGCCGGTGTGTACCCATACTTCCGTGAGATCACCAGTAAGCAGATGACGGAAGTTACCGACATCGACGGACATAAGATTTTGATGTTCGGTTCCAATGCTTATCAGGGTTTGACCAACGACCAGCGTGTTATCGATGCAGCCAAGGCTGCTCTCGACAAGTATGGTTCTGGTTGTGCAGGAAGCCGTTTCCTCAATGGAACCCTCGACCTTCACGTACAACTCGAGAAGGAGTTGGCCGAGTTCATGCACAAGGATGAGACCCTGTGCTTCTCTACAGGTTTCTCTGTCAACCAGGGCGTGTTGGCTTGTGTGGTAGGCCGCAATGACTATATCATCTGCGACGACCGCGACCACGCCAGTATCGTAGACGGCCGCCGTCTTTCGTTTGCAACCCAGCTGCACTATAAGCACAATGATATGGAGGACCTTGAGCGCGTACTCAAGACCTTGCCTCATGAGGCTATCAAGCTGATCGTTGTCGATGGCGTCTTCTCTATGGAGGGCGACCTGGCCAACCTGCCAGAGATTGTCAAGTTGAAGCACAAGTACAACTGCTCCATCATGGTAGACGAAGCTCATGGCTTGGGTGTGTTTGGTGAGCAGGGCCGTGGTGTTTGTGACCACTTTGGTCTTACCGATGAGGTAGACCTCATCATGGGTACATTCTCTAAGAGTTTGGCATCTATCGGTGGCTTCATTGCTTCAGACAAGGACACTATCAACTACTTGCGTCACTCTTGTCGTACCTATATCTTCAGTGCTTCTAACACTCCAGCAGCAACAGCAGCAGCCTTGGAGGCTCTTCACATCATTCAGCATGAGCCAGAGCGTTTCAAGCAGTTGTGGGATGTTACCAACTATGCTCTGAAGCGTTTCCGCGAAGAGGGTTTCGAGATTGGCGAGACAGAGAGTCCTATCATTCCTCTCTATGTACGCGATGCTCTGAAGACTTTCGAGGTTACCAAGAAGGCTTACGACCGTGGCGTGTTCATCAACCCCGTTATTCCTCCTGCCTGTGCCCCACAAGACACATTGGTACGTTTCGCCTTGATGGCTACTCACACCAAGGAGCAGGTAGAGCGCGGTGTTCAGATCTTGAAGGAAGTCTTCGTAGAAGAAGGCGTCATCAAGTAAGCACTACTTATTAGGATTACACCTATTATAACATATATAAGCGAGGCAGCCCTTCAAACCAAGGGCTGCCTTTTTAGAAGATAGGCCTCTTATGAGAGTGCCATCGGTCAACCCATTCGATGCTTGGCTGCCATCAGCAGTCCCAAGAATCACGAAACCCAGTAAACAACAAAAGATATGATTTCAGTAGAAGGCTTGAAAGTCGAGTTTGGGGTGAAGCCCCTCTTCCATGACGTGAGCTTTGTCATCAACGACCGTGACCGCATAGCCTTGGTGGGCAAGAACGGAGCGGGCAAGTCAACGATGCTCAAGATACTGTGTGGCATGCAGAAGCCTACAGACGGCGTTGTGGCTATCCCCAATGAGACCACTATAGGCTACCTGCCACAGGTAATGAAGTTGCAAGACGATACCACGGTGAAGGATGAAACCCGCAAGGCCTTTGCTCATAACACAGAGATGAAGGCACGTCTCGACAAGATGCAGCAAGAGATGGCCGACCGTACCGACTATGAGAGCGAGTCGTATGCCCAACTGGTAGAGAAGTTTACCCAGGAGCATGAACGCTACATGATGATGGGCGGCGAGAACTATGAGGCAGAGATAGAGCGCACGCTTACAGGTCTGGGCTTCACCCGCGAGGACTTCGACCGTCCTACACGTGAGTTCTCAGGTGGATGGCGTATGCGTATCGAGTTGGCTAAGATACTGTTGCAGAAACCCGATGTGCTTCTTCTCGACGAGCCTACCAACCATCTCGATATAGAGAGTATACAGTGGTTGGAGCAGTTTCTTGCCCAGAGTGCCAAGGCGGTGGTGCTGGTCAGCCACGACCGTGCCTTTATTAACAATGTGACCAACCGCACCTTAGAGATAACCTGCGGCAGGGTAGAGGACTATCGTGTGAAATACGACGAATATGTGGTACTTCGTGCAGAGCGCCGCGAACAGCAGTTGCGAGCCTACGAGAACCAACAGAAGGAGATTGCCGATATCAAGGACTTTATAGAGCGTTTCCGCTACAAGCCCACCAAGGCCGTGCAGGTGCAGAGCCGCATCAAGCAGTTGGAGAAGATCGTGCCCATTGAGGTCGACGAGGTCGACAACAAGCAGATGCACCTCAAGTTTCCACCCTGTCTTCGCAGTGGCGACTATCCCATTATCTGCGACGAGGTGCGCAAGGATTATGGCTCGCATACAGTTTTCGACCACGTCACCCTTACCATCAAGCGCGGTGAGAAAGTGGCTTTCGTCGGCAAGAACGGCGAAGGAAAGTCCACACTTGTGAAGTGTATCATGGGCGAGATTCCGTTTACAGGAACGCTGAAGATAGGCCACAATGTGCAGATAGGCTATTTCGCACAAAACCAGGCACAGCTCTTAGACGAGCGCCTTACCATCTTCCAGACCATAGACAATGTGGCCACGGGCGATATGCGCCTCAAGGTGAACGATCTCTTGGGAGCATTCATGTTTGGCGGCGAGACCTCTGAGAAGTATGTCAAGGTGCTCAGTGGCGGCGAGCGCAGCCGACTGGCGATGATCAAGTTGCTGCTCGAGCCTGTCAACCTCCTGATTCTCGATGAGCCAACCAACCATCTCGACATGCAGTCGAAGGATGTTCTCAAGGAAGCCATCAAGGCCTTCGATGGAACAGCCATCATCGTGAGCCACGACCGTGAGTTCCTCGACGGACTGGTAGACAAGGTGTATGAGTTTGGTGGCGGAAAGGTACGCGAGCATCTGGGCGGCATCTACGACTATCTGCGTGCCCACAATGCCGAGACCATCCAGGCAGCCCTTGCCAAGGGCGAGCCATCCATGGGCGCTTCTTCAGCCAAGCCACAGCAGCAGGACGCATCGCCTGCCGCAACAGACAATGCGTCGTCGAAGAAGCAGAGTTACGCCGAGCACAAGGAACAGCAGAAGAAGATTCGCAAGGCCGAGAAGGCGGTGAAGGACTGCGAGCAGCGTATCGCCACCTTGGAAAAACGCAAGAAGGAGATTGACGATTTGCTGATGAAGCCCGAGAATGCTACCAACATGGAGCTTGTCACAGAGTACACCTCGCTGATGCAGAAACTCGATGAGGAGAACGACAACTGGCTCGTCCTCTCCGAGGAGCTGGAAGAAGTGTCAGGGCAATAAAATCCAGACAAAACAACAATAACCAAATAATTATAACATTATGAACATGAAGATGATTATCCCGATGGTGATGATAGCAGCCATGCCTATGGGTGCAGACGCACAAAACAAGTCGGGACTTGTCATGAGCAATCTTGACAAGACGACAAAGCCTGCCGATGATTTCTATCAGTTTGCCACAGGCGGATGGCAGAAGAACAATCCTTTGCCAGCAGCCTACAGCCGCTATGGAAGCTTCGACCAGTTGCAGGAAAACAACAACAAGCGTATCAACAGCATCTTGGGTGAGCTCCAGAAAAAGAGCTACAAGAAGGGAAGTATCGAGCAGAAATTGTCCGACTTCTACAAGTTGGCGATCGATGTCGACCGCCGCAACAAGGAGGGCATAGCTCCCGTAAAGCCTCTGCTCGACGAGATAGCTGCTGCCCAAACCAAGGCCGACCTGCAGAAATTGCAGATCAAGTATGCCTGGATGGGACTCGGAGTAAGCTATGGTGCTGGTTTCGGTGCCGACGAGAAGAATGTCACTCAGAACATTTACAATCTCTCTCAGGGCGGTCTCACCCTTGGCGCCAAGGATTATTACCTCAACAACGATGCCGCCACTGTGGCCATCCGTGAGGCTTACAAGGCATATCTTGCCAAGATGTTCCAGCTCTATGGTTTCTCTGCAGCCGATGCTGTCCAGTATGCACAGGCCATCTTCCTGCACGAAACCAGTCTTGCCTTTGTTTCCAAGAGCCGCACCGAGCTTCGTGACCCACAGGCCAACTACAACAAGATGACTCTCAAGCAGTTCTGTGAAAACTATCCCAACATACCTCTCGAGGCCTTGGCCAATGGCGAGGGCATCAAGAGCGAGTATATGCAGGAACTCATTGTAGGTCAGCCAGCATTCTTTGCTGCCTACGACAAGCTTTCGGCAGCTGAGAACGCCTCTGTCCTGAAGGCGCTGATGCTCTGGAGTGTCATCCGCAGCTCTTCCGCTTACCTGACCGATGAGATTCGCGAGGCCAACTTCGACTTCTTCGGCAAGACCATGAGTGGCCGTCAGGAGGACTATCCTCTCTGGAAGCGTGCCACCAATCAGGTAGAGAATCAGATGGGTGAGGCGCTTGGCCGCATCTACTGCAAGAAGTTCTTCCCCGAGAGTTCCAAGAAGATGATGGAGACCCTGGTAAAGAACCTGCAGATCAGCTTGGGCGAGCGCATCGACGCACAGACCTGGATGAGCGATGTAACCAAGGCGGCAGCCCATAAGAAGCTCGACAAGTTCTATGTCAAGATAGGCTATCCCAACAAGTGGACCGACTACAGCCTGCTCAACATCGATCCTTCCAAGAGTTACTACGAGAATGTGTTGGCTTGCCGCAAGTTTGCCAACGACAAGGAGATCGCCGAGAAGGCCGGAAAGCCAGTCGACAGAGACGAGTGGTACATGACTCCACAGACCGTCAATGCCTACTACAATCCTACCACCAACGAGATCTGTTTCCCTGCCGGAATCCTGCAGTATCCTTTCTTCGACCCAAAGGCCGACGAGGCGTTCAACTATGGCGCCATCGGTGTTGTGATAGGTCATGAGATGACTCACGGTTTCGACGATCAGGGCCGCCAGTATGATGCTACAGGCAATCTGCAGGACTGGTGGACAGCCGACGATGCCAAGGGCTTCAATCAGCGTGCCGACATGTATGCCGACTTCTTCAGCAATATCAAGGTATTGCCCGACCTGAATGGCAACGGCCGTTTCACACTGGGCGAGAATCTTGCCGACCATGGCGGTTTGATGGTAGCCTTCAATGCTTTGAAGAATGTCACCGCCAAGAAGCCCCTCAAGAACAAGGACGGTTTCACTCCAGCTCAGCGCTTCTTCCTGGCCTACGCAGGCGTATGGGGACAGAACATCACCGAGAAGGAGATACGTCAGCGCGTCAAGAACGACCCACACTCTTTGGGCAAATGGCGTGTCGACGGAGCCCTGCCACATATCGATGCCTGGTATGAGGCCTTCGGTGTGAAGCCGGGCGACAAGATGTTCATTCCTAAGAATGAGCGACTGGAACTTTGGTAATAATCGATAAAAAGAAGGATGCTGAAAGAAATTTTGGCATCCTTTTTTCATTATCTCATTGAAAAAGTGTATTTTTGC
>ERZ1034844.1075-NODE-1075-length-13416-cov-4.640745_pt1 | contig 13416 bp, 10 predicted proteins | sample MGYA00520594_ERZ1034844 | MGnify/ENA primary metagenome ERZ1034844 (study PRJEB33766, sample SAMN09781733) | gut metagenome | biome: gut microbiome | host: Homo sapiens | place: Madagascar | study: EMG produced TPA metagenomics assembly of the PRJNA485056 data...
GAATTTTATTGTACGACTGTATAATTTCGTACGAAAGTGTTGAAAACCCGTGCCGAAAAAATCAAAATAATTTTCCGAAAAATTTGAAAAATACCTTAAACCGCCGTAATTCCACCTGATTTTTTTATGTTTTTGCAATATTTTGCGCCGAAATTTTTTTTAATGTTGAATTTTAACAAGTCGTATGTTATAATAAATTAGCAAAAGAATATTTTTTGTTTTGACAATTTTGACAAAATAATTGCGAGGTAATATGTACAAGTATTCTTACAAGGCACTTTCGCCGGAAGGAAAACGCGTAAGCGGCACGATCACCGCCACGAGCGAAGACGACTTCAATCAGGTCATTTCGTCGCGCGGTCTGAAATGCTATTACGTCCATGCCACGGGAAAGGGCGACGCAAGCAAACTTTCAAAACTCGACACCGCGCTGGTGTTGCAGTTTTGCCGACAGCTCGCGTCGATGCTGAACGCCGGCTTGCCTCTTATTAAGTCGCTGGAAATGCTTTACGAACGCACCGAGAAACCGAAGCTCAAAAACGTGCTTGCCGCATTGTTTGAAGAGGTTCAGAAAGGTAACTCTCTTGCGGAGTCGATGGGTGCGCTTCCGGGCGTATTCCCCAACCTTCTCGTGAGCATGGTCAAGGCTGGCGAAATGAGCGGTAAACTGGAAGAGACTCTTATCCGAATGGCAGACTATTACGAAAAGGAAAAAAAGAGAAGAGGGCAAATCAAATCGGCAACGTCGTATCCGAAAATCGTTCTGGCGATTTGTCTTGTCGTCGTTGTGGTTTTGCTTATCTGGATTATGCCGAAGATGATTTCGATGGTGTCCGAAGATAAGTTGCCGGTTGTCACGAAAATCCTGCTGAAAATCAAGGACTTCATTATGAAGGACTACATACTGATTATCGGCATCGTCGCCTCGCTTATTATTTTCATCCCGATCGTTAAGCGAATCGAGGCGGTTGACCTTTTCGTTTCCAAAATGAAAGTCAAAATGCCGGGCATCGGAAAATTGCAAAAAATGATTTATACGTCGCGTTTTGCAAGCTCGCTTTGCACGCTGACGAGTTCGGGCGTACATCTTCTCGACGCGCTGACGATGGTGTCGGAGATGATGGACAACACTTACGTATCAAGGCAGATCGACGACGCTGTCGAAGCAATCCGCAGGGGCGAGTCGATATCCGCCGCGTTGCAGACGGTCGACGCGTTCGATCCGCTGCTTACGACAATGATATTCGTCGGTGAAGAATCCGGTTCTCTGGACGAGGTTCTCGGGCAGACCGCCGCGTATTTCGAAGACGAAGCGGACACTGCAATCAAGAGTCTTACCGCAATGATAAACCCCGCCCTTATGGTTGTAATGGCGGTTGTCATCGGCGTAATACTTATCGCAATACTTATGCCTATGTTCTCGATGTACGACTCGATAGGCACGGATACCGAATAAAGGGCAGATTTGGAGCAAAATTATGATTTACTACTACTTGAACAACGACAAACTCAAAGCGATGTTTGCGACGGCGGGCGGAAAGAGAATTACCGTGAAAGAATTTTACGATATGGATTTCCCCAGTGAATTTCTGAACGACCCGAGCGCAACCAATATCGACCTTCAACTTACCGAAGCGATGCTCGATATGATCCGCAAAAACGATATCAAGTCGAAAGCGGCGAAATTCGTCCTTGAAAACAACAAGATACCGTTCCGCGAGATGATTTTGCCTTACGCAAAGCCGTCGATTCTGTATCCGATAATTTCGGCGGAACTTTTCACGGATAAAAAACTTGCGGAAAGCCACACCGTCGACTTTGTCGAGATCGACAGAAATATCGAAGATCCCGACGAAGAGATGCAAGAAGCCGCTCTGAACTCCCCCGAAGAGGGCGAGGAAGAACGGGAAGAGAAGAGCGAAAAGAAAAAGAAAGCGAAAAAGGCGCGTCTTATGATCACGTACATAGACAACCTTGTCATCGAAAACCTGAAAAAGTGCTGCCGCGAAGTCGGCATGAAACTTACGGCAATCGATATTTCGCAAAGCGCGCTGTCGAAACTCGTCGATTTTATGAAAGAAGACCTGCCGCAATACTTTGTGCTTGTCGACTATCGAATGACGTCGATTACGTCGTATCTTTTCGCGGATTACAAGCACGTCTTCTCGCTGTCGAAACCCATTTATTCGATGCCCAACGAAAACTATGCGAACGAAATGGCGTTTTTCATCAACGACTTTTCCGGCATCGTGAGCGAGGCGATTCAGTTCTTCCGCTCGAAATATACCGATTACAAATTCGACGACGTGTTTATCACGGGCGACCTTGACAGGTTCCAGTCGGTTGAAAGCGACCTTTACGGTTTCATGGGGCTTAACGTCAAGATGCTTCCCGTACCCGAAAGCGTATCGGGTGTCGAGCAGCTTGATTTCAACGCGCTTGCACCGCTTATCGGCACAATGCTCAAATAACGAGGTGGATTATGGCAAAGAGAAAGAGAAACATAGATTTTATCGCCGCGCAAAAGGCGATGGGAAAATCGGGGCAAAGCACCTCGTTTGAGTTTATTCTTGTCGTTACGGTCGTCGTGGTGGCATGCGCGATGGTCGGGTGGTATCTTGTGGCGCGTTCGCAGTACAACACTGCCGTGTCCGACCTTGAATCCGCCAAGACGGAACTCAACAATAAGAAAAACCCGCTTGCCAAGAACGAAGACAAGTTCAAAAACTTCACGGTGATGCTTGACAAAAACGGCAACCCCGTGACGAAAGGCACCGACAAATACGGCAACACGATTTATCAATACGAGTCGTTGACGGAAGTCGCAACGCGCGTTGCAAACGCACTTGCGGGCGCGCAGGCAACGTCGAAAGAAGCAGACGCCGCGATAAACCTTACCGGCACGATTTTCGACATTATCTTCACAAGCGCGCAAAAGACGGAGTGCAAGGTGACGCAGTTCACTTTCACCAGCGGCAGGATCACGTTAAAACTTACGGGCAAGGGTTCCCAGTCGATGCGAAACTATGTTTCGGCGATTAAGGAAAACGGCAGCGGCTATATTCAGAGCGTCGAGCCGTCGATGGACACCGCAACCGATTTTTCGGTAAGTTTCGACGTCGTGAACGATAAACTTTTCGGCGGCAGCGACAAATAAGGAGGACGGGAAAATGACGATTAACAGAAAAGAAAAAGTATTGATTTTCATACTTATCCTGTTCCTGCTTGTAGGCGGCACGTACACACTTGGCATCATGCCGAAAAACAACGACAAAAAAACCGCTCAGGAAGAGTTGCAAACGGTCGAAGGCGACATCGCGAAGGTCAAAAAGCAAACCGACGCGGTGAGCCCGGCAAGGTACAACAAGCTCGTTGAAGAAATCAGACAAAACGAGGCGGCGTACAAGCAACTCACCAGCACCAAAAACAACCTTAACGAGGAACTTTTGCCCAGCAATATGCCCGGACATCAGGACTCTGTGGCGATTGCGGAAACGCTGTACAAGTTCTTTGGCGACCTTGGTTTCAACGTTGAGATAAGCCTTGGCAGGCCCGTCACGACGTCCACCAAAAAGGTTTACACCATATCGAGCGCATACAAGACGGACATGCAGACGCTTTACAAGGTGACCGACGCGATCGCGCGCGTGAAGTCGTACAATCTGACGTATCTTTCGATGACGCCGGACGGAAACGACGTTTCGGGCACGTTCACGATGACGATCACGTACATTCTGAACGAATAGCACGACATTACTTGTGCGGAAGCGGCACCTTAAAATAAAGGATATTATATTATAATATAACTACAACTTACGAAAACGCGCGAAAGCGCAGTCGCAAAGATAAGACGGGAAAAATAAAAAAGTACGATTGACGGAAGGAGGTCAATTATGCTGACGTTATTAAAAAATATAGAAAGGTTTAACAAGCGGTACAATAAAAAACGCGGCAGCGCGATGCTTATGGTACTTATGACTATGGCGATTATTATCGTCGTAGGCACTTCTATGCTCTTTGTGACGCTTTCCTCCTTCTCGAACAGCATTGCGGACACTCAGCAGGAACGCGCGTACAACGCCGCGCTCACGGTTTCGGACACGTTGAAAGGCTCGACGCAACTCAACACGATTATCGAAACCTATTTTACCAAAATCAAAGAAAACGGCTCTGCCGAGGTTCAGTTTTACAACGATACCGATTTTGATAACCAAGCGGTGAATTATACGATAGTCAACGGCGTGAAAGTTTACGTCACGTTGTCAAAATCGCCAAGCAGCAGCGCAAACAAAATCGACAAAGTTCTTGTCGACATAAAAGGCGTCAAAGGCTCACAGGAAAGCACGGTAAGTTTTGAGGCGGACTCTGTACCTGACGGGACCTCGACCACGATTCAGGACACGTTTGGCAACTCGTTTGTTGTCAGCAACAATATGGGATCGTCGGTTACGTCGCCGTATCAGATTTATAAGCGTATCGAAGGCGACGTATCAATCAACTGTTTTGAAACGGAAAACGGTGAACGCGTGATGAAGACGCGTATATTCAACCCCGTTGTTCTGGAAGGCGTGACGGGCAGTGTTTATGCCAACGGCGACCTTATCATCGGCGCGCCCGACAATATGCTGAGGGTGCAGGGCAACGTGTACGTTGACGGCAACCTTACAATCAGGGGGCTTGCGCTTGGCGTAAATCTTCCCGCGCTGACGAAAAAATACTACGCAAAGAAATACCTTTATTATTACACCTACGCGTATGGTGAATTTGGAAGCATTGCGGTTCCGCCAAACAATAAAGCCGGATATAAAAATTCGAGTACGACAAAACTTGGCGAGGCGATGTATGAAAAGTTGAGCGACGGCACGTACAGACCTATTCAAACGTATGACAAACTTTCGCACTTCACACTGATGGATCTTGCGGGCGACGCAAACGAATATACTTTCTGGACGAAAAACTACGGTGAAAACAATACCACCGGCAATTATACGTGGGAACAAGTCACGATTACGCTCAGGGTAAAAGACAAAAACGGAATCTGGCAGAATATCGATGCGGAATATAACCAGGGCGGCATCAATAACGCGCAATATCTCGGCGCGTCGATGTACTCCGACACAGAAGGGGACGGCACCCCCATCATGCAATATCCGCAGGGCGGCAATATTTATTGCAGCGGCGACATTATCTTTGACACCGTCAACGTCGGCAACGTTTTCTCGTTTGACGCAGGTGTTTTCAATACCGGTTCCACCGACGCAGGTCATGAAGATCAGGACGAAAAACCCGATTCTTCCGTCCTTGATAAAATCGATGAGTGGTTAAATAAAAATTTCGGTCTTGAGGTCAACAACCGTAGATTCTATTATCACAGCTATGCCTACAACCTTGACGGCAAAGGCGACGGCACAATTCCTATCCACACAAAGATCGAGGGCGACGTATTTTGTCAGGGACGCATGATTATTGCGCCCGATACCAACACGTCATACGTCAACTATAAGAACGTGCAATGGCTTGGCATATCGACAGACCTTTCAAACAAAGACAAGTACATAGGAGGGAAGGTTGTTGCAAGCGACGACTTTGTCTTAAAGGACAGCGGCGCGTTTTTGAGCCAAATCAAAGACAAATGGCAGCAAGTCACGGGCAAGAAATGGGGCGATGCGTTTGACTTCGGCACGGTAAAACTTGGCGTGACATTGAACAGATTTTATACCAATGAGTTGGTTGATGATGACGACAATACGATTGCTGAATACAGCGGAAATATGGCGTCGTTTATCGAGACATATAAGAAGGCATATAATGAGCAAAAATTAAGCAACAGCGATTCAATGCAATACCTTATAAAGAAGTTTGAAGAACTCGGAAAAGATGGGCATTCATACCTTTTGGGCAACGATTATACGCAGTTTGAAAACGGAAAAAACTTTGACGGTTATGTCGAAGTAAAAGAAAACCTCGTGACAAAGAGGTATTATTTCCGCAAGCCCGAATTCAGCGAGACTTCCAACCTTTATATCCAGAACTCGCCGATAAGAAAAGGAATGTCGTGCGGTGATGCAGATCACAAAAACAGCAACAACATTGACCCGTGCACACTTGAAAAGTACGCGTCCGAGGACAAATACCGCGTTGTCGAAAACGTTAACGAAAAAGACGAGTACGGCAAACCCGTGACAACCCGTACGAAAGTGAACGGCATATTTTACACTGCCGCACTTTCTGTCAGATATTGCGAAATTACCGTCAACAACGTATTTTGCGACGGCACAATCAACGTGCTTGAAAGCAAACTGCCCGGCTTTGAAAACTCGGCGGCGGTCAACGTGAAAAACAATTATTTCGGCAGCGACTTTGTGAAAAATGAACTTAAAAAAGCCTCAATCATAGACTTTTTGAAAAAAGTTCTGCAAAAAAACAATGCACAGTTGACTGACGAAGAGATTTTGAAAGAGTATTTCGGCATTGACGGCAACAAAAACAATTTCAAGGGCGAAACCAACTTTGTTTTTGATGTTTTGGACGACAACAAGTTTACTTATAAAGAAGAATTTAAAGATTATGATATAACCCACAATAGAAAGGTTGTTGTTATTCGCGCGCATTACGAAATGACCGAAATGGTAACTTGGACAAATGCACAAAAATATGAGAGAGAAGCACCAGGGGAATGTTATTGGGGAACAATTTGGGGAGAAGGGGATACAGGCAAGCAGTACCATTCGGAGTACAAAGAGGTAATAGGAGAAAGTTGGTCACACACTGACCCAGCGTACTCTAAAGGCAAATTCGTGGCAGATTTGGTATATTGCATTGAAGATACAGTCGAAAATCCGCCAAAAAAATATGAAAACAAGAAAAATGCAACCGATAAGATTGTCAAGTCGGACGGCACTATTGTTGAACGCAAAGACTGGGGAAGTTTAGGCTTGAATGACAACGAGAGTGCGCTTGTCGAGTATCTTTACAGCACAAAAGACCTCAAGGGTGATGATACGAAATACAAATATGCATTAAGTCTTGTGAAAGATGCATTTATCGATTTTGAGGCAGCCCCGGCAGGTTATAAAAACTTCAAGGAGTACTTTATTGCAAATAAGACAAATGGGTTCAATACCGTGCCGGATAATCCAACAAATGTTACAGGTATTGAACTATCCGAAAAAGTTATAGATAGGAAATGCGAAATTTCGTTGGGAAAAAATCATAAAGAGCCTAAAAAAATTAAATATTATGAATCGGCGAAAAGAGTTATAACGGCAAGATATGACTTTACACTGAAACCGTTTGCGAGTATTACCGGCGGTAGCAAACTTGCAGGTTATGACAAACTGTCTTACGTGCTGAGCGGAGCCGATATTCTGACAAGTGCGTTCCTTAATACCGAATACCTTATCGCGATGTTCAGCAACGGCGCGAACGACTTTGACGGCATCGACCTCAACGCTTTGTTGGGCGCGGCTGCAAACGGTCTTGTCGGCTCGGCAATCATAGGCGGCAAGTTAAAAACGTTTGGCGTAGGCAGTACGTCAAATCAGTTTGACGCAATGAAAGGCACTACAAAGGCGTTCAACGAAGGCTTATACGGCATGTATCTTGCCGTGGATAATAGATATTCCTTGGTTGACAACGCCGCGACCGTAAAGGCGATTTTTGAAGAAATCAAGTCGCCGGAATTTGCGACCGTCGTGGAAGCGAACGCCGATCAGAAACAGGCAAAAGAGAACGTCAAGAAAATCCTGACAGATTTGAAAGAAAAGGGCGATATTGAAGAGTACAATACCTTCGATATTTATGGCTCAATCAACGAGTATGATAGATATCTTCTGGGCATTACAAGCGGGAAACCTGTCAAAGATTATAAATGCTCAAAAGGCACTTTGACAAAGATGTATATCAGGCTTTTGCAATCGTCAATGCCGGAAAACCCCATGCCCGAATCTTGGTTTATAACAGATTCATTGCCCAACCATGAAGACTCGCGTTTTAATATCAGAAGATATTATTACATGGAGAGTTCAAATGATATTGAAGACGGTACCGGCTTAACGTTAAGGTTGATGGATTTCTACAACAAAGATAACGCGAACAGCCCACATCTTCGCGCGGACAACACGTTTGCAATCGACGAAAAATACAATCAGACGTTTACCGGACTGAAAGATAAAACTTTGAGTGGATTTAGCGTCATAGCGCAACGCTCGGAAGTGCAATATACGATAAAGCAAAATACGTACTTCAATTTTGAAGAAAGCAATACGCAAGTCGTGTTCGGGGCGTCCACGGATGGCGTTGACAAGAGAGTTCGTATGAACTTCCTTATCGACACGTCGGAAAAAGACATTTATATGTTTTTCCATTGCAAGGCGCTTGATAAATCAAAGGACAAGAAAGAACAAACAAGGTTCTTGTTCCAGAAATGTTCGTTCCAGGTGACGGGCAAAAACAATGCATACCTTATGCTTGTGGACGACACTTCATTTGCCGCAAATGCGTACAGCCTGGAAATAAGCAACACAATGCTTTCAGAGGACAAGACGGACGAAAAAGTCGGCACGCATTTCAAGTCGAACACGTATCAGAAGTACGTTGCAAGATTCAAGGGACACGGGAATGCTTACTCGGCATGGAATGTCAGCAACTTGTTTGACATATCACAAATGCAAGCATTGCCTGACGGCGATCCGGCAAAAGTCGGCAATATGTTCATAATCGGTATGGGCAGAAACTACGTCAAGTTCGGACGTGGCGGCTCGGTCAACGCGATGGTTTATATCCCCAACGGCATGTATTCCAACGAATCGTCGGGTCTTTTCAACTCAATCCCGATCGGAAACTCGGGCAATAACGAGGCGTCTATTGTCGCAAAAGATATTTATATCGGCGGAAGTAGCCGCGGACAACTGATTTTTTCAAGCTACGACGCGGCAAAAATCGGCAGCAAAAACAATAATAGTTCAGGCTTGGTTATGGACGGTTTGATTAACCCCGACACGGTGTCGCACGACACGAAATGGGTTGCGGGCGATTACTATTACGGCTAAAATGAGAAAGGTTTTGAAACGCTTAAAACTGAATAAAAAAGGCTTTACCTTTGCCGAATGTATCGTTGCAATCGCGTTGTTTGCGATCGTCGGCACGCTGGCGTTCACCATGTTCAACACGGCGACGCGCTATATGTCCAAGGCGAAAAAGGAAGAAGCCAAAAGGTCGCAGGCGCAGGAGCAGGCTCTTTTGAACACGTTTATGTACAACGACAAATACATCGTGTATCCGCACAGTATTTTGCAGGTATCGTACATCAGCACGTCGAAGGGCAACGTGGCGCAGTACGCGGCGGTGCTTAATTACGACACCGATTACGGCTCGGTACCATTTGCGATTTCAATCGAACCCACCAAAGAGCAGGCGACGACTTATCCGATATACCCGTTCACAAGGTATCAGGTGACGTCGGACAAGGGTACGAAACGCTGGATTTTCATTTTCAACGACGACGTTGAGTCTTACGACCTTAAAAACACGGAAGAACTCAATCGTTACTCGATAACCAAGCAATTCGTTGCGGACAACTATAAGAACTGACATGAGAAAACTCGCAAAAATCTTAAAAAATAAAAAAGGCTTCACCTTGGTCGAAGCAATCGCGGTCGTCGCCATTATGGGTATTCTCGCAACGGTTATCGGCGGGCTTGTCACGGCGGGCACGACGGCTTATATGCGCCAGAAAGAAAACGCCGCCGCAAAAGACCTTGGCACAATCGTCCAGAACGAAATCAAGCGGGCGGCAAGGTCGACGGTTGAAGTATATTTGCAGGACGGCGAACTTCCGAGAGATAGCAACATAATCGGGGCTGACAATAATCAGGCCACTTATACAATGAAAAACGCGCCGACGGGCGAGTACAAGATGTTCTCGTCGTCTGACGACGGCAGGCTTATGTATTCGACGGACAGCGGCACAACCAAGCAGGAATACTTTACTGATCCTAATCGGGAGGCGGAACGACGCGCGTTTTACGGCAGTTTCACGATTAAGGTTTACTTCCGGGCGATTGTCAACATGTTCAATGAGATTACGTCCGTCAAGGTGTTCTGCGACGTCTATAACGCCAAAGGGCAAAAAAAATTCGACTCCCCGGGGCTTGAAATCGACTTTATCGAGGCGGATTACAACCAGTCGTCGGAAACCAAACGTTTCAAAGGGATTTTCAGTTTCGAGAAAGGCAATATCGGGACAATCGGACCAGACGGCGACGGTTGGAAATACAACAACATGCTGCTGGTTGAAAATTACAAGCCGGAAAACGAGAAAGGGTTCAAGAATTTTTATTTCCGAACCGTGACAGGCGGTTGATAAAATGGAACTTGGCCATCTGTTATTCACGATATTTTCCGCATTTTTCGGGCTTGCGGTCGGCAGTTTTCTGAACGTTTGCATTTACCGCATTCCCAAAGGCACGTTTTTCACCGAAAAACACAGTTATTGTCCGAAGTGCGGGCAGCCGCTGAAATGGTACGATATGGTGCCGGTTTTCAGCTGGATTTTTCTTGGCGGAAAGTGCAGGAATTGCAAGGAAAAAATCTCCGCAAGGTACCCGATTGTGGAGTCGCTCAACGCCGTATTGTGGACGTTGTCGGCATATTTTATCGGGCTTAACGCCAACGCGTTCATATACGACGCGCTGTTTTCGGCGCTCATCGTGATGACGTTCATAGACATCGACACGAAAGAGATCCCCAACGGCATCGTCGTGTTCATCATAATTTTGTCGATCCCGCTGTTTTTCACGGCGAAAGACGTCGTGTGGTGGCACAGACTTGTGGGCGCGGTGGTTATCAGCGTGCCGCTTTACGTAATCGCGCTCGTGACGGGCGGCATCGGCGGCGGCGACATAAAGCTTTATTTTGCGCTGGGGCTTGTGTTGGGGCTTTACCCGACGCTTGTGTCGGCGTTTATCGCGATAGTGTCGGCGGGGCTTATCGGCGGCGTACTTTTGCTGACGAAAAAGGTCAGAAAGGGGTACGAGCTTCCGCTTGGTCCGTTTATCGCGCTTGGCGCGGTGGTCACGGTTTTTGCGGGCACGCCCATAATCGACGGCATAAAAAACTTATTCGGAATATAATATTTATATATCATAAGGAGAAGAGATGCAAAGAGGAGCAAGTTTAGGCGACATCCTGATAGAGAAAGGCTTTGTCAAGCAGGCGCAACTGGATGACGCAAAACGTTGGCAAAAAACCCATCCCAACGAAAAAATCAGCGCGATATTGTTGTCGCGCGGCATTATCACCGAGGACGCGATGCTCTCTGCGATGGCAGAGCGTTTCAACACGACCTATATAAATACGGAACTTGTCGTCCGTCGTCCCGAAATTCTGAAAAACGTACCGGAGCAAATCGTCAAAAAGCACTGCATAATGCCGCTTGACCTGAAAGCGGGGCAGATAATAATCGCCACGCACGATCCGCACGACATCGGCGCGTTCGAGGACGTAAAGATGGTCACGCGTATGGACGTCGGTTTTGTCCTTGCGCCGCAGCGTATCATCGAAAGCGCGATTGAAAAGTACTACACCAACGCCGGCAACTTCTTCGTGTCGGACGAGGCCACGCAAAAGGTTGTCCAGCAGACTTCGGCGGCAACCCAGCAAAAGTTGTCCGAAATCGAAAGCCGCGTTGACAACACGCCTGTCGTCAAACTTATCAACAGCCTTATCACGCAGGCGTACATGCGCCGCGCGTCGGATATTCATATTGAGCCGTTTGAGGAGCAAATCCTTGTCCGCATGCGTATCGACGGCGAGCTTGTCGAATGTATGCGCTTGGACATTTCCACGCTTAACAGTATCGTTTCGCGTTGTAAAATCCTTGCGGGCATCAACATTGCAGAAAAGCGAATCCCTCAGGACGGCCGTATCGACTTCAACAACGGCGACATCAACATCGACCTTCGTGTCAACACGCTGCCCACGATTTACGGTGAAAAGGTCAACATGCGTCTTCTTGCAACCGAGGACGCCGCGCTTATCACGCTTCCCGACCTTGGCATGCCCGACAAACTGTTTGAACAGTTCTCCCGCATCATCAAAGCGCCGAACGGGATCATTCTTGTCACGGGGCCTACGGGTTCAGGTAAGTCGACGACGTTGTACGCCGTCCTTAGCGAACTCAACAAACCGAACGTCAATATCACCACGGTCGAAGACCCTGTCGAAAAGCAAATCTTCGGCGTCAATCAGGTGCAAACCAATGCAAAGGCGGGCTTAACGTTCGCAAGCGGACTTCGCGCAATCCTGCGTCAGGACCCGGACATCGTCATGATCGGTGAAATTCGTGATACCGAAACCGCCGAAATCGCAATCCGCGCCGCTATCACAGGCCACTTGGTTTTGTCCACGCTGCACACCAACGACGCCGCGTCAAGTATCGTCCGTCTTATCGACATGGGCGTTGCGTCATACATGGTCGCGTCGTCTGTGAACTGCGTTGTCGCGCAAAGGCTTGTCAAAAAGCTTTGCCCGGAATGCAAGAGAAAACGCGAAATCAAGGCGGAAGAAGCCGCGCTTCTGAAAGATCCGTCAATCACTCATATTTATGAGCCTGTCGGCTGTCCCCGCTGCGGCAACACCGGTTACAAGGGACGTACCGCAATTTACGAAATTATCGAAATCGACAGCGACCTTCGCCGCATGATATCCGAGGGCAGGACAACCGAGGAAATCCGCGACTTCGCCAAAGAGCACGGCGCAACGTTTTTGGAAGACAGCATCCGCACGCTCATCGGCAACGGCACGACGTCCATGTCCGAGTTTTACCGCCTTATTTACAGCATTTAATAAACGGGAACAAACCAAAACAAAACTCTGCAACTTCTTGCAGAGTTTTTTAATAAAAAAAAGCGAGGCGTTTGCCTCGCTTAATGTTTTTTGCTTTATGGTTTGGCAACAGGCGTTCCTGTTTGTACTCCGTGTTCGGAAGTAACGGTATAAGTTACGCTTCCTTTTGTGCCGGATTGTTTGCCTACATAAGTAACAGTGTAGGTACCATCAGCATATTGCACGCCGATTTTACCGCCGGAGGTGCCTTGTGCGCCCCAAGTAATTGCACTGCCGTATGCTTCTGCCAAAGCTTCTTCCATCGAATTGCCCGTAGCGGGATTCGCCTTATTTGCGGCGATGTCGGGATTTTCTAACAATTCAGTGTAAATAGTGTCGGCGACTTTCTTCGCTTGGGTTTTGTTTGCGTTGTCTGTGTTTTTGTTTAATTGCGTGACCGTAACACCGGCGACCGTGCCTGCAAGGACTGCCATGATTGCGATTACGACGATAAGTTCAACGAGCGTGAAGCCCTTTTTGTTTTTTCTAAGTTTTAACATTTATGTTAATCCTCCACTATAATTATTTCAA
>ERZ1034844.1083-NODE-1083-length-13359-cov-4.329976_pt1 | contig 13359 bp, 12 predicted proteins | sample MGYA00520594_ERZ1034844 | MGnify/ENA primary metagenome ERZ1034844 (study PRJEB33766, sample SAMN09781733) | gut metagenome | biome: gut microbiome | host: Homo sapiens | place: Madagascar | study: EMG produced TPA metagenomics assembly of the PRJNA485056 data...
TCTACACCCAGGCCTACTTCCCCGGGAAGGAGGAGCAGTACGAGGCCATCGCCAAGGTGGTGGCGCGGAAGGCGCCCAAAAAGGTTGCCGTCAATATTTCCGACGACTGCGCCCAGGCAGACGGCCTGAGCAAGCAGCTCTACGACAAGCTCTACGCCTGCCTGGGAGACCGGATCGTACCGGATGATTCCATTGCGATCCGCTGGCTGGAAACCCGCACCCCCAGAGAGCTGGAGCTCTACCCCGCCATTTACCGGATCGCCATGGATGTGCTGCGTGAAGCCTATTCCAGAGATGTGATCACCCCGGGGGTGACCACCACCACGGATGTGGAGTGGTACATTATGCAGCGGATCAACGACATGGGCCTGGACGCCTGGTTTTCCCCGGACGTGGATCTGCAGCGCCGGGGCGAACGGGAGGAACGCATGTGTGACACCGTCATCCAGGAGGGAGACCTGCTGCACACCGACATGGGCCTGACCTATCTGAATCTGTACACGGATTCCCAGCGCTTGGGCTATGTGCTGAAAAAGGGGGAGACCCAGATCCCCGCCGGGATTCTGAAGGGCTTCTCCAGAGGCAACCGGTTCCAGGACGTGGTCCGGGAGAACTTTGTGGAGGGCCGCACCGGAAATGAGATTTTCTTTGCCGCCACCCGGCAGGCAAAGGAAGAGGGCATCCGGCCCATGCTCTATTCTCATCCCATCGGGTATTACGGCCACGGCGCCGGTCCCAGCATCGGCATGTATGACAACCAGGGCTTCGTTCCCCTGCACGGAGAGCTGAAGCTGCACCCGGATACCTGCTACGCGCTGGAGCTGAACGTCCGGGAGCCTGTTCCCGAATGGGATAATCAGGATGTCTGCTTCATGCTGGAGGAGACCATCTCCTACACCGGCGGGCAGACCTACTTCCTGGACAACGACCGTGAAACCATTATCAAAATTTGAGGAGGAGCAGAACATGGTAAAGGATCAAAGAGCAACAAAACTGGCCCACAATCTGGTGCGGTTTTCCCTGAACGTCCAGCCCGGCGAGCGGGTATTGATCGAGACCCGGGGCATTGACCAGGCCTTTGTGGCAGACCTGATCCGGGAGGTATACGCAGCCCAGGGGCTGCCCTTCCTGAGCATCAAGTTCCCCTATCTGGACCGGGCACTGATGCAGGGCTGCACCCAGGAGCAAATGGACCTGCTCTACCGCCTGGAGGCGGACCGCATGCACGAAATGGACTGCTACATCGGCATCCGTCACCCGGAAAACGCTTTTGAAGAAAGCGGTGTTCCCTATTCTCAGGTGGACCTGTACAATCAGCACTATGAGATGAAGCTTTTAATGGAAGACCGGTGCCCCGGAACACGCTGGGTCGTCCTGCGCTATCCGACCTGTGCCATGGCCCAGGCCGCCCATTGCTCCACGGAGGAGTTTACGGACTTCTATTTTGATGTGTGCGCCTCCCTGGATTACGAGCGGATGAGCCGGGCCATGACCCCGCTGAAGGAGCTGATGGACCGCACGGACAAGGTCCGCATCACCGCCAAGGACACGGACCTGATCTTCTCCATCAAAAATATCGGCGGTGTCAAGTGCGACGGCCATGCCAATATTCCCGACGGGGAAGTCTACTCCGCCCCGGTGCTGGACTCGGTAAACGGCTACATCACCTACAACACCCCCTCTTTGGTGGACGGCTTCAGCTTTGAAAACATCCGCCTGGAATTTGAAAACGGCCGGATCGTCAAGGCCACTGCCAACGACACCCAGCGGCTGAACGCCATCCTGGACACCGACGCCGGTGCCCGCTATATCGGTGAATTTGCCATCGGCGTGAATCCCTATGTGGTAAAGCCCATGAACGAGACCCTGTTTGACGAAAAAATCATGGGCAGCATTCACTTTACCCCCGGCAACTGCGTAGGCGGCTGCGAAAACGGGAACCGCTCCAAGGTACACTGGGACCTGGTACTGATCCAGACTCCGGAATACGGCGGCGGCGAGATCCTGTTTGACGATGTGGTGATTCGGAAGGACGGCCGCTTTACCCTGGAGGAGCTGCAGCCTCTGAACCCCGAAAACCTGAAATAAGGGTGATTTTCTATGCTCAAATATACCATCAAGCGTATTTTCCTGGCGCTCCTGACCCTCTGGATCATCATTACCATCACCTTCTGCCTGATGCACGCCATCCCCGGCGACCCCTTCTCCAAGGAAAAGCAGATCGCGCCGGAAATCATGGCCAATCTGGAGGCAAAATACGGGCTGGACAAGCCTCTGTCCCAGCAATACCTCATTTACATGAAGAATCTGCTGCACGGAGATTTCGGGACCTCCTATAAGTACGCGAACCGCTCGGTGAACAGCCTGATCAAGTCGGGCTTTCCCATCTCCCTGGAGGTCGGTGCCGTTGCCTGTGTGTTCGGCATTGCGGTGGGGCTGGTATTCGGCGTGATCTCCGGGGTGAACCGGGGCAGGCTTCCGGATTACCTGGTGATCATTCTATCCATTCTGTGCGTATCGGTGCCCGCCTTCGTCTTTGCCAGCCTGTTCCAGTACGCCTTCGCCGCAAAGCTCCGCTGGTTCCCCGTGGCGGGTTGGAAAGGCCCGGCCTATATGGTTCTGCCCTGTCTGGCCCTGGGTCTGCGGCTCATTGCCCATGTGGCCCGGATGATGCGTACCAGCATGCTGGATGTGCTCGGTCAGGACTACATCGTTACCGCCAAAGCCAAGGGCCTTACCAACGGCCAGGTGATCCGCCGCCACACCATCCGCAATGCCATTATGCCGGTGATCTCCGTGTGCGGAAGCATGATCGCCGGTACGATCGTCGGTTCCTTTATCATTGAGAACATCTTCAATATCCCCGGACTTGGCAAATACCTGGTCAACGCGGTCAAGGAAAGCGACTACACCATGATCCTCGGTATGACCACCTTCTACGCCATTGTCCTTGTGATCGTGAATTTTCTGGTGGACATGCTGTATCTGGCAGTTGACCGCCGTGTGAAGCTGGATTGAAAGGAGGCCTCACCATGACACAATTGAATGAGGCACAGTTCACCCATGTGGGAAAGCGGTTAGACCAATCCGGCAAAATCGCCCGTCCTACGACCACCTATATGCAGGATGCCTGGCGGCGGCTGCGCTCCAATAAAATCGCCATGGCCTCCATCGTCCTGCTGGTAGTGGTGCTTCTGTTTGCCCTGATCGGCCCACGGCTGTCCCAGTTCACCTCCAGCCAGCAAGACCCCACCAGCATCAACAATGCCCCCAACGCCACCCATCTTTTCGGAACGGACTCCATGGGCCGTGACCTGTTTGTGCGTTGCTGGGAGGGTGCCCGGGTCTCCTTGTTCATCGCCTTTGTAGCGGCCGTGATCAATCTGCTGATCGGCGTGCTCTACGGCGGCATCTCCGGCTTCCTGGGCGGCCGCACAGACCTCATCATGATGCGGTTTGTGGAAATCGTCACCACCGTGCCGGACCTGCTGTGGGTCATCCTGCTGATGGTGATCCTGGGGCCGGGACTGCACACCATCATCATTGCCATTTCCATTACCGGCTGGGGCGGCATGGCACAGGTCGTCCGGGGTCAGGTGCTGCAGCTCAAGCAGAGCGAGTATGTAATGGCGGCCCGCACCCTTGGGGGCCGCGGCAGATGGATCATTTTCAAGCACCTGATCCCCAACTGCATGGGCCCGATCATCATTGAGCTGACCTTTTCCATCCCCAGCGCGATTTTTACGGAAGCGACCCTGAGCTATATGGGTCTGGGTGTGCCGGTTCCTCTGGCCAGCTGGGGAACACTGGCCAACGAAGGCTCCCGGATGCTGCTGCTGTTTCCCTATCAGCTGCTGTTTCCGGCACTGTTGATCTCTCTGACGATGCTGGGCTTCAACCTGCTGGGCGACGGCCTCCGGGATGCCCTTGACCCCAAGCTTCGCCGCTGAGAGAAAGGAGAGGATCGGAATGAATGAAACGCTTTTGGAGGTAAAGGACCTGAAGGTGTCCTTTGCGACCTACGCTGGGCGGGTGCAGGCCGTCCGCGGAGTGAATTTCTCCCTGGCCAAAGGAGAGATCCTGGCTGTGGTAGGAGAGTCCGGCTGCGGAAAAAGTGTGACCGCGAAATCCATCATCGGCCTGAATCCCACACCGCCCAGTCATGTGGACGGCGGCCAGATCCTTTTGAACGGACAGGATCTGGTAACGCTCAAAGAAAAGGAAATGCGCAAGCTCCGGGGAAAAAACATCGGCATGATCTTCCAAGACCCCATGACCTCTCTTGATCCCACCAAGCAGATCGGATACCAGATCATGGAGGCCATTGTCCGGCATGAAAAGGTCTCCCGGAAAGAGGCCTACGCCCGAAGTGTGGAAATGCTGGAGCTTGTGGGCATCAACAACCCCACGCAGCGTATGAAGCAATATCCCCATGAGTTTTCCGGCGGTATGCGCCAGCGGGCTATGATCGCCATGAGTCTGGTCTGCAACCCCCAGCTGCTGATCGCGGACGAACCCACCACCGCCCTGGACGTGACCATCCAGGCCCAGATCCTGGACCTGCTGCAAGACCTGCGGGAAAAGCTCGGGACCTCGATCCTGCTGATCACCCACGATATGGGTGTCGTGGCGGACATTGCGGACCGGGTCATGATCATGTACGCGGGCATGGCCATGGAGACCGGCTCCGTTCGGGAAATTTTCTATTCCCCCATGCATCCCTACACCTGGGGCCTTCAGAGCTCTATTCCCAAGGAAGGGGATTATGATCACCGCCTTGTTCCCATTGACGGTACGCCCCCGGATCTTCTCGCGCCCCCCAAGGGCTGCCCGTTCGCGGACCGCTGCGAATACGCCATGGCCATCTGCCTGGAGCAGATGCCCCAGACCACCCGCCGGACCGAGACCCACAGCGCCCGCTGCTGGCTGTATCACGAGCTGGCGCCCAAGGTGACCAATCCCATTACAGGAGGTACTGTCTGATGCTTCTGGAAGTGAAAAACCTGAAGAAATACTTTAAAATCGACAGCAAAACCTGGCTGAAGGCTGTGGATGATGTTTCCTTCGGCATCGAGGAAGGAGAAACCCTGGGCCTGGTGGGCGAATCCGGCTGCGGAAAATCCACCCTGGGCCGGACCGTCATCGGTCTGTATCCCCCCACGGACGGTAGCATCCTCTTTGAGGGCCGGGACATCACCCACCTGACCGCCAAAGAAAAGGTGGCGCTGACCAGAAAAATGCAGATCATCTATCAAGACCCCTATGCCTGCTTAGACCCCCGGATGACCGTTGCGGATATTATTGCCGAAGGGCTGGACATCCACGGCATCTGCAAAGGGGAGGAGCGGCGGAAGCGGATCTATGAGCTGCTGCGGCTTGTGGGCATGAACGAAGAGCATGCCAACCGGTTTCCCCATGAGTTCTCCGGCGGCCAGCGTCAGCGCATCGGCATCGCCAGAGCCCTGGCCATCAATCCCAAGTTCATCATCTGCGACGAGCCCATTTCCGCCCTGGATGTCTCCATCCAGGCCCAGGTGGTAAATCTCCTGGAGGACCTGCAAAAGCAGCTGGGCCTGACCTACTTATTCATCGCCCACGACATCAGCATGGTCGCCCATATTTCCGACCGGATCGCCGTCATGTATCTCGGCGCCATGGCGGAGCTGGCCCCTTCAAAGGACATTATGGAGTCCCCCCTGCACCCCTATACCAAGGCGCTGCTTTCAGCGGTGCCCTTTGCAGACCCGGATGCCAGCCGTGCCCGAAACCGGATCAAGCTTACAGGCGATGTACCCAGTCCCATGAGCGCCCAGACCGGCTGCAAATTCGCCTCCCGGTGCAGCCAGTGTACAAAGGCCTGCCGGGAGGAAGCCCCCACCCTGCGGGAGGTCCGGCCCGGACATTTTGTGAGCTGCCATCTGTATGACGAAGAGAGGAGTTGAGACCATGGAAACAATATTTGCCGCCCGGCGAAAACGCGTCATCGAAGCCATGGAGGAGGACAGCGTGCTCTTCCTCTTCGCGGGGAACGTCAAGCAGCGTTCCCTGGATGGGGATTATCCCTTCTGCGTCAACCGCAATTACTACTATCTCACGGGTCTGGATCAACCGGAATATGTACTTGAGATCGTGAAGCAGGAGGGACACGCCCGGCAGACCCTGTATCTGCCCCGGCCGGACCCCTATCTGGAGCTCTACTTCGGCGCCATGCCCACTGCGGAGCAGCTCCAGGCCCAGCTGGGCGTTGATCGGGCCATTTATCTGGACAAAATGGATTGGGAGCTGAACAGGCTCTTTTCCAGAAATTATTTTCGCACCCTGTACATGGACTTCCACAAGCGGGAGCTGAACAATGAAGCCTACCCTGAAAACGAGCTGGCAAAGCGCATCGTCTCGGCCCATCCCTATCTGCGGCAGAAGAACATTGCCCGGGTCATCGACAACATGCGCAGGGTCAAGGACGAAACGGAGATCGCCCAGATCCGCAAGGCCATTGACATCACCAGGCTTGGCATTGAGGGCATCCTCACCCATATGGCTCCCGGTGTCAACGAGCGCCAGCTCCAGGCCTACTTTGAGTTCGAGCTCAAATACAACGGCGCCGGCGGCAACGCCTTCTACCCCATTATCGCCGCCGGAAAGAACACGGTGAATCTGCATTACGACCGGAACCGGGAAACGCTTTGCGCCGGTGACCTGCTGCTGCTGGACGTGGGCGCGGAATACGGTTATTACAGTGCGGACATCAGCCGTACCTTCCCGGTAAGCGGCCGTTTCGATTCCAGACAGCGCTATTACTATGAGGCGGTGCTGGCTTCTCAGAAAGCCATTGCCGATGCCCTTCGTCCCGGCCTTCCCATTGAGGAAACCCTGGAAATCGCCCGGGACAAGCTGTTTGAGTACTGCGTTCAGGACGGTCTGACCCATGAGCGGTCGGATATGAACCGGCTGCTGCCCCACGGCGTATGCCATTACCTGGGCCTGGACACCCACGATGTGGGCGACCGGGATCTTCTGGAACCGGGAATGGTCATCACCATGGAACCCGGCATCTATCTCCGTGACCAGGGCCTGGGCATCCGCATCGAGGATGACGCCCTGATCACCGCGGACGGCTGCCAGATCCTATCGTCAGAGATTCTCAAAACCCCCGGGGAGATTGAGGATTTTGTAAAAGCAAACACCAGGGAAGTCCTCTGATGAAATCGGCAGGGGACGGGAAGAAGCACGCCCCAAAGCGCCGCTCTCCGGCCCCGGCCGATCGATCCAAAGGCTCCCAAAAAAGAAAGGAAGACCCATTATGAAAAAGAAACTGAATTGTTTGCTCGTGTGCCTGCTGGTCGCCGCCATGCTGGTGGCCTGCGGCGGAACCGGAACGACCTCCGGCACCGCAGCCGCCGGTGAAACCGCTGCCCAGGCCGAGGGAACTGCCGACAGCGGCAAGATCCTGCGGGTAAGCATGGCGGGCGTTCCCGCCGACATCAACCCCCTGACTTCCTCCACCGCCGAGGGCAGCGAGCTGCTGGGCTGCATGTACGAGGGCCTGGTCCGCCAGAACGCCGAGGGACAGATCCTGCCCGGCTCCGGTCTGGCCGAAAAGTGGGACGTCTCCGAGGACGGCAAGGTCTACACCTTCACCCTGCGGGACGCCACCTGGTCTGACGGCAGCCCCATCACCGCCGATCAGTTCGTATACGCCTGGGAAAAGGTGCTGAACCCCGCAACCGCCTCTCAGTATTCCTACATGCTCTATGTGATCGAGAATGCCGAGTCCTACAACACCGGCGAACTCACGGACTTCACCCAGGTCGGTGTAAAGGCCCTGGACGACAAGACCCTGGAGGTCACGCTGACTGCGCCTACCGACTATTTCCTGGAGATGCTGGTGATCCCCCAGTACGGCGCCCTGCCTGTGAATTATGTGGAGGATTGCGGTTCTGAAATGTACCTGGATACGGACCACATGGTCTTTAACGGGCCCTTCATCTGCACCGAGTGGATTCCGGATGTTTCCATGACCTTTGTAAAGAATGACAAGTATTGGGATGCCGACTCCGTGAAGCTTGCGGGTATTCAGTATAATTTCGTCATGGATACCAATACCATCATCAACCTGTACGAGACCGACGAGCTGGATGTGATGTTTGTTCAGCCCGAGTTCCTGGATAACTACCGCAGCGCCCCGGGCTTTGTAAGCATCACCGAGCCTGTTACCGAGTACATCAAGTTCAATTTCAACAACCGCTTCTTCGCCAACGAGAACATTCGCCGGGCCTTCAGCATGTCTCTGGACCGTGTGACCTACATCAACAGCTTCCTGCGTACCGGCTCTACGCCTGCCTACGCCTACATCCCCGATTCCATCCACGGCCCCAACGGCACCGGCTTCCGCCAGGCCTACGGCGACCTGTATTATGACATCGGAACCAACCCCGACGCCCTTCAGGAGGCCAAGGACCTGCTGGCCAAGGGCCTGGAAGAGGTGGGTGCCACCTTTGAGGAGTTCAACAACGGCCTGAGCCTGGTGATCGGTGAGGGCGACCTGAACCTCAAGACCGCCCAGGTCCTTCAGGAGTACTGGAAGAACAATCTGGGCATTGATTTGGAAGTCCGCTCCATGCGTTATGCCCTGCGGAGGGAAGCCTATACCTCCAACAACTACACCATCGGCAAGGAAGGCTGGGGTGCCGACTACAATGACGCCCAGAGCTTCCTGGAACTGTTTGAATCCAACAGCCCCTACAACGACTGCGGTTACACCAATCCCGAGTTTGACCGTGTCATGGAAGAGGCCAAGAACTCTACCGGCGACGAGAGACTGAAGCTCCTGCAGGATGCCGAGAAGATCCTGGTGCAGGACGACGCGGCCATCGCCCCTACCTTCTTCCAGACCCGCAGCTGGGTATCCAAGGACAATGTGGGCGGCATCGTCCGTCAGGGCATTGGCCTGCGCTGCGACTACAAGTGGGCTTATGTGAATTGAGAAGCTGAGCAATGCCCGGGGAGGCGGCCACCGGCTTTCGGTGGCCGCTTTTTCGGCGCCGTCTATTGAAAAAGGAGGACCTGATGATGTGTGACGCTCCTACCCCTTTAAGCTTTTTCCGGCAGCTCTCCGGCATTCCACGGATCTCCGGTCACGAGAAAGCCGCGGCAGACTTTGTGCAGCGCATTGCGGAAGCGGCAGGATGCCAGGTATATCGGGACCGGATGGACAACCTGATCGTTACAAAGGCCGGTTCTCCGGGGCATGAAGATGCTCCGCCCTTCATGCTTCAGGGGCATCTGGATATGGTTGGCGCGGCGGCTCCCGGAGTGACCCACGATTTTACCGCAGATCCCATAGCGCTTACGGAGGAAAACGGCATTCTGCGGGCAAAGGGCACCACCCTGGGGGGAGATGACGGCATTGCCGTGGCCACCATGCTGTGCGTATTGACAGACCCGGCACTGACCCATCCGCCCCTGGAATGCGTTTTCACCGTTCAGGAGGAGACCGGGCTTTCCGGAGCCATGGCTCTGGATACCTCCCGGCTGAAGGCTAGACGGATGCTGAATCTGGACGCCGGGCCGGAGGGGATTTTCGTGACCTCCTGCGCCGGTGGCTGCCGGGCAGCGCTGACACGGCCCCTGACCTGGGAGAAGACCGAAGCGCCGATGTGGCAGCTGGAAGTATCAGGGCTGGAAGGCGGGCATTCCGGAGGCAATATCGGCCGTGAGGGTGCCAACGCCCTGGTCCTGTGCGGCATAGTGTTGGATGCCGTTCTGGAACACCGGGGCCGGATCGGCACCGTGACCGGAGGCGATAAGGACAATGCCATTCCCGTTTCGGCGGAGGCCTTCTTTGCCCTTGACACAGATCCCCGTCCGGTACTGGAGCCGCTGGCCCAAAAGATCCGGGAAGCCTGGCACTCCACAGACCCCCATTTGCAGATCCGGATCACCCCCGCAGCCGGCGGCAGCGTTCTGAAAACGCCGGATGCCAAGGCCTTGGTTTCCCTGCTGCGTCTGCTGCCCCACGGCGTTTACAGCCACAGTCGGCTGTTTCCGCAGCTTCCGGAGGCCTCCGCAAACCTGGCCTCTGTCCGCCTGGACCGATCCCTTCAAATCGGCCTGTCTCTGCGTTCCTCCTCGGACTTCCGGAAGGAGCAGCTGATGGAAAACATCCGGCTGCTGGCACAGTGCTTTGGCGCCGAATACAGCTTCACCGGTGTCTACCCGGGATGGAGCCCCGCTGCCCGGAGTCCCCTTTGTGCGCAAGCCGTAAAGGCCTTTGAGACGGTTTACGGCCATCCGCCTCAGCTTCAGGGTATCCACGCGGGGCTGGAATGCGGCGTATTCAAGCAGGCGATCCCGGAGCTGGACATGATCGCCACGGGCCCCCGCTACGGCGATATGCACACCCCATCAGAATGGATGGATATTGCCAGCATGACCCGCCTGTATGATTTTGTAAAAGAACTTCTCCGCATGTGCGCGGACCAATAAAAACATTCTTACCCGGTGATCTTTTTCCCGGCAAGAAAAGAAATGAGGTATTTTTTATGAATCCCATCTCCACAAGCAGCGCCCCCGCCGCCATCGGCCCCTATTGCCAGGCCATGGTCCACAACGGCATCGTATATACCTCCGGCCAGATCCCTCTGGATGCAAAAACCGGCGCCATCGTCGGAAGCTCCATTACGGACCAGGCCCATCAGGTCCTGAAAAACCTCAGCGCCGTCCTCCGGGAGGCCGGTTCCGGTATGGACAAGGTCGTGAAAACCACCTGTTTCCTGGCGGATATGCAGGATTTTGCCCCGTTTAACGAGGTTTACGCCCAGTACTTTACCGGAAAGCCTGCCCGCAGCTGTGTGGCTGTCCGGACTCTGCCCAAGAATGTTCTGGTAGAGGTCGAGTGCGTCGCGGTAGTTGAGTGATGGATATTCAAAAGAAAATGAACAGCCGGTTCCGCTCCCTGCAGGGAGGACTCTTTCTGAAGGTCGCCAAAGCGGATGTAGGGGACGGCGCAGCCCGGTTTCAGGCCGCCGGCGGCGATGTAATGGCCTGGGCAGATCCCTTTTATCCGGACCCTTCCGTACCGGAATCCGTAAAGCAGGCCATGCACCGGGCCCTGGACAGCGGTCTGACCTCTCACTATACGCTGCCCATCGGGAAACTGGAGCTGCGGCAGGCCATTGCCGAGGACATGAGCCGCCGCACCGGGCTGCCCCTTGACCCAAACAGAAATGTGATCGTCACCCCCGGCTCCGACAGCGGCCTGCTGTATGCCATGATGCCGTTTCTGAATGAGGGGGATGAGGTCCTGGTGCCGGACCCCAGCTATCCGTCAAATTTTTTAAACCCCCAGCTGCTGGGCGCCCGGGCGGTCAAAGTCCCGCTGTTTGCCCAGGACAATTACCAGCCCAGAGTCCAGGAGTTTCGGAAGCGGTTGACGGACAAAACAAAAATGGTGCTGCTCACCCATCCCAACAACCCCACGACCACGGTCTTTCGCCGGGAGGCTCTGGAAGAGCTTTGCCGGTTCATCGTGGAGCATGACCTGATCCTGGTGTGCGACCAGGCCTTTCAGGATCATATCTATGACGGTATCGAATTTGTCCATCCGGCAACGCTCCCCGGCATGTGGGAGCGCACGCTGACGGTTTGCTCCATCTCCAAGGGCATCGGCCTTTCCGGCTTCCGGATCGGCTATATCATTGCCGACGATAACATCATGGATGTGCTCTACGGCGGCGCGGTGAACGTTCTGGGCGCCCCCTGCACCCTCTCCTCCATCGGTGCCGAGGCGGCCATACGGGATCAGACCTGCCTCCAGGAGAATTACATCCGCCTGGAGCGGCGCAGACGGCTTGCCTATGCGTACTTTGCAGATATTCCCGGTGTTTCCATGCGTATGAGCGAAAGCGGCATCCTATCATGGCTGGACATTTCCGCCCTCGGCACCGACGAAGAAGTGGCGGGACGGCTGATGCGGGATGCCCGGATCATGGTAAACCAGGGCACCCCCTACGGAGACCAGGGCAAGGGCCATATCCGCATCGTAACCGCCTGCTTCAGCAGCGACGAAGCCGCCCGGCTCCGCTTCCGGCGCATCCGGGACACCCTGCTGGCCATGGTCCAAGAAAAACATCTGGGCTGATCCCCCGCCAAACAGACCCCAGCCGTTATCAAAAAAAATCCGGTGTATCGCGATTCAAACGATACACCGGTATTTTGCGTTTCCGCCTGCCCCCAGGCCCTTGCTTTTCCTTGGTTCTATAATAATGTCTACTGAACAACCGATAAGGTATAATAAATTGCGCAAATTGAAAAGGTCATAAAAAAGTAGACACGGCTTGCCGGTCTCTGGTAGAATGAAGTTACCACACACATTCTGAAAGGAGACAGCAAACCATGTCCAACAACATTGTATAATTCAACGAGGAAATAATCAAGGGGCAAATCAAGAAGCTGGTCCGCGGCAGCGTAGAGGAGACGCTCAACGAGCTGCTGGAAGCCGAAGCGGAAAAACTCACCCAGACAGCCCGCTGCGAGCGCAGTGAGGCTCGCCAGGGCTACCGCAGCGGTCATTATGACCGAAATCTTACCACCACATCCGGGGATGTAACACTCCATGTGCCTCGTCTCAAGGGCATCTCTTTCGAGACTGCCATCATCGAGCGCTATCGCCGCCGGGAGAGCAGCGTGGAGGAAGCCCTCATCGAGATGTATTTGGCAGGTGTATCTGTGCGTCGGGTAGAGGACATTACAGAGGCTCTGTGGGGCAGCAAGGTATCTGCCTCCACCATCAGCGAGTTGAATAAGAAAGCTTATGTCAACATCGAGGCTTGGCGCAATCGTCCTCTGCAAGGCGGCAAGTTATCCACGGTAATTGTCTTGAATATCTGGCTGAAAAACGACGCTCCGAAGTCCTCACGGAGCTTCTGCATCGCCGCATTGACCGCCTCGCTGGTCTTTCCGGGAATGCGGGTCGCGAGGTAGTGCTGTGTTTTCTTTTCCAGCAAAGTCGGGATAACCGCCTCCCTGCCATTGCGCTTTCCAACCACTGTATCGCCTTCCCAGTGGCAAACCTCCAGCCTGGACGATGCAATTTGGGGCTGCTCATCTATGGATGTTCCGTCTACCATACGGGAAGTCACTATGGATTCCTTTTTCTCAGGTGTCCAACTTCATTTTACAACCGGCCATGCCAAGGACGATCTGATTATAATGGCCCCCAAGAAATAGACCACCTCTTCCAAATGAATCGTGAACGTGGTAAGATAAACCAAAGGAAACGAAAGGAGTCCATACTATGTCACGAGTGAACCGCTCCCTGTCAAGTAGACAGATGAAAAAACAAAAATAGTTTTCTACCAG
>ERZ1034844.1090-NODE-1090-length-13300-cov-6.195168_pt1 | contig 13300 bp, 9 predicted proteins | sample MGYA00520594_ERZ1034844 | MGnify/ENA primary metagenome ERZ1034844 (study PRJEB33766, sample SAMN09781733) | gut metagenome | biome: gut microbiome | host: Homo sapiens | place: Madagascar | study: EMG produced TPA metagenomics assembly of the PRJNA485056 data...
TCATGCAAGAGAAATCTTGGATTCTCGTGGCAATCCTACAGTAGAGGTTGAGGTATCATTAAAGTCTGGCGTTGTTGGCCGTGCATCAGTTCCGTCAGGTGCTTCAACTGGTGAGAATGAGGCACTGGAGCTTCGTGATGGCGACAAGAACCGTTATTGTGGCAAGGGAGTATTAAAGGCTGTAGAGAATGTCAATAACGTGATTGCTCCGGCTTTGGTCGGATTCTCTGCCTTGGAGCAACGTGCTATCGACTATAAGATGTTGGAGCTGGATGGCACTAAGACCAAGTCAAACTTGGGTGCCAATGCCATTCTTGGCGTATCACTTGCTGTGGCTCATGCTGCTGCCGAGTATCTCCATATCCCGTTGTATCGCTACATCGGCGGTTGCAACACTTACACCCTTCCTGTTCCTATGATGAACATCATTAACGGTGGTGCTCACTCTGATGCTCCAATCGCTTTCCAGGAGTTTATGATCCGTCCTGTGGGTGCTCCTAATGAGAAGGAGGCAATCCGTATGGGTGCGGAGGTGTTCCATGCCCTTGCCAAGCTTCTGAAGAGTCGCGGACTTTCCACTGCTGTAGGCGACGAGGGCGGTTTCGCTCCTGCACTCAATGGTATCGAGGACGCCCTTGAGAGCATCTGCCAGGCAATCAAGGATGCCGGTTATGAGCCAGGAAAGGATGTGAAGATTGCCATGGACTGCGCTGCCAGCGAGTTTGCTGTTCAGGAGAATGGAGAGTGGTATTACGATTACCGCCAGCTGAAGGACGGCAAGAAGAAGGATCCTAACGGCAAGAAACTCACAGCTGCTGAGCAAATCAAGTTCCTGGAAGAATTGATCACCAAATATCCTATCGATTCCATCGAGGACGGTCTTGACGAGAACGATTGGGACAACTGGGTGAAGCTTACGGCTGCCATCGGTGACCGTTGCCAGTTGGTTGGTGACGACCTCTTTGTTACGAACGTGAAGTTCTTGGAGAAGGGCATCAAGATGGGCGCTGCCAACTCTATCCTTATCAAGGTGAACCAGATTGGCTCGCTTACAGAGACCTTGGATGCTATAGAGATGGCCCATCGTCATGGCTACACCACTGTCACGTCACACCGTTCAGGTGAAACAGAGGATACGACAATCGCCGATATCGCTGTGGCAACCAACTCTGGTCAGATCAAGACAGGTTCGATGAGCCGTACCGACCGTATGGCAAAGTACAACCAGCTTATCCGTATCGAGGAGCAGTTGGGAAAGAACGCTGCTTACGGTTATAAAAAACTGAAATAGAATAGATTAATAATTATAGAATAAGTCATAGTCCACATAAATGGGCATGAACAACCGTGATGGTTGATCATGCCCATATTTAATCAATATGTAGGCTTTCTTCTCAATAAGTCAAAGCTCTCTTTTTATCACACTTCGAATAACAGTATTTGCTTTACTACAATTTTTTTCGTGATAGAATGGTTACTTCTTCTCACTCTATTACATAAAAAAATATTCCACTCTACTAAAATAACTAATTAGGTATAAGATTATGAAGAGAAATTACGAAGAGAAAATACAGACCGATGTGAACACAATCTTCACATTGATGGCTCAACGAGTTGACGAGAACCAGATGAACTTGCTGCACGATGCATACGGCTTCGCTGCTTTTGCCCACAAAGACCAACTGCGCAAGTCGGGTGAACCCTATATCAGTCATCCTGTTGCCGTAGCACGCATTGTGGCAGAAGAGTTGGAACTTGGAGCAAACCCTGTTATGGCTGCATTCTTGCACGATGTTGTGGAAGATTGTCCTTACACTATTGATGACATCCGTGAACGTTTCGGGGATGATGTGGCTTTTCTTGTAGGTGTCGTGACGAAGCAGAAGAAAGCCAAGTATGATCAGTCAAAGCAGGTGGACAATTTCCGCCAGATTCTCTCGTCGGTACAGTATGATGTGCGTGCAATACTGGTGAAGTTGGCAGACAGGCTCCATAACATGCGCACCCTCAGCAGTATGCGTCCTGACAAGCAGATGAAGATTGCATCGGAAACCGATTATTTCTATGCACCTCTTGCCAACCGGCTTGGCTTGTATAACGTGAAGACAGAACTTGAAAACCTGTCGTTCCGCTACCGCTGTCCTCGTGAATATGAAAAGATCGAGAAGCAGCTGGCAGAACTCCAGCTGTCGGAGAAGGCCGATGTAGATGCCTTTATCGCTAAGGCGAAGGAGATTCTCGAAGCCAACGGCATAGACGCACGTATTGAGCTCCGTATGCGCTCGCCTTACAGCATCTGGCGCAAGATGCAGTCAAGGGGCTGCGACTTCGAGCATGTGGACAGCAAGCACTACCTGCGTATCATCTACAAGGCAGACGGCTTGCAGGAGGAGAAGAAGCACAGTCTGCACATCTATGCCTTGCTGTCTGACTGCTTCAAGGAGCGTCCTTGTTCTGTGGTCAACTATATCAATGCCCCGAAGGAGAACGGCTATCAGAGTTTCCATGTAAAATTTCTCAACACGAAAGGGCAATGGGAGGAAGTGCACATCTCATCTGAGCGCATGATACGCAACAACCGTCTTGGCTGTACGGCGGAACGCACAGAGGAAAACTTGAAGGCTTGGTTGGAGAAGTTTAAGGCTGTGCTCAAGGATATGGCCTACCAAACCAATGAGATGGACTATATGGATGGTGTCACCGCATCGTTCTATTATGACAATATCATGGCCTTCACGCCCAAGGGCAAGTGTATCGTACTGCCTAAATTTGCAACAGCACTCGATTTTGCCTTCGAAATTCATACCGAAGTGGGACTTCATGCTGCTTATACACGTATCAATGGTAAGCTGTCGTCAGTAAAGACTGTGCTCCACCGTGGCGACTGTGTAGAGATAGGCACTATTGATGATGCCATGCCAGAGGCAGACTGGCAGAACCATGTGCTGACCTATAAGGCAAAGCGCTGTTTGGGCAGTTTCTTTGCAGACCGTCCCAAGATGGAATACAAGCGTTGCACTTGCTGCCATCCGTTGCCTGGAGACGAAGTTGTAGGTTTCAAGAACGCTGAGGGACAGATTACACTCCACAAGCGCAACTGCCTCACCGCTATCCGTCAAGCTTCCAAGCAAGGCGAAACAATAGTGGCAGTGGACTTCAAGGAGAATGAACAGTTTCTTTTCCCTGTCCGTATCTGCATCCGTGGCATCGACCGTCATCATCTGCTCAGAGATGTGGTGGCTTGCATTACAGAGCAGCAGAACCTCTCGATCTCGAAGCTCCATACGGAAACCAAAGACCGCATAGTGGAAACCACTGTCGATTTTGAGGTACATTCTTCAAATGAACTACAGCAAGCCATCGACAACATCCGCAGGATAAAAAATGTGGATGAGGTGGCGAGAGTGGATATTGAATAACAAAGAAAAAAGGAATGATTATGTTAGTGATACACCCGACAGACAGGACTACCGAAATGCTCTCAATCCTCTATGAAGGATTGGAGGCACAGTTGATTGAAGCGGATTGCTCCAACAAAGAGATGGGACATCTGCTTCACCGCACGTCTCCAAGCGAGCGTATCATGCTGCTTGGTCATGGTTCAGACAAAGGCTTGTTCTTTCGCAAGAGCAATGAGGAAGAAGACTTTGACGGTATAATAGTAGGCCATCCGCAAGCCTATTATCTTCGCAAGCATTGTGGAGGCATCATCGGTATATGGTGTCATGCTGTGGAGTTTGCCAAGAAGGAAGGGCTGCATGGTTTGTTCTCTGGCATGATCATATCTGAGATGAGTGAAGCTGAAGAGTATGGTGTGACTACTGACAAGGAGAGCATGGACCGGACAAACCGTCTCATGTTCACCCAACTCAGAAGGCTTTTGGACAACGGCACACCACTGCATGAGGTACCAGAACGTTTGAAAGCATTGGACACCACGCAAAGTGAGTTGTCACGGTTCAACTACGAGAGGTTTTATTATGTGTAACCAAAATGAAGAACCACCTTTTTTACAAGCTATTTATTATCCCGAACTGGGATAACAACTATAAAAGAAGAAATGGATGTTTTGTAACAAGCCAAGGCTTTTGCATCTGTAACGAAACAAAAATTGGCAGGGAAATGGAAAGAAGAAAACCTCTGTTTTACAGTTATCTTCCAACCATCTCCCAGTCTCTATTCTGTTTTCATACTATTAGTTATGCCGAAAACAGGAAAATATGGTAGATCTTTTTATCTACTGATTCTTCTCAGCACCCATAATGCAGAGAAAAGCAATGCTATGCCTAAAACCCAGGAAATGGCAGCACTGGCAATGATGCCGAGTTGCTGTGTGAAACCAGCTACAACGAATGTCAGGAACGACACGGTGGCTACTGTCATGGCGTATGGCAACTGCGATGATACATGGTGAACGTGCTTGCATTCGGCACCTGCCGATGCCATGATGGTGGTGTCGGATATCGGAGACACATGGTCGCCGCAGACAGCACCTGCCATGCAAGCAGAGATGGAGATGATGCGGAGCGGTGCGGCAGCAGGAAATACGGCGATACAGATAGGGATAAGTATGCCGAATGTTCCCCAAGAGGTACCTGTGGCAAAGGCAAGCAACGCTGCAACGATAAATATAATTGCCGGTAGAAACATCTGCAGTCCTGAGGCAGTGCTTGCCACAACGCCCGATACATATTCGGCAGCTCCAAGAGAGTCGGTCATACTTTTCAGTGTCCATGCAAGGGTAAGAATCAGTATGGCAGGAACCATTGCTTCAAAACCTTTGATAATACAGCTCATGGCATTGTCGAACTTCAGTGTGCGGCGTGCTACGAACATCGCTATCGTGAGAATCAACGCTGCAAGTGAACCGATAACCAGTCCGACAGAAGCGTTGCTTGCAGCAAACGCATCTACAAAGTTGTGGTAGCAAGTGCTTGTTGCGTCGAAATAGCCACCAGAGTAAACCATTCCAGCCATGCAAAACACGATGAGCATAAGAATAGGCACTACAAGGTCGGCAACCGAACCGTTTGTCGATGCATGCTTCTTGCTGTCTTGCTTTGCACCGACGCCATGTTCTACTACTTGCAACTTGGTATCAATCACCTCGTCCACTTGACCGCCAGTGCGCTCGTACCATTCCTGCAGACGTACGTCGTATTTGCTCATTGCCTTGAAGTCGAATCCAGACAACACAATCATAAATATGAAGATAATTGTGAAGAATGCGTAGAAATTGAACGGTATAGCCTGGCAGAACAAAGCCAGACCATTCTCGCCGCCCGACACGAAACCCGACACGGCTGCCGCCCAACTTGATATGGGGGATATGATGCAGACCGGAGCTGCGGTGGAGTCGATAAGGTAAGCAAGTTTTTCTTTTGTCACGCCATGGCGCACTGTTATCGGACGCATCACCGAACCTACGGTGAGGCAGTTGAAATAATCGTCTATGAAGATGAGTAGACCGAGAATGATAGTTGCAATCTGCGCACCTATCTTTGTCTTTATGTGTTTGGAAGCCCAGCGTCCGAAAGCCGCTGATCCGCCAGCCTTGTTCATGAGCGACACGATAGAACCCAAAACGACGAGGAACACTATGATACCCACATTCCACGGGTCGGACAGGCAGGAAATAAGACCATACTGCTTGACGTCAGTTCCCGTTCCGACGGTGTCGTTGAACAGATGAGTCAAGAAACCTTCAAGACCAGTGCCCATTGACATACTATATAATATAGCGCCGAGCACAATGCCTATGAACAACGATGAATATACCTCCTTGGTCTTCAGAGCCAGTGCAATGGCCACGACTGGAGGAAGAAGGGACCAAATGGTCCCGATGAAATTGAAATCCATAATCTTTTTACCCCTTAATATTTTTCGGATTGCAAAGTTATAGCTTTATTGTGATTGTAGCAAAAAGTTTCAACAAAAAACGGTTGGCGAGCTGTTTGTAGCTTGCCATCCGTTTTAACGAACGTGACATGTATAAATCTTTGCGTATGGCGCAAGAAAAACTTCTTATGTGTGAAACTAACTTACACAGGTATGGACTATATTTGCGCCAGAATTATAAAATATGATTATGGATAAATCGGTTTCACTCTATAAATATTGTCACATATGAAAAATAAATCTTATTTGAGAAGCATCTTGGGAGGCACGGACTTCAGATGTCTTTCCATCATAGAAAAAATCAGATATATTAATGCTGTGTTATTATACACATGCAAACGTCATGTAAATCTCATTCTAAGAGACAAGTTAAATTTTAACTACCCAAAAAACAGATAAAAATGAAGAAGTACATATTTTTAGATTTCGATGGAGTGATCAGTCAAATGAAACGTTTGTTTTATGGTGCCCTAAAATTTATTGCGGTCTATATCCTTATGGTGATGCTTTTCATGGCTTATTTTTACTGGTATCCAGAAAAAGAGATGAACAACATGAATCGTCGTGCCCTTATGTACCAAAATACCCTATCCTTGAGCTTACGACTATTGCCAACCATTACATTGAGCGAGAAGGCGTTTAGCAACCAGTTTCTTGCATTTCCTTCCTCTAAACAGTCGCCACACTCTATGTGATAGCGGAATCCGCTGCCACATTCGATGGTAATCCCAAACAGTTCCTCGATGGCATGTAGATTGTTGATGAAGGTACGGCGAGAGAGTTCCGTTCCTTCACTAATGTCAGAATCCAACCATCTGCTTTGAATCTCCTTCAAGGTAATGCCACCTCGTTTTCTTGCCCTATGGATGGTTTCCACGAGCCAGACATATTTGTTGAGTTGATTGATAGCCATATTCTTTTTATATTTTCGAGACAAAAATAAAGGTAGTATTCACTATCAGTAAATTTTACCAAAACTTTATTATTTGTTCTGCGTCTGGCACATCCTGCGTGTCTGTCCGCAACGACGAGCGGCGTTGTTCAGAACTCATCGAGTGCCTGATGCACACGTTTCGCGCTTCCACCTCGCCAGCCATTCTCAAATACCACCTTCTGCCTTGTGATAGGTCTCCACCACGGGCAAAGTCCTCTTCCTCCTGTATAAGATGCTGCACCTCATGCAGCAACACACCTTCGGTCTGGTGTTGGAAAGGAGAATTTAGCGTTTCCATGCAAATCATCATGCCGTAGCTCAAAGGATTGAAATACCCTGAAAACTTGTTGGTCGGTGTGTATCTGGCGTATAGACTGAGCCGTTCGAAAGCTGGGTATGCTATGAGCAGGCTGATGTCGTGCATACATAGGCTGATGTTTATGGACTCACCAAAATGGCGTTTCAGATGGTCTTCTATTTCGACAGTATTGTGGAAAGGGTCTGCCACTTCATAGCGCCATTTGTCGTCTACACCCATTTCCCAACCCGTCTGCTGTTTTATCATGTGCATATCCGTGCTGCAGCGAAGCAGTTGGACTGCCTTCTTTTGTGCTTCGATAAGACCTGACGAAGCATTGCTATCGTCAAGTCTTTTTGCACCTATAATACCTATATAGCTCATATTACCACTTGTCGGGTGAATTAATAATGTCGGTTTTCTCTTCAAGATAGTCTTCTATGCATTTCCTTATGCCATCCAGTGTAGCCGAGCAAGGCAAGGCATCAAGAAATGCCTGTGCCACAGACTTTTCGGGCGACATGAACATCATCTCGTCTTCGAACTTTGCATAATAGAGTCCGTTGGTGTCCAAATACTCGCTGTCGAGAATGTCTTGTAGCAGAGCCTTGACATTTGGGGCAAGCTCTACGGCAGATGCCTTGTTTCCTATCACACGCTGCAAATCACGGCACACCTTACGCTGTTCTACGAGCGAGGGTTGCACCTCTTGCTGTTGACTAACCCTTGATGCAGAAAGGCGGAAGTATTCTTTCCATTTCATGTAGCATCGTCGCAGGGCATCTATTGTGCTGCACTGTATATGAGGCATGGGCAACCCTTCGAGGGCCATTGTTTCTTGCGCAAGACAATAGTGCTCGGAATGTCTGAACACTGGTTTGCCCTTCTGTTCTCCCATGGCTACAGGGGCAGATATACGCAACATGAGGCTCTGCCTTATTGGAGGCATGGGTACTTCGTCCGCATTTTTCCAGTCAAGAACATCCCAAGGCTCGTTGTCGTCGCGTTCGGAGCGCGACTCGAATTCCTTCACATCGCCGTAAGTTATCTGTTCGCGAGGCACGACAATCACAGCATCCATCTGGGCAAGCGTTTGTATGATGGTCTGCAATGGTTCCGACTCGAAAGGCAACTGTTCTGTCTGATAGTGCATAAGCGTCTTGCGTTTTTTCTTGTCTGGCTGTTCTTTGTCTTCCTTTGCCTTGTCGTATATCGAACTTATAGGAGTGCCAAAGAACAGAGAGCGTATACTGTCAAAACGCTTGTCCTTTTCAAACTCCTTGGAGTGTTTGTCGTTCACGCTTACCACATACATCGGACCATTGTAAGGCATTAACGAGAAGTTCACCCCCAAGCCGGCTATCGTATAACTTGTGTTGGTATTAGTGGCATATTTGAACCCTTCGTGCAGAGGAATGGAAACCGTGTCTAACGCTTTTCTTATCTTCGACTCGTCCATAGGCAAGAGTAATCCGATCTGTGTTTGAGCCTTGCCTCTTTTCTTTTCCTTCAGCGAGAAGGATATGAAGCGAGGCTTCAGTTCTGCGATGGCAGGATGAACGTATGCTCCAAGAATGTTGCCGGTGATAATCTTGCGCTCCACAATCTTGTTGTTGTAGAGGGCAATCTCCTTGTTCCAAACGCTTGCGCTCGGCTGCCAAGAACTTGAATATAAAATATCACAAAGACGTTTGTAATTGCTCCAACTGCTATTATGAACCAAATTGATGCGAATTTCCGTGTGCACAGCTGTCAATGCAAATACAAACTCCACTTTACTGGGAAGGAATCTGGATTGCTCATCTTTACCAAATCGTATGTCTGTCAATACACTTTTAATTCCATCTTGTGGCATTACCTCGCCCTCCACATTCTCAGTGATGACGTATCCGTTTCCTATTTCCGCTTTTGACAAGACCTTGACAAGTCTTTTCCTTTCTTCTGCGTATTTTTTCATCTCTTGCTTTTTTGCGTCAAGCAGATGGTTGTACTCGTTAGAGTACGAAACCAGTTTCTGCATGATTCGCTTGGCACGCTTCTGCTCTTTCACATCTTCAAATTCTGTTGAGCTCCATTTGTCTACAGGCGTGCATGCTTTTTGCAACCATGTGTCTGCCAACTCCTCATCACCACAATATGTTGTCAATATGCGTTTTGCACCGTCATGCAGCAGTTTGCAGCGTGCCTTGAAGCGGCGGTGGGCATTTTTGTCTCGGTGGGCATAATAATCTTTTACCTGTTTCTGTAAGGCAGGGTTCTCCTTATATGGATTTCCGTAAACCGCCTTAGCTTTCCGACAAAGTTCAGTCACGGTTTCATAGCTATATGGAAACGTCTTTTGCCTGCATTTATAGGTTGTAAGATAGGAGCACCCTCCAAGCCTTGTCTTCGCCTTGGCTGTAGTGAAAAGTTCTTCCCTTACAAAGTCGGCCTCGAAATCACGGAATTCACGTTCCAAGTCCCACTGGTTTAATCGGCGAAGCTCAGCCTCAAGCGTCGTGTAGCCCGATATCAGGTCGTCTACGATGCTCTGTTGTGCCGCCACACTTAGCATGGCACTCCGTGCGAGCAGTCGGCTTGCTGTCACATTGCGTGTAAGGTCGAGGACCACAGCTTGTTCTGTGTGTTCAGACAAATACTCTTTTGCCACCTCATTGCCATACTTATTGTCAATGTCCACGAAGTCGGCTTGTTCACGGTCTTGGTCTTGCCATGCGGCAGTGTTGGCACTAAGCGACCGCAACTTTGCCCGGAGCATCATGTTGAGACGCTTCTCCGAAGGAATGGCTGTAATGATGTACTCATACAATGGAGGCAAGTCGACACGTTGACCAGTTCGGTTGATGCGGCCACGCTTCTGCAAGTCGATATTCACGTCAAGGTCGTTTTGCACGATGAGCATCTTGCGTTGGCGCACTTGGTCATCTGGCACCTCGGCGGTGGAAATGGCGTGCGCACTTGCACCTATAGCTCCACAGGCATTGATAAGAATAACGTCTAACTTGTTGTTTTGGAAATCATTGAAGATGAGGTTAGAGTGACGCTTCTTTCTTGACCCGATGACAGCGTTGATGAAGTCGTCATCGCCCTCAGGTGAGAGATAATCCAGTTGGTGTGCTCTCCCCGTACATTCCTCAAAACGGATGTTTAGGTATTCACCATTGGGCGCAACAAACTTCTCGGCAGTTATCAGCTGCCGTATTACGTCGATAGGTGACACGGGGAGATGAAACACCTCTTCGGTTATATCTTGCTTGATACTTGTGTAGTACTCGCTTATCTCTTTGGCTTCTGCCTTCAATGACATTTCTTCCAATTCTTCTACCATTTCAAAAACAGGTCGATTGGCATTGTGGGTAGAGCCGCTTCCACAAACCGTCTTTTCCAACAAGCGCAACAACAACGCAGACATGTCGCCACGAACGGATCCGTCTTCATTCACTTCCACGTCCTGTACGATACACTCAAGCGTGTCGCTCATGCCAATCACCACACTTCTTCCTTGCCTTACATTCTCAATGGCGGCTTGCGCCACCTTTTTCGCTTTCAAGGAAAGCAACAACACTTTGTTGATATAGAAAAGTTGTGCTCTTGTGGGATAGCATTTGAAGGGTAGAAGCACGTTGTACATAAGGGCATGATTAACCATTGTGCGAACCATTGCAGAGAGTTTTACTATTTCACGGAAGAAGAACATCACCTTGTCAAACTGCTCGCCATGTACGTCGAGGTCTTCATCAAGATATGTATAGACAGGAGTAGGCAAGCCCTCGCCAGAGTGCTCGCGCCTGATCATTTGTCCTTCGGCAGCCAAACAAGATGAAACGTATTCTTGCATGGGCACTCCTCCACAGTGCAAGGCATCCTTGAGCGTGTTTTCTGTAGCCAAGGCACTCAGGGTCGTGCGTCTCATGAAGGTGAGCAGACATTCCGGGCGCTTGGCAAATGTGGCAGAAAGAAACACGCATTGGGTCTGTGGCGTTTCTTCAAGAATCATGTTTATGCCTTGTGTGATAACCGATGCTTTGCCAGCGTTCACTCCGCTGCTTTTGTGGGCTTCGTCGAAGATGAACAGCACACGATGTTGCTCGCACAACGCCATGAGGAAGTTGAGACGTGTCATGTCTCGTTTGGCATCTTTCAGTTGGGAGTAGGTAATCATGAGATAGTCGAAGGCATCCTGTGGCAGTTCACCTTTTATAAATATTTCTTGAAGGACAGATTTCTTGGGAGCTTTGTACACCACCTCATACTGTTTCTGGTAGAGCGCCATGCGCTCTGCCTCATACTTTTCGTTATCTTCTTCGTCTGCGGGAGACCATATCTCATCGGACGTACATGTCGCTTTCTGCTCAACCACATGGTCAAAGTCGACAACCGACACACCAGCATTCACCACCAGTGGTCGTGCCTCCTTAATGCCAAGCGCTTTACAGTCGCGGTACATATCGCTGAACAGGGTATATCGGTCGGTGAAGAATATTGGCAGATAGCCAGACAACAGTCCATAGCGTATCATGGCAGCAGCTTGTCGACCTTTGCCTATACCCGTTTGGTCACCTATGACTACCGACTGTCCACGTTTCTCTATATTGTAAATGGCCAATGCAACACCATCGATTTGCTCGGCGGCCAATGCTTCCCTCAGCTCCTCATGGCTCATGTGCAGTCTGTTTGCTACATATCCGCCGACATCGCCCCCAAGCGCTTCGTTTAGTTTACTTAATGCCCTTGTCGTGTATTCTGCAAGCTGTTTCGGAATGACGGATTCCAATGTCTTCGCATCCTTTACAGCGCTTTCATATTTTGTAGACTTTTTCATAACTGTATCTTTAATGTTGCGGCAAAAGTATTATGAAGGTGTGCCAATTATTATCACAGGTTGAAAAAACCTTCTGTTTTTGTGAGTTTTTTATAAGAAACAATTAACCTGTATTGATAATTGAGTCAGCACGTCAATATCTTTGCCGGCAAACAACGATAAAAACTTGAGATATGACATTGTACGAATTATTGCACAAGGTATCGTTTGACGAGATTGCGCCATTCTTGTCGAAAAGTTATGCAGAGAGAAGGTCTTTGGCATGGTTCAAGATGCACTATGACTATTTGCGCCATCTTGTTCCTCAACAAAACGAACATAATGATAAAATCATAGTGTATCTTATTCCACCTGCCGTTGACTGTCCAAGAATTACTATTACCGCATTTTTGGAGCCCCCCTTGGAAGAGTCTTTGGGCAGGGAAGTGGTTGTGGAAGATAATGCGGACATCCCTTTGGCTGAGACACCTATTCTACAGCCAATACGTTGTCACAAAATACGTTGCTCAAAGACCGCATCCTTGTAGAGGAGATTCCGTCGAGCCGTCATTTCCTTACGGATATAGTTGATGCCATGAAGGGCAACAACGTCATAATGGCTACTTATCGGAATTTCCATTACAGGAACTCCTATACATTCCCCATTGCGCCATACTGTCTGAAAATGTTCCAGAAGCGTTGGTACGTGCTCGCACTGAGTATCAACGAAGACAGGTTGCGTATCTACGGACTTGACAGATTTGAGAATATAGAAATAACAAAAGCTCATTTCAAGTTCCCTAGCGACTTCAATGCCAAGAACTATTTCTCCAGCTTCTTCGGCATAGTAATAGACGAGGATATACCCTTACAACGAATTGTTGTTCGTGCCTTTGGTGCACACCAACACTACATGCGCTCTCTTCCGTTACATCTCTCACAGAAAGAGCTTTGTTCTTGCAACGAATATGCCGACTTCGAACTTACGCTTCGTCCCACTTACGACTTCATAATGGAGTTGCAAAGCTATGGGACGATGATAGAAGTGATGGAACCACAGTCGCTAAGGCAGACCATGAAATGTTGTATAAGCGATCTGTGTAAATTGTATGATCCTTGTCGTCCGCAGCCATCAATGACAGCGAGCGACAAATCCATATGCTTTCGTGCAATCAAAAAATCAGTCAAGCCATAAATAAAGCCAAACGCGATAATTGTTTCTTGTTCGGGCAGAACTATCATGGAAAAGGCTTGTTGTCAAAGAAACACACGCCGTCTACGCTTGACTCCGCTATTATCTTCAAGTAGATTTCTTGCATTTTCTGCATCAAAATGTTTGCAAAACTCGTCTATAATACAAAATAATTCT
>ERZ1034844.1091-NODE-1091-length-13287-cov-3.567337_pt1 | contig 13287 bp, 7 predicted proteins | sample MGYA00520594_ERZ1034844 | MGnify/ENA primary metagenome ERZ1034844 (study PRJEB33766, sample SAMN09781733) | gut metagenome | biome: gut microbiome | host: Homo sapiens | place: Madagascar | study: EMG produced TPA metagenomics assembly of the PRJNA485056 data...
GACGAAGAACATCGGCTTACGGCGGCGGAGCTGGAGGAAATGCTCCGGCAGCGGGAGATTCCCGGCGAGCGAAAGAGTATCTATCGGGATCTTGCCATGCTGGCGGATCAGGGCATGGACATCATCCGCAGCCATCGGGGCTATTATCTGGGCAGCCGAACCTTCCAGCTGGCGGAGCTTAAATTACTGGCCGACGCAGTGCAGTGCTCCCGATGCATCACCGAGAAGAAGTCCTATGAGCTCATCGGCAAGCTGGGAACCCTGACCAGCCGCCACAATGCCGGGCAGCTCCACCGCCAGCTCCACCTGGTGGGCCGGAGCAAGGCAGAAAACGAGAGCATTTACTATAATGTAGACGCGCTCTATCAGGCCATTCGCCAGGACAGCGAAATCACGTTCCGCTATCTCGATTATCAGGTGGATGGCAGCCGGAAAGAGCGGGAAAAGCTCTATCGCGCCTCCCCTTATGCTTTGTGCTGGGACAGTGAGAACTATTATCTGGTGGCCCATACGGAAAATCGCGGCAAGACCCACTACCGGGTGGACCGTATGGCAAAAATCCAGTTGACGGGCACCCCGCGGCTCTGCCCGGAACAGTATAAGGAGCTGGATATGGCGGCCTATTCCAGGCAGGTGTTTGGAATGTTCAGCGGAGAGGCCACGTCGGTGCGGCTGTCATTCCCTATAGAGCTCATCAACAGCGCTGTGGACAAGTTCGGCAGCGATGCCATGATGGTGCCCCAGTCGGACGGCAGCTTTACCCTGACGGCGGAGGTGGCGGTTTCCCCCACGTTTTACGCCTGGGTGTTCAGCTTTTCCGGACGGGTGAAAATCCTTGCGCCGGAAGGGGTGCGGCAGGAATATCTGGAGCTGTGCCGCAAGGTGCTGGAAGAAGCATAAAATAGCCTGCATGGCGGAATCAACTCGGTTCCATGCCATGCAGGCGTTTTTGGTTATTCGACGGTTTCCAGGTTGGAGTAGCCCATCAGGAAGGTGTCCACCTCACGGGCCACTTCCCTGCCCTCGCGGATGCCCCATACCACAAGGCTCTGGCCCCGGCGCATATCGCCGGCGGTAAATACCTTGGGAACGGAGGTCTTGTGGGTGCCGTTTTCCGTGGCCACACAGGTTCTGGGGGTCTGGGTGACTCCGAAGGCATCGGCCACATAGCTCTGACAGCCTAGGAATCCGGCGGCAATGAGCACCATGTCCACGTCCACGGGATAAGTGTCCAGCTTGGTCATCTTGCCGCCTGCCCAGCTGAGGTTCACGGCGGTGACACCGGTGAGATTGCCCTGATCGTCCCTCAGAAATTCCTCCACGGTGGTGTTATAAATCCGGGGGTCCTCGCCCTGGAGATAGATGGCCTCCTCCTGACCGTAATCGGTTTTCAGGACGTTGGGCCACTGGGGCCAGGGATTGGAGGGCAGCCGCTCAATGGGAGGCTTGCCCATCATCTCAAACTGGATCACGTGCTTGCAGCCCTGACGGATGGCGGTACCCACGCAGTCGTTGCCCGTATCACCGCCGCCCACCACCAGGACGTTTTTGCCCTTGGCATTGATATAATTCCCGTCGCTGTGAGAGGAATCCAGCAGGCTCTTGGTGTTGGCCCGAAGATAGTCCACGGCAAAGTAAATTCCCTTTGCGTCCCGGCCCGGTGCGGTCAAATCTCTGGGATTGGAAGCGCCGCAGCAGAGAATCACCGCGTCGTACTGATCGAGAATCTCCTGGGCGTCGGTATTTTCGCCTACATTGGCATTGTAGACGAACTGCACGCCCTCCTGCTCCATGAGATGGATCCGCCGCAGGACGATGGACTTGTCCAGCTTCATATTAGGAATGCCGTACATCAGAAGGCCGCCTGCCCGGTCAAACCGCTCGTAGACGGTGACGGAATGTCCCCGGCGGTTGAGCTGATCGGCTGCCGCCAGTCCCGAGGGGCCGGAACCGATGACGGCAATTTTTTTACCGGTGCGAACCTTGGGAATCCGGGGCTTGACCAGGCCGCGCTTAAAGGCGTTTTCGATGATGGCCAGCTCGTTGTTGTGGCAGGTCACCGGGTCGCCGTTTAAGTTGCAGGAGCAAGCCTTTTCGCAGGGCGAGGGGCAAACTCTGCCGGTGAACTCCGGAAAGTTATTGGTGATGCGCAGACGGTAATAGGCCTGCTCCCAGTTGCCCTCGTAAATGAGGTCGTTCCATTCGGGGATCAGGTTGTGCAGCGGACAGCCGGACACCGCATTCCCGAACATCATGCCTGCCTGACAGAAGGGTACGCCGCAGTCCATGCATCGGGCGGCCTGCTTCTGCTGCTCCTCCCGGGACAGCAGAGGCTTAAACTCGTTCCAGTTGCCAATCCGCTCCTCCGGGGGGATCACATGGCAATCCTGACGCTGATATTCCATAAATCCAGTGGGTTTTCCCATTTGTAATCCCTCCTCAGGCGTTCTTGGTGGCGGCATAGAAGGCTTCGATCTGAGCTTCTTCGCTGTTAAAGCCCTTTTCCTCCATGCGCACGATCATATTCTGCATCATTTTATAGTCGTTGGGGATGACCTTTTTGAACTTGGGCAGGTATTCGGAGAAATGCTCCAGCACCTTTTTGCCCTTTTCGCTGCCGGTGGCCTCCACGTGCTCGGTAATCATGGCCTTGAGCTCCATGACGTCGGCCTTGCTGGTGACGGACTCCAGTGCCACGATCTCCTTATTGGCCCGGAGATACAGATCGGAATTCTCGTCCAGCACGTAGGCGATGCCGCCGGACATACCTGCCGCAAAGTTCTTACCGGTACCGCCCAGCACTACCACTCTGCCGCCGGTCATATATTCGCAGCCGTGATCGCCTACGCCCTCTACCACGGCATACACGCCGGAGTTTCGAACCGCGAACCGCTCGCCTGCCACACCGGCAATGAATGCCTTGCCGGAAGTAGCGCCGTACAGGGCTACGTTGCCTACGATGATATTTTCATCCGCCTGGAACACGCTGTTCTTCGGAGGATAGAGAATCAGCTTGCCGCCGGACAGGCCCTTGCCGAAGTAGTCGTTGCTGTCACCCTCCAGAGTCAGCGTCAGGCCCTTGGGTACGAAGGCACCGAAGCTCTGTCCGCCGCCGCCGGTGCAGTGGACGATGAACGTGTCCTCCGGAAGGGTTTCGCCAAAGCTCTTGGTAATCTCGCTGCCCAGGATGGTGCCCAGGGAGCGGTCGGTGCTGGTGACCTTCAGGGAGACCTGCTTCTTTGCACCGGTTTTCAGGTTTTTCTTGAATTCCTTCAGCAGCACCTGCATATCCAGGGTGTTTTCCAGCTTGAAATCATAGTGGTCGGCGGGATTATAGGTGTTCCCTTCCCGCTCCTGGACATAGGGATTGTCGAGAATCTGATGGAGATCCAGCAGCCCGGCCCGGGTGCCCTTGAGATCGTCCCGAACCTTGAGGAAATCACTGCGTCCCACCAGCTCGGCCACCGTGCGGATGCCCAGCTTTGCCATGATTTCACGGAGCTCCTGGGCCACGAAATGCATGAAGTTTACGATATACTCGGGCTTGCCGATGAACCGCTTGCGAAGCTCGGGATTCTGGGTGGCAATGCCCATGGGACAGGTATCCTTGTTGCAGACCCGCATCATAATGCAGCCCATACAGATGAGCGCCGTGGTGCCAAAGCCGAATTCATCTGCGCCCAGCATACAGGCGATGGCAACATCCCGTCCGGTCATGATCTTGCCGTCCGCTTCCACGATCACGCGGCTGCGGAGACCGTTCATAATCAGCGTCTGATGGGTTTCGGCCACGCCCAGCTCCCAGGGAAGGCCGGCGTTCTGGATGGAGGTTTTTGGGGCTGCGCCGGTGCCACCGTCGAAGCCGGAAATCAGAATCAGCTGTGCGCCTGCCTTGGCAACGCCTGCGGCTACGGTGCCGACGCCTGCCTCGGACACCAGCTTCACGGAAATTCTGGCATCCCGGTTGGCGTTTTTGAGGTCATAGATCAGCTGCGCCAGATCCTCAATGGAATAGATATCATGGTGCGGCGGCGGAGAAATCAGCGACACGCCGGGGGTGGAATAGCGGGTTTTTGCAACCCAGGGATAGACCTTTTTGCCGGGCAGGTTGCCGCCCTCGCCGGGTTTTGCGCCCTGCGCCATTTTGATCTGAATTTCCTGTGCAGAGACCAGATATTTGGAGTCCACGCCGAACCGGGCGGATGCTACCTGTTTGACGGCGGAGTTGCGATTCAGACCGTCGGGGCCTACGGTATAGCGGGATTCCAGCTCGCCGCCCTCACCGGTGTTGGACTTGGCGCCCATGGAGTTCATGGCGATGGCCATGCATTCGTGGGCCTCCTGAGAAAGAGAACCGAAGCTCATTGCACCGGTCTGGAAGCGCTTCACGATGCTCTCGACGCTTTCTACCTCGTCAATGGGAATCTCCAAGCCCTCGGAGAACTGGATTTCCATGGCGCCCCGAAGATTGACGATATTGCCGGGGTCGTTGACCAGCTTGGCGTATTCCTTATATTTCTCGTAATCCCCGGTCATGGAGGAGCGCTGGAGCAGATGGATGACCATGGGGCTGTACAGGTGCCGCTCCTTCCCTGCCCGGTATTTATGAATACCCACGGACGCTATGGATTCGTCGGTGTAAAGCTCCAGAGGATCGAATGCCTTGTCGTGGAGGGCATGGACATCAGCCTGAATTTCGTTCAGGCCAACGCCGCCCACCCGGCTGACGGTGCCGGTAAAGTAGCGGTCGATGACCTCCTGATTGATGCCGATGGCCTCAAAAATCTGGCTGCCCTGATAGGACTGGATGGTGGATACGCCCATTTTCGAGGCGATTTTGACGATGCCGGAGAGAATGGCCTTGGTGTAGTCCTTTTCGGCGGCGTAATAATCCTTGTCCAGCAGGCCGTCCTGAATCATGCCCTGGATGCTTTCCAGCGCCAGATAGGGGTTGATGGCGGAAGCGCCGTAGCCCAGAAGCGTTGCAAAATGATGCACCTCGCGTGGCTCTGCGGTCTCCAGAATCAGGCCCAAGGCCGTGCGCTTCTTCGTCCGGACGCAGTGCTTTGCCACTGCGGAGACTGCCAGCAGCGACGGGATGGCCACATGGTTTTCATCGACCCCCCGGTCGGAGAGAATGATGATATTGTAGCCTTCCCGGTAAGCCCGATCCACGGAGTTGCAGATCTGCTCCAGCGCCTTTTCAAAGCTGGTGTTCTTATAGCACAGGATGGAGACCGTGTGAACCTTGAAGCCAGGCTTCTTCATATTGCGGATTTTCAGCATATCCAGACTGGTGAGAATGGGATTGTTAATCCGCAGAACGTGGCAGTTTTCTTCCTTCTCCTCCAGCAGGTTGCCGTCGGTGCCCACATAGACATTGGTGGCGGTGACGATCTTCTCCCGGATGGAGTCGATGGGCGGGTTGGTGACCTGGGCGAAGTGCTGCTTAAAGTAGTTAAACAGCGGCTGATGCTTATCGGACAGACAGGCCAGCGGTGCGTCGATGCCCATGGCGGTGGGCTGCTCGGAGCCGGTGAGCGCCATGGGAGCGATGGACAGCTTGAGATCCTCATAGGTATAGCCGAACGCCTTCATCATTCTGGCGCGCTCCAGAGGCGTATACTTGGGCACGGAGTGGTTGGGAATGGGAAGATCGGCCAGGTACACCAGCTGATTGTCCAGCCACTGACCATAGGTGGCGGCGCTGGCGTAATGATCCTTTAATTCGTCATCCTCCACCACGCAGCCCTTTACGGTGTCTACCAGCAGCATTTTGCCGGGGGTCAGCCGGGACTTTTTCACGATTTTCTCGTTGGGAATATCCAGTACGCCCACCTCGGAGGCGAGAATCAGCCGTCCGTCGTCGGTGATATAGTACCGGGAGGGCCGCAGGCCGTTTCGATCCAGCACCGCGCCCATCTGATCGCCGTCGGAGAACAGAATGGAAGCTGGGCCGTCCCAGGGCTCCATCATGGTGGCGTAATACTGATAGAAATCCTTCCGCTTCTGGCTCATGGCCCGGTTGTTGACCCAGGGCTCGGGAATCGTAATCATTACGGCCTTGGGAAGCTCCATGCCGCTCATGACCAGGAATTCCAGGGTGTTGTCCAGCATGGCGGAGTCGGAGCCGGAAGCACCTACCACCGGGAAAACCTTGCCCAGGTCATCCTCGGAGAACATGCCAGTCTCCATGGTTTCCTCTCGGGCCAGCATCCGGTCGGCGTTGCCCTGAATGGTGTTGATCTCGCCGTTGTGGACGATGAAGCGGTTGGGATGGGCCCGCTGCCAAGATGGATTGGTGTTGGTGGAGAACCGGGAGTGTACCATGGCAATGGCGGACTTCACCCGGGTATCCTGCAAATCGAGATAGAACTGCCGCAGCTGCTTGACCAGGAACATACCCTTATAGACAATGGTGCGGCTGGACATGGAACATACATAGGTTTCTTCATGGCTCTGCTCAAATTCCCGGCGAATGACATAGAGCTTCCGGTCAAAGTCCAGACCCTTTTCACAGCCCACTGGACGGCCAAAGAACGCCTGCATAATGCAGGGCATACAGTCCAGGGCCTTTTTGCCCAGAACGTCCGGATTGGTGGGAACCTCACGCCAGGCCAGCAGGGAGACGCCCTTTTTTACGCAGATGGTCTCCAGCATTTTCTTTGCCTGGTTCCGGGGCAGCTCGTCCTGGGGCAGAAAGAACATACCGACGCCGTAGTCCCGTTCGTCGCCCAGCTCAATGCCCTTCTCTGCCATGACCTCATGGAAGAAGGCGTGGGGAACCTGGAGCATAATGCCAACGCCGTCACCGGTCTCACCGGCGGCGTCCTTGCCGGCACGGTGCTCCAGACGCTCTACAATGGCAAGGGCATTGTCTACCGTGGCATAGTCCTTGGTGCCGTCAATGTTGACAATGGCACCGATGCCGCAGTTGTCATGCTCGAAGGAGGGATCGTAAAGGGGCGGTTTTCTTTGCTCTGTCATTCGTAACACCTCTTTGTGGTAAGTGAAAAAACGGATCGTGTCGAATTCACGATTTTGCACGATATACACCGTATTCTCTTGCGATTTAACGTATTGTAATGCACATTATATATTGATAACTTGCAACTGTCAACAGAAAAAACCACTAAAATGGCGAAAAATACGCAATAAATGATGGTTAATAATTCATAAATTGCATTTTCGCATTTTCGCCGTGCAGGAAAATGAATAGAGGAATGCAAAAAAGGCGAATTTTTTTCTCCCATTTTCCTAAATCAGACCAAAACCATAGAAAAATGCAGGCCCCTTTGCATTTTGAGGAAAAGTGGTAATGATTGACAGAGTAGAAGTCGCATGATATTATGTAAATGTAAGAAATAACAGAAAAAAGTCTATACGATTACGCCATCCGGGCTCATTGATGGCGCAGCGTACTTTGCGGATATGAAATTTCTAACCACCGATCTTTTCCCAGAATGAGCTTGAATTCGACGCAAAAATACACCGGACTCCGTTATGAAGTCCGGTGTATTTCCATATCGTTCAAGATTACAGCGGATAGTCGCCGTCAAATACAAAATCCGCAGGGCCGGTCATAAACACATGATCGCTGTCCTTATCCCAGAGAATCTCCAAATCGCCCCCCAGCAGCTTTAATGTGGCCTGACGCTCCGTGCGTCCGGTGAGCACCGAAGCCACCAGGCTGGCACAGGCGCCGGTTCCGCAGGCCAGGGTTTCGCCGGAACCGCGCTCCCAGACCCGCATTTGAATGGTATGCCGGTCTAAGACCTCTAAGAACTCCGTATTGGTGCGCTGGGGGAATGCGGGATGGGACTCAAAGGCCGGGCCAATGGCGGGCAGATCCAGGGTATCGGTGCTGGGCACATAGACAATGGCATGAGGGTTGCCCATGGAGACGGCAGTGACCATCCACTGCTTCCCGTCTACCGTCAGCGGCTGCTCAATAAAACGGTCGCCGCTGCCTTTTGCGGGAATATCCTTGGGGGTGAGAATCGGCGCGCCCATGTCCACGGTGACGGTTTTCACGGTGCCGTCCTCCCGCAGATGGAGCTCCAGGGTCTTTACCCCCGCAAGGGTTTCCACGGTGACGGTGGTTTTGTCGGTGAGCCCCTTATCGTGGACGTATTTGCCCACGCAGCGAATGCCGTTGCCGCACATCTGAGACTGGGAACCGTCGGCATTGTACATGACCATCTGAAAATCCGCGATGTCCGAGGGGCAAATGAGAATCAGCCCGTCGGAGCCCACGCCGAAATGCCGATCCGAAATCCGCTTCGACAGAGCCGCGGGATCGGGAATATGCTCCTGAAAGCAGTTGACATAGACGTAATCATTGCCGATGCCCTGCATTTTTGTGAATTTCATAGTACCTCCTGCCCGCTTTTGCGCTTTTTTTATCGCAAAGCAAAGGATTGATGCCTGCATTATATCATCCGCCGGGGGAATATGCAATGGGGACGGGTTGCATTCCCGGAAAGAAGCTGATACAATAGCTCCAAACTATCAAGCATTGGAGCGATGAACCATGGAATATACCATTCGAACCGTAACCCCGGAAGATCTGGACGCAGTTTGCCGGGTAGAAAACCGCTGCTTCCCTGCAGCGGAGGCGGCCACCAGAGAAGCCTTTCGGACAAGAATCGCCCTGTTTCCCGAGCGCTTTTTGGTGGCGGAGCTGCCGGACGCGGGAATTGTGGGGCTGATCAACGGCTGCTGCACCGATACGCCGGTGCTGGGGGATGAATTATATGAGCCTGACTGCCCCCATAGCCTGAAGAATCCCTGGCAGACGGTGTTTGGTCTGGCGGTGGATCCGGAGTATCAGCATCGGGGCATTGCGAAAAATCTGATGAATGCGCTGGTCACCCGGGCCAGAGACGGCGGACAGAAGGGCGTGATCCTCACCTGTAAAAAGGAGAAGATCGGCTTTTACGAGGCCATGGGCTATGTCTGCCAGGGAGAAAGCGCGTCGGAGCACGGCGGAGCGGTGTGGTATGATATGCGCCTGACCTTCTGATATGGAAGAAAAAAGAGGATGCGCCAATTACGGCACATCCTCTTACCTTTATTCTTTGACGGCCTTTTCCGCGTCCCGGACAAAGCCCTTGAAGTTTTGCTGGAACTTCTGGGACAAATCGCTGGTGTAGCCGGAGACGAAGGGATGCCCCTGAGCCGTAATGGCGTCCAGCAGCTTCTGGCAGTCTCCCTGGTTCTGGAAGCTCACCTGAATCATGTGCTGCTCCATGTCATACAGGGCAACCACCCAGCGGTACTTGCTGATGACCAGCGGCTCGGGCATGGGATAGCCCCAAATGAGATCGGCAACCTTGACGGCATGGGTAGTAGCGCCTTTCTGATACCAGAGATACTCGCCCACCTTCACGCGCTCCAGAGAATGGGCGGAGGAGAACAGCTCCTCGGCCTCCTCGGGGGTGTGATCCTTCAGCACCTCGGCCATGGCTTTCTTCTGATAATGACCGGTGAGGGCGGGAATCAGAAATATCAGCATGAGGATCAGGAACACAAGCCCTGCTCCGCCCAAAATCAGTGTAACGGTTTTGGAGAACAGGCCCACCCGATCCAGGTCGATTTGCAGCGGGAGAATCAGCGCATTGGTATCGCCGCCCTCCTCGTAGCCGGGCAGCGTGTATTTTTCGATGCAGTCCACCATGTAGCTGGTCATGTCATCATCCAGGCCGGTGACTGTGCCAGTGACGGTGCCCAGCTGGGTCAGAGTTTCCAGATCCCCCAGATAGTATTCGTGGCTCTGGTCCATGGCTTTGTCCATAACGTCGCTGTGGTGCTCCTTCCGGTCCATCACGGCGAGATAGGTGTTGTCACCGGCGGGCAGAAGATAGTAGGTTTTCAGGGTGTCGGTGCCGCTGTCGGACTTTGCGGTGAGGTTGGCAAAGGCCACAATCACATTGCTGGCGTCAAAGGACACATATTCGCCCTTTTTCGGGGTGGAATCCGCCAAATTCTTCGGCCCAACCACCATGGAAACCAGGCCTTTTCCGGACAGGCCAAACAAAATCACTGCCAGCAGCCCGCAAAGGATGATGCGGGGCAGCAGATGGGTGATGCTTTCTTTCCGCAGTGCGCGTTTCATAGGGGTATCACTCCGCTCCAATAGAATGTCTTCTATTATACCAGATAATTGAGAACATACAAGAAATACCTCCGATTTTCGTTGAGAATGACGATAATCTTTTCGAAACCGAAGAAATATGGAAGGATACCATTGACAATCCCGGGAAAATCGGAGAAACTATAATCAATCACGAAAGGAAGTGCAGCTATGAATGGCTATGTACTGGCAGTAGATCAGGGCACTACATCATCCCGTGCCATTATTTTTGATAAATCCGGCGATATTGTCACCAAGGCCCAGTATCCCCTGACCCAGCACTATCCCAAGCCCGGCTGGGTGGAGCACGACCCCATGGAGATCCTCTCCACGGAGCTGCTGGCCATCGCCGAGGCCTTTGAGCGCAGCGGCCTGAGCCCCACGGACATTGCCGCCATCGGTATCACCAACCAGCGGGAAACCACGATTTTGTGGGATAAGACCACCGGGAAGCCCGTTTCCAACGCCATTGTCTGGCAGTGCCGCCGAACCGCGTCCATCTGTGACCGGCTGACGGCGGATGGCGCGGCGAATCTGGTGCTGAGCCGGACGGGCCTGCTCATTGACCCCTATTTCTCCGGCACGAAAATCCGCTGGCTGCTGGATCAGGACCCCACCCTTCAAAAGCGGGCGGAAAACGGCGAAATCCTGTTCGGCAACGTGGATTCCTGGCTGATTTGGAAGCTCACCGGCGGAAAAGCCCATGTTACCGACTACTCCAACGCTTCCCGGACGATGCTGTTTGACATTGACAAGCTCTGCTGGGATGAAGAACTGTGCAAGCTCCTGAATATCCCCATGTGCATGCTGCCCCAGCCTGTGCCATCGTCGATGGTATACGGCACCGTGGATCGGCATCTCAAGGGACTTGAAATGCTGGAGGGCACGCCCATTTCCGGCTCCGCAGGCGATCAGGCGGCGGCGCTGTTCGGTCAGGGCTGCTTCAAGCCGGGTCAGGCGAAGAATACCTATGGCACCGGCTGCTTTACCCTGCTGAATACCGGCGCCGAAAGCGTTCGTTCCAGCCGGGGCCTGCTCACGTCCGTGGCCTGGAGCTTGGACGGAGAGACCACTTATGCTCTGGAGGGCAGTGCGTTCAATGCCGGTTCCGCCATTCAGTGGCTCCGGGACGAGTGCCATATCATTGCCGCAGCCCATGAGTGCGACTTGCAGGCGGAATCTCTTGGCAGCAACGACGGCGTTTATTTTGTTCCGGCCTTTACGGGTCTTGGCGCGCCCTATTGGGATGTGGACGCACGGGGCAGCTTCTTCGGTCTGACCCGAGGCACCGGAAAAGCCCATATGTGCCGCGCGGTGCTGGAGTCCATCGCCTATGAGGTAGGCGATTTGGTGGACACCATGGCCATGGAATCCCGCACGCCCATGGCGGAATTGCGGGTAGACGGCGGCGCATCGGTCAGCGACTTTATGATGCAGTTCCAGTCGGATCTGCTGGAAATTCCCGTAATTCGGCCCCAGATGGTGGAGACCACGGCGGCAGGTGCAGCATTCCTTGCAGGTCTTGCCACCGGCGTATGGAGCGGCACCGAGGAGCTGTCCTCCCTCCAGAAAACCGACCGGATTTTTACCCCCAATATGGCCCCGGAAACCAGAATGGAGCTGCGCAGCCTGTGGCGGACTGCCATTGAGCTCTCCATGGCATGGGGCCACGCAGCTACCCGAAAGGAGAACCTGAAATGATTTCGGAAAAAATGAAGCAGCTTGCCAGCAATAACTCGGTGATTCGCGCCATGTTTGAGGAAGGACAGAATATGGCCCGGGAATTTGGCGCGGAGAACGTCTATGATTTTTCCCTGGGCAATCCCTCGGTACCGGCCCCCAGTGCGGTAAAGGACGCCATTCGGGAGATCCTTGACCAGGAGGATTCCCTGATGGTGCACGGCTATATGTCCAACGTGGGCTATCAGGACGTGCGTCAGGCGGTGGCGGAGAGCCTCAACCGTCGGTTCGGCACCGATTTTCATGAGAACAACATCATTATGACCGTGGGCGCAGCCGGTGGACTGAACGTCATTCTCAAAACTCTCTTAAATCCCGGCGACGAGGTATTAACCTTTGCCCCGTATTTCACCGAATACGGCAACTACGTGGCGAATTACGACGGCAAGCTGGTGGTGGTCTCCCCCAACACCGTGGATTTCCAGCCCAATCTCAAGGAATTTGCCGAGAAAATCACCCCCAAGACCAAGGCGGTGATCGTCAACAACCCCAACAACCCCACCGGCGTGGTCTATTCTGCGGAGACCTGCCGGGAGATGAGCCGGATCCTGCGGGAAAAGCAGCACGAGTTCGGCACGGATATCTATCTGATTTCCGACGAGCCCTATCGGGAGCTGGCCTATGACGGCGTAGAGGTGCCCTATCTCACGGAGTATTACGCCAACACCGTGGTCTGCTACAGCTGGTCGAAGTCCCTGTCTCTCCCCGGTGAGCGAATCGGCTATCTGGTGATTCCGGGTGAGCTCAGCGATTATGAGCTGGTGTACGCCGCAGCGGGAATCGCCACCCGTGTATCCGGCTTTGTCAATGCGCCGTCTCTGATGCAGCGTGCCGTGGCCCGTTGCCTGGACGCTCAGACGGATATTGCAGCCTATAATCGGAACCGGGAAGCGCTGTATCAGGGCCTGAAATCCTGCGGTTTTGCCTGCATTAAGCCCCAGGGCGCATTCTACTTATTCGTAAAAACGCCCACCGAGGACGAAAAGGAGTTTGTGGAGCGGGCCAAGAAGTATCATATTCTGGTGGTGCCCGGCTCCAGCTTTGCCTGCCCCGGCTATGTGCGGATCGCCTACTGCGTCAGCTATGAGACGATCATCCATAGCCTGCCGTGTTTTAAGAAATTGGCGGAGGAGTATGGGCTCCGGGGAGAATAATAGAAGAAACTGCCGATAAACGAAATTCACGAAAATCGCAGGTCGATTTGGCCTGCGATTTTTCTGCACATAATCGTAAAGTCCTATTTATGGTACACCTCCTTTGCTATACTCTCGGTAGAAAGTAAGCTTAGGAGGAATGTATCATGAAAGCCACGAATCACGTTTATGTCAGCGACCTGTTCACCGTTCCCATGCCCAAGCACGCCGCCTCGCCGGAGGAGTTCCGCCGGAAGGTGCTGATCCGCCGGTTGGTAT
>ERZ1034844.1093-NODE-1093-length-13286-cov-3.600030_pt1 | contig 13286 bp, 8 predicted proteins | sample MGYA00520594_ERZ1034844 | MGnify/ENA primary metagenome ERZ1034844 (study PRJEB33766, sample SAMN09781733) | gut metagenome | biome: gut microbiome | host: Homo sapiens | place: Madagascar | study: EMG produced TPA metagenomics assembly of the PRJNA485056 data...
AAGCGTGCGCTGGAAGTGGCAGCGGCAGGCGGACACAACCTGATAATGGTGGGTCCTCCGGGTTCGGGCAAGTCGATGATGGCAAAGCGTCTGCCCTCTATTCTGCCGCCGCTATCGCTCTCGGAGAGTCTGGAGACGACACAGATACACAGCGTAGCCGGAAAGCTGAAGCGCGGCACGTCGCTCATCTCGCAACGCCCGTTCCGCTCGCCCCATCACACCATATCGGAAGTGGCACTCGTAGGCGGCGGAATAAACCCACAGCCGGGCGAGATATCGCTGGCACATAACGGTGTCTTGTTCGCCGACGAGCTGCCCGAATTCAACAAGCAGACCCTCGAAGTGCTGCGTCAGCCGCTCGAAGACCATAAGATAACCATCTCGCGCTCGAAGTACACCGTTGAGTTCCCCTGCTCGTTCATGTTCATCGCCTCGATGAACCCCTGCCCCTGCGGCTATTACAACGACCCGACGCACAAATGCTGCTGCACGCCTGGACAGATACAGCGCTACATGAGCAAGATATCCGGTCCGCTGCTCGACCGCATCGACATACAATGCGAGATTACGCCAGTGCCGTTTAAGGACATCTCGAAGGCGCAGCCCGGTGAGCCGAGTGCTGCCATCCGTGAGCGTGTCATCAAGGCACGCGACATACAGACCGCCCGCTATAAAGACTTCAAAGGCATACACTGCAACGCGCAGATGACCGAGCGCATGATTCACCAGTTCGCCGAGCCCGACGAAGCCTCCATCAATCTCCTGCGCACCGCCATGGAGAAATTCTCGCTCTCCGCCCGTGCCTATAACCGCATACTGAAGGTGGCGCGCACCATCGCCGACCTCGACGGCTCAGAGCGTGTGGAGGTGCAGCATATCAGCGAAGCCATCGGCTACCGCAACCTCGATAGAGGTGATTGGGCAGAACGCAGAATGTATTAAAAGTAAAAAGGTAAAAAGGTAGGAGGTATGGGCATCCTGCCCATACCACGCAGCCACAAAGCATTTAAAGGTAAAAAGCTAAAAATATGAACAATTCAATAGAAATATACCGCTCGCAAGACGGTAGCGTGCAGCTTAATGTGAAGCTGGAGAACGAGACAGTGTGGCTAACACAGAGTCAGATGGCAGAGCTGTTTGGAAAAGATCGAACAACTATTAATCGCCATATCTCAAACATATTTAAAGAAGGAGAATTGGACGAATTCTTGGTATGTGCAAAAAATGCACATACCAAGAATTATGGTCGTAGAAGTGGTTTTACGCAGATCAAAGAGATAACCTTGTACAACCTTGATGTTATCATCTCTGTAGGCTATCGTGTTAAGTCTGTTCAAGGCACTCGTTTCCGCCAATGGGCTAACTCCGTGCTCAAGCAATACCTCATCAAGGGCTATGCCATTAATCAGCAGATAAAGCTCGACCGCTACAACGAGCTGAAGGATGTTGTGCGCCTTATGTCGCGTGCTGTCGGTTTGCAGGACAAGGTTACGACAGATGAGTATAGCGGACTGTTCAACGTTATCTCCGACTATGTGTATGCGCTCGACACGCTCGACCAGTACGACTATCAGTCGCTCTCTATCTCGAAGACTACCAAGGACGAGTCGTTCCGCGCCACTTACGACAATGCGATGGAGGCTATCAACGCATTGAAGGAGAAGTTCGGCGGCAGCAAGTGGTTTGCTAACGAAAAGGACGACTCGTTCAAGAGCAGCATCGGACAGATATATCAGACCTTCGGTGGTGAGGAACTCTATCCGTCGGTTGAGGAGAAAGCCGCAATGCTTCTGTATCTTGTGGTGAAGAACCATTCGTTCAGCGACGGCAACAAGCGCATTGCTGCGATGCTCTTCCTATGGTTCCTCAACAACAACCGCGTGCTCTACGCCGAGGACGGACACAAGCGCATTGCCGACAACACACTTGTGGCGCTCACGCTGATGATAGCCGAGAGTAGAACCGAGGAGAAGGATGTGATGGTGAAGGTCGTTGTAAATCTGATTAACCGAGAGAATCGGTAAAGGTAGTAATAATAGTGAGCGTTGTGTGTCTGTTTTTGAATATAAATCGCTATATTTGCACATTAGAAATGAGTTTCCGTGGTTTTTTGATCTATAATAAACGTTTATATACACACAATGAAACAGTCAATTGAGAATCTCTATCAGCTTGACGGTAGAGTGCCATTGGGGAAAGCTCTCCCGTTTGGCTTGCAACACGTGCTGGCGATGTTCGTCAGCAACATCACACCGATAATGATTTTAGCAAGCGTTGTCGGCCTTGACAGCGCGGTCAGTGCGGCACTTATACAGAACTGTATGGTCATTGCCGGCATTGGTACGCTTGTGCAGCTGTTCCCGGTATGGCGTATCGGCTCGCGGCTGCCTATCGTCATGGGTATCTCGTTCACGTTCCTCTCGCTCGCCATCAGCATCGCCGGCGCATACGGCATGGGCACGCTTATCGGTGCGGTCATCATCGGCGGACTCGTGGAGGGCGTGCTCGGCTTGTTCGTGAAGTACTGGATAAAGCTCATTCCGCACGTCGTGTCGGCTACGGTTGTTACTGCAATCGGTTTTTCTCTTCTGCCTATTGGTGCCAATTCGTTTGCGGGCGGTATGGGGTCGCCCGATTTTGGCAGCTTGAACAACTGGATCGTGGGTTCTGTTACGCTGCTTGCCTGCCTTCTTTGCCAGGTTTTCGCAAAGGGATTTCTACGTTCACTCTCTGTTCTTGTGGGCCTTATCGTGGGCTACATTCTTGCTTGTTTTATGGGAATGGTAGACTTCAGCGGTCTTTCGGGCTTGGCTGTAGTGTCGATGCCGCGCCTTCTGCCGTTCACGCCGGAGTTCAATATCGGTGCCATACTCTCGGTTGTAGCCGTCTATCTCGTGTCGGCTACGGAGACCATCGGCGACACGTCAGCTCTGTGCAACGGTGCGCTGAACCGCGACCCTGAGACAAAGGAGATGGGTGCAGCCATCAGTTGCGACGGCTTCGTAAGTAGCGTGTCGGGTTTGTTCGGCTGTACGCCAATCACATCGTTCAGTCAGAACGTAGGCTTGGCAGCTATGTCGGGCGTTGTGAACCGCTTCACTATCGGCATCGGTGCTTTGGTGATGATTGTAGGCGGTGTGTTCCCCGTAGTGGGTCACGCCCTCACCACTATCCCGCAGGCTGTGCTCGGCGGCTGTACCATTATGATGTTCGGTAGTATTCTCTATGCAGGCTTCGGCATGATGGCTCGCACGGGCTTCTCGCAGCGCAACATGGTAATCGTGAGTCTCTCGCTCAGCGTGGGTCTCGGTTTTACACAAGCTACCGAGATGTTCAAGATATTCCCCGAGATTGTACGCACGGTGTTCGCAGAGAACTGCGTAGCCGTTGTGTTCCTCCTCGCTGTACTGCTCAACCTGCTGCTCCCGAAGAAGGAGGAGTAAGGTGTTGAGGTGGTGAGATGGTGACATTTGCATATCTCCCACCTCACCACCTCAACATATCTCACCACTTCAACATATCAACCTAATAACCCCAACCACATGACCACACACGAAATATTTATGCTTACCGCGCTGGTATCCACCGGCATCTTTCTGCTTCAGTTTGTAATCTCCGTGTTCTTTGGCGACTTGGACATGGACGTTGACGGCGATGCCAATGTCGACTTCGACCGTGGCAGTCTGTTCTCGTTCAAGGGACTTGTCCACTTCCTCATCGGCTTCGGCTGGACACGTGTGCTGTTCGGCGGCGACACGTGGCAGACGTATGCCTTGGCTGTGTTGGTGGGCATGGTGTTCATGCTCGTGCTCTTCTACTCTTACGTGCTGGCGTATCGTCTGCAGAATCTGCGCAAACCCGAGAAGCCTTACAGCCTTGTAGGCAGAGCGGGGCGCATATATATAAATGTGGGCGACGGACGATACACCATATTCGTGAAGCGCGACGGTGCGGAACGCGAGCTCGATGTCGTGTCGGAGTCGGGACGCACCGACTACAAGACCGACCAGGTGGTGACGATAAAGACCTACCGCGATAATACGTATTATATAGGGTGAGGTGGTGAGGTGGTGACAAGCGTTTAAGCCGCACTAAGCCTTCTTAAGCCTCTCTAAGTCTTTGCCAATTCTTCATTGGACAACTCCTCATCGGCGCAGCCGACAATTCTTGCTCTGGCAAGCGGCAAAGCCGAGCGCAACATTCAACACTCAACACTCTTCATGCGCTCCGCCCCAAAATTAATAACTAATAATTAAAAACTAATAACTTAAAAATATGGGAACAAACCTTTTCATTCTCGCCGGCTTGCTCGTCGTAATCGTGCTGCTCGGCATCATTGGCATCCTCTCGCGCTACCGCAAGTGTAAGTCGGACGAGGTGCTCGTCGTTTACGGTAAGACCGGCGGCTCGAAGTCGGCGAAGCTCTACCACGGAGGTGCTGCCTTCGTGTGGCCCATCATCCAGGGCTACGACTTCCTCTCTATGAAGCCGATGCAGATCGACTGCAAGCTCACCGGTGCCATCTCTGCGCAGAACATCCGCGTCGACGTGCCCACGACAATCACCGTGGCAATCAGTACCGACCCCGAAGTGATGCAGAACGCAGCTGAGCGTATGCTCGGACTCTCAATGGACGACAAGCAGAACCTCATCACCGACGTGGTTTACGGACAGATGCGTCTCGTCATCGCCGATATGACCATCGAGGAGCTGAACTCCGACCGCGACAAGTTCCTCGCCAAGGTGAAGGACAACATCGACACCGAACTGCGCAAGTTCGGTCTGTATCTGATGAACATCAACATCAGCGACATACGCGATGCAGCCAACTACATCGTCAATCTCGGTAAGGAGGCGGAGTCGAAGGCGCAGAACGAGGCTCAGGCTAACATTGAGGAGCAGGAGAAGCTCGGTGCGATAAAGATTGCGAACCAGATAAAGGAGCGCGAGACACGCGTTGCCGAGACTCGCAAAGACCAGGAAGTGGCTATCGCTGCCACACGCAAGGAGCAGGAGATATCCGTGGCGCAGACCGACAAGGAACGCGTCTCGCAGGTGGCTCTCGCCAATGCCGACAAGGAGTCGCAGGTGGCTCGTGCCGAGGCAGAGAAGAACATCAATGTGGAGCAGGCTAACACGGCTAAGGAGAGTCGCATCGCCGAGCTCAACTCCGACATGGAGATTAAGCAGGCTGAGGCTAAGAAAAAGGCAGCCATCGGTCGCAACGAGGCACAGAAGGAGATAGCACTTTCCAATGCCCAGCTCTCCGTCACTCAAGCCAACGCCGACAAGGAGGCTGGTGAGGCTGCAGCACGTTCGGAGGCTGCCGTGCAGACCGCTCGCGAGAGAGCACAGAAGGAAGTTGAGGAGGCGAAGGCTATGAAGGTAGAGTCGTCGCTGAAGGCAGAGAAGATAGTGCCGGCTGAAGTAGCCAAGCAGGAGGCTATCCTGCAAGCCGATGCCGTAGCCGAGAAGGTCATCCGCGAGGCAGAGGCTAAGGCAAAGGCTACGCTGGCGCAGGCAGAAGCCGAAGCAAAGGCCATACGTATGCGTCTCGAAGCCGAGGCAGAGGGTAAGAAGATGTCGCTCCTGGCTGAGGCTGACGGCTTCCAGGCAATGGTGAAAGCTGCCGAGCTCAACCCGGCTATCGCCATCCAGTACAAGATGGTAGACCAGTGGAAGGAGATTGCAGGCGAGCAGGTCAAGGCGTTCGAGAAGATGCAGCTCGGCAACGTCACAGTGTTCGACGGTGGCGACGGCGCAACCGGCAACTTCCTCAACTCGCTCGTGAAGACCGTAGCGCCGAGTCTCGGCGTGCTCGACCAGCTGCCTATCGGCGAAACCGTGAAGAAGATACTCCATCCGGAGAAGAAGGAAGGAACGGAGAAAAAAGAAGAAAAGTAAAAAGGGCTGATATTAAAGAGCCTAATATTCCGCCAATTCTGAGTAAATAATGACTCTTAAGCCATCCACGCAAATAGGACGGCTTAAGAGTCATACAACTAAATAAGGTTGTTATAGTTGATTATGTGAAACTTCTTATACCTAAGTGGGATAATTTAATTAATAGAGCTGATATTGGATAGTCACTGATTTTATGCTTCCATTTTCGTCTAATTTTATCTTGCTGCAATATACTCTTAGATACTTAATCTCATCATCCTCCGTTTTAAATGACATAGAATAACCATGTGATGGTTGAATTATAGAAAAGCAAACTTTATTATTATCAGCAGGATAATAATCAGTAATATCTGATAGTCCTGAGACTTTTCCAACATCAGATGTAGTGACTCTTGGGTGATAATTATCGACAAAATAATCTTTGCTATACTTACTATTCCAATAACCGTTATATCTTTCATACGGCAACAAACATAACTTTCCAGAAGTATATGCCAAATCATAACGTCTATTAAAGTCTACATAGATGCTGATAGCTTCTATTTTGGGATAGATCTCTTCTTTAAGCTCCACCGTCTTGACCTGTTTCGTAGCTGTATAATCAGTTTTGATTTCGGTACTTTCCCCTCCGGTATCACCACCAATTGCAGAATCGTCATCATCGTTACCGCAACTTATTAACACGCTGCCCATTGTAAATAACAGAGCAAAGAATAATAAAAATTTTGTTTTCATAATTAGTTAGTTATAATGCCTATTAGCTCCAATTAGGCGTTGTTAGTAATGTATTGGAAGTACATATACAAAAAAGCGTGGAGCCAGTCTGTTGCTCGTTCCACGATTCGTAGGCCTTCGCATTGCCATGTCTGTCGAAACGAGCAACGCTAAAGCCCCACGTAGATGTAAATATATAATATCCCTATTCTGACGACGAGCGACAAGAATTGCACGAAGCCAATGAAGGCTGTATACAAAACATCCCATGAGGCGTTTCCGTTGCTTTGTTCTTGACAGACATTTGGGAAGTTGCGAAGTTCACGAATCGTCAAAACCAAAGCGTCAGTAACGCCTTATATGTATATATGTCAATACCTAAATCATATCCTTTTGATGTTGTGTTACAACACCTTTGGATGATGAAACTCAGATAATGACTTTGCAAATTTAATGATTAATTTTAACAATACAAATATAAATGCATTTTTTTTGTGCTATATAGTAAAATAAAGGTAGGGCTATAACAAAATTACCACGCTACCAGATAGTAGCGTGGTAATTATATGGTCGGATGAGTGCCGTTATGTTAACGCACCCTGCTTTATTAATAAAGTGTCTTCGGCGAGAGTCGGAAGCTGAACGTGTAGTCCTTGTACTCTACGCGGTGACCCTTGCGGGCGCGTCCGTCGCCGCCCCAGCTGTCTACACCGCCGACACCCGACTGCACGAGGTCGATGAAGAGGTTGGTGTACTTCGACTTCTCTACCGACTGCGAGTGGCGTTGTTTCTTCTCTTTGCCCTCATCGAGAGTGAGCAGGTCGTAGTGCAGAGCCGATGCCGAGAAGCGCTTGTCGCTCTCTACGCGGAAGCCCACGCCGTCCTTGTTGGTCTGGTTCCACCAGCGCAGGTCGCTCATCGTTCCGGTCTCCTGCGGACGAACGTACGGGAAGAAGAGGTCGTCGGCAGTAGAGTGGTAGATGCCAACGTTCTGCGAGATTTTGCGGTCGGAGTAGTTCTCCACCGGTCCGCGTCCGTTCCACTGCACCTGATCCATGTCGTAAGGCAGGTTCATTACCATACCGAAGCGGAGCATCTCCGACACCTTTGCGCCCGGAGTGGTCTTCAGATCCTGAGTGACTACGAGTGTGCCGTTAGCCTCTACCTGGTATGTGAGTGTGAGTGTCGACTTCACAGCAGGCATGTTATACACAGCTACTACAGTCTTCAGTTTTTTATCAACTGTGAGCGAGCGAAGTTTCATCTTCGGAGTGCGCCAAGCAGCGAAGTTGTTCTGCGACTGTGCGCCCATGTCGTTGTCGGTTACAGCGCGCCAGAAGTTAGGCTTGAGCGAACCGCCCTCGCCGAGGAGCGAGTTGCCGCCCACCTCGTAGCGTGTGATGAAGCCCGTAGCACGGTCGAAGGCGAGCGTGAAGTTCTGCGCCTGCAGAGTGAGCAATGGTTCCTTCTTCTTGTCGGTGAGTTTCACCGCCTTCAGAGCCTTCGTCTCGTTCTCGCTGAGTGAGAGGTCGGCACCCTTTGCCTCGCGCAGTGCGAACTGCTGGTAAGCCACTACGTCGCCAGCCTTCTGCAGTCCCTCGTCGTTCTTCAGACGGTATTCGATGTTGAGCATCACGTCGTTCGCCTCGTTGAGGTTGTCGAGGTTGTACGGCAATATGAAGTCGGCAGAGCTTTGTGCCTTCACCTCAGAGAGGTCGGCGATGGTGTCGTTCTGACGCTCGATGCCGTCAGCCACGATAGCCCACGATAGCGATACGTTGTCGAGCGGACGGAAGAAGTTCTCGTTGTAGACGTTGAACTTCTTCTCGGCGAGGTTTGCAGGCTTGGTCCAGATGTTCTGATACCAGTAGCCCACCTCGTAAGCCTCCGGGTTCGGTTTGCGGTCGGGCGAGATGAAGCCGTTACAGTTGAAATTGTTGTCCGACGGGTCGTATGAGTTGAAGTCGCCGCCGTAGTTGTATATCATGTTGCCCTTGGCGTCCTTGCCGCGCAAGCCCTGGTCTACGAAGTCCCAGATGAAGCCACCCTGATAGATAGGATACTTGCGTATGAGGTCCCAGTACTCCTGCATCACACCGCAAGAGTTGCCCATGGCGTGTGCGTACTCGCAGTGAATCATCGGCTTCGGGCTTGCCGGATCCTTGGCATAGCGTTCGGCAGCCTCCGGTGTGATGTACATCTCAGCGTAGAAGTCGGTGTTATCGCCGAGGATGGCACGCTCGTAGTGTACGGGGCGCGACGGGTCGAACTCGTTGATCCACTTCTTCACGGCAGCGAAGTTCTTCGAGTCGGCAGTCTCGTTGCCCATCGACCAGTAGATTACTGACGGATGGTTGTACTGGTTGTGCACATTGTGCACGTTGCGCTCCATGATCTGCTTGGCGAAGAGATCGGTCGTTGTGATAGCGTCGCTGTCGTAGAAGAAGCCGTGACTCTCCTGGTTAGCCTCAGCGCATACATAGATACCGTATTCGTCGCAAAGCTCGTAGAAGTAAGGGTCGTCGGGGTAGTGGCATGTGCGCACTGCGTTTACGTTGAACTGCTTCATCAGCTTCACGTCCTCGAGCATACGCTTATGCGAGATGACATATCCGCCATCGGGGTCTATCTCGTGGCGGTTGGCGCCCTTGATGAGGATGGGCTGACCGTTCACGAGCAGCTGCTTGTTCTTTATCTCAACCTTGCGGAAACCCGTGCGCACCGGCACTGACTCTACGTCCTTGTTGTCCTGCTGCACCGTTACCACCACCTTGTACAGATTCGGAGTCTCGGCAGTCCACTTCAGCGGGTTCTCCACGTCGAACTTCACCGTAGCGTTTACTACAGCCACGTCGCGTCCCTTCTGCTTCTTCACCTTCGAAGAGTTGATTATCTTGCGGCTCACCACATCTCCGTCAGGCGCGATGAGGTCGATGAGGAACTTGGCGTTGCCCTTCGCCTTGAGTGCAACGGCGAGCGATCCGTTCTTGTATTCGGCATCGAGGTCGGGTGTCACGCGCACGTCGTCGATGTGTGCGGTCTGCGAGCGCGAGTAGAGGAAGCAGTCGCGTGCCACGCCCGAGAGGCGCCAGAAGTCCTGGTCTTCGCTGTACGAGCCGTCGCACCAGCGGAAAGTCTGGAAAGCGATGAGGTTGTCGCCCTTCTTAAGGTATGGTGTGATGTCAAACTCCATTGCCGACTTCGAGTCCTCGCCGTAGCCAACGAACTTGCCGTTCACCCAGAGGTACATGTTCGATGTCACCGAGCCGAAGTGAGCAATCACCTGGCGTCCGTCCCATGAGTCGGGTATGCGTATAGTGCGGCGGTACGAGCCCACGTGGTTGTCCTTGGTAGGCACCATCGGAGGGTTGTTCTCAAAGTGTCCGCGCCATGCGAAGCCTATGTTCACGTACTCGGGGTCGCCGTAGCCGTTCAGCTCCCAGATGCCCGGCACGCGCATAGTCTTCCATGCCGCGTCGTCGTAGTCGGTGCGGAAGAAGTCGGCAGGACGCTGGTCAGCGTTCTCCACCCACTGAAAGCGCCAGTCGCCCTCGATAGAAAGGAAATTGCTTGATTTCTCACGGTCGCCTTTCAGCGCAGCCTCGCGGTTCTCGTAAGCAAAGAACGATGTGCGTGTAGCGAAGCGATTAACATTGTTCACCGACAGGTCGTGCCACTCGGTAAAGGTCGGCTCAGTAGCCTTGTCTGTTTCGTTGGCTGCGTAGATATGACATGGGGTCATACCCGCAATTGCCAACGTCAAAAGCAAGTGTTTCATAATTATATTGTTGATTGTATATGTGCGGTTTAAAGTTTCGGCTTCAAAGTTACTGAAAATATATGATATAATGGCACGTTTAGGCGTTAATGAACGATAAGAAAAAGTGCAGAAAAATGTTTGAATACATTTCCCTGCACTTAGCTTTGTTATTTATTAGTATTTATAGTAGGTATGTCCGCCTCCTACTATTGAATTGTTTCCTATAGAGTAGATGCTTCCGTTGTCCAAGACAATTCTGTCGTTGGCTCTAACATATGAGTGGATTCGTTGTGAGCCTTTCTCCACATACCAACCTTTTGCTCCAGGCACTTGAAAAGCCCCTGCACCCCAGTATGACTTGTCCTGTACGGCTTGTGTAGAATAGGTGGTAAACGAACTCTTGGTTATGACAATCATTTCGCGAAATGTCTTGCCCGTGTAGTTGTCGTATTCTCCAGATGTGGCGTAGGTTCCATTTATACCACTGCCTTCATCGTTGTCATCGCTGCACGAAACGAAGAACATAGAACAAAGCAAGAATAAAATAATACTCATCTTGCTCATCATGTTTGAATTAATTTTAGCTTTTAACATAAGTGTTTTATTGTTTTTGTGCCGGTGAACTCCCAAGACAGGCTGGTTGTTTTTGAGTTAGGTAGATTTACATAAAAAGAGCGTGGGAGTCTCTACATCTGTCTATCTCAAATCTCAGGCCTTCGCATTGCCTACACTCATAAGATAGACAACGCAGTTAGCCCACGCTATGACGCATTATATGTAGAAACGTGCAAGCACTCTCCATGCGTAGGTCGCACGGATGCACATTGCTACGTTTGGATACAATACATCCAACGTGGACGTCCAGGTTGTCGTTGTCTTCATGAGTGTTGTCAAAGTTGCGAAGTTTGAGACTCGAAGAAAACGTCCGTAAACGTCCTTTTACCAGTAAATCAACTCGTCATCCCAACAGAATCAGGCCAGACAAGTTGCCTGCAAAATTAGAATAAAACATTAAAATTGCAAAATGTTTGTAGAAGAATTTTTTATGTGTTGGTAATTTGCAATGGTTAAATATATATAACTATGTGTTGAAAAGTAGATTGGTAAAGTGTAGATAGATATCGAAAAGTGTAATTTTGTAGCTAATTAGACATCAAGACAACGTAATATAAGACAATGACTATCGAATATGAACTATAATACACATACTCTTGCTAACGGATTGCGCATAATCCACCTGCCGTCGGCTCAACCCGTGGTATATTGTGGCTACGCTGTGGGTGCCGGCACACGCGACGAAGAACTCGGACGCGAGGAGGGCATGGCGCACTTCTGCGAGCATATCACCTTCAAAGGTACGGAGCGACGCAGCTCGATGAAGATACTCGGTCATTTGGAGAGTGTGGGTGGCGACCTCAACGCCTTCACCAATAAGGAGGAGACGGTGTATCATGCTGCCGTGTTGAAGGACAACATCGGTCGCGCGGTCGACCTGCTCACCGATATGGTGTTCCATAGTACCTATCCGCAGGCGGAGATAGACAAGGAGGTGGAGGTGATTGTCGACGAGATAGAGAGCTACAACGACTCGCCTGCCGAGCTCGTCTACGACCTCTTCGAGAACGCCGTCTTCAGCGGTCATCCGCTCGGGCACAACATTCTTGGCACGGTGGAGAAGCTGCGCCGTTACACCACGGCTGACGCGCTGCGCTTCACACGCCGCTACTATCGCCCTGAGAACAGCGTGTTCTTTGCGTATGGCGATGTCGACTTCGCGCGATTGGTGCGGCTGCTTGAGCGTGCCAACACTGTGGCTGCAGATGAAGCGTGCTGCGATTGCAAGCAATCTGCCGCTACGCTGCCGCCATACGTGGCGCAGCACATAGAGCACCATATGGACACTCACCTGGCGCACGTGATGGTGGGCACACGTGCCTACGACGTGCACGACGAGCGCCGTATAGCACTCTATCTGCTCAACAACATACTCGGCGGACCGGGCATGACGGCGCGTCTGAATGTGTCGCTGCGCGAGCGCAACGCCCTTGTCTACACCGTTGAGAGCATGGCGCAGAGCTATAGCGATACGGGTCTATGGGCGGTTTACTTCGGTTGCGACCCTAAGAACGTGAACCGCTGCCTCCGACTAATACGCCGCGAGCTGGATAAGGTGATGCAACGACCGCTTAGTGATGCGCAACTGCGTGCTGCAAAACGACAGATACGCGGACAGATAGGCATCGCCTGCGACTCGCGCGAATCGTTCGCCCTCGACTTTGCCAAGAGCTACCTCCACTATGGGTGGAAGAAGGACGTGACGGCACTCTGCGAGCGCATCGACGCTCTCACGGCTGCCGACCTGCAACGCGTGGCACAAGACCTCTTCGCCGAAGAACGCCTCACGAGTCTCGTAGTCAAGTAGGCGCAGGTCTAAGTTGTGGCGATTTCAGGTGGTGCACTTGTCTCAAGTGCACCCACCGAGCAAAAAGTACACCCACCGAGCAAAAAGTACACCCACCGAGCAATAAGTTCACCCACAGAATAGATAGCATCATTTGCTTGGTTGGTGCAGCAGAGACTGCTGCACCCCCTGGGAGAAGTGCACCAACCGAGCAATAAGTACACCAATAGAATAGATAGCATCATTTACTTGGTTGGTGCAGCAGAGAATGCTGCACCCCCTGCAAGAATCGCACCAACCGCTACGTTAAAAGCAAAAACGGATTAAACCGATTAATAGGATTTCTCCACAATGAAGAAAAATCCGTTTAATCTGCTTAATCCGTTGTTGATTTCTACGCACCCATGCAATCTGTGCGCATCTGTGGGAGAATATCTCAGCAGAGATTCTACAGCATGGCGAGCGCCTTGTTCAGCGCGAGATAATGGAGGACGCAGAGAACAAGGC
>ERZ1034844.1094-NODE-1094-length-13276-cov-4.557673_pt1 | contig 13276 bp, 19 predicted proteins | sample MGYA00520594_ERZ1034844 | MGnify/ENA primary metagenome ERZ1034844 (study PRJEB33766, sample SAMN09781733) | gut metagenome | biome: gut microbiome | host: Homo sapiens | place: Madagascar | study: EMG produced TPA metagenomics assembly of the PRJNA485056 data...
AATGCCACCTGTGCAAGTGCGAGAAAAAAAGCGGATTTGAGCCGAAGAAAGAGGAAAACAATGAAAATTGAATTTACGGTTCCCGGTATTCCAGTAGGCAAGGGCCGCCCACGCTTCATGAAAAACGGCCACACCTACACCCCGCAGAAAACGCGGGACTACGAGAACAAGGTGGTGCAGTGCTGGAAGTGCCAGAGCGGGAAAGGCTTTGCTGACGGCATCCCGATGATGGCCACCGTCACGGCGTTCTTCACGGTGCCGAAAAGCACGTCAAAGAAAAAGGCCGCCGCGATGGACGGGGCGCCCCACATCAAGCGCCCTGACGCTGACAATGTGGCGAAGGCCATTCTGGACGCGCTGAACGGCCACGCCTACAACGATGACAGCGCAATCGCAATTCTGACCGTGCGAAAGTATCAGACAACCGGAGCCTCCCGCGTGGAGGTCACCATTGAGGAGGAAAAGTAATGGACGCTGTGGAGTATTTGAAAACATTGAACAGAATGTGCCACTGCGAGTGCCTCAAATGCGAGTTTGGGAAAGCACGTAGCGGGTTTGAAACCTGCCCTGTCTGGCAAAGAACCCACCCGAAGGAGGCGGTGGAAATTGCCGAAAAGTGGGCGAAGGAGCACCCCGTCAAAACCCGCCAGAGCGAGTTCTTGAAGCAGTGGCCGGAGGCAGATGTTGACGAGAACGGCGTTTTGCAAACGTGCCCAGCTTTAATTTCTGCCTCGCACAGAGACCAGACAGGAGGGTGCGCAACGCTTTCCAATAAGTGTGAAAACTGCCGAAAGGCGTTCTGGCTTGCGGAGGTGGAGGAATGATCCACTTAGGCGACATAACGAAGATCAACGGAGCGGAGGCCCCCGTTGTGGATGTGGTGATCGGCGGCAGCCCATGCCAGGACCTTTCCATTGCTGGAAAGAGGGCAGGGCTTGCCGGGGCGCGTTCCGGCCTGTATATGGAGCAAATACGGATCATTAAGGAGATGAGAGACCGTGACATGGCAAGCGGGCGAACAGGTGAGTTTGTGCGACCTCGGTATATGGTCTGGGAAAATGTCCCCGGAGCCTTCAGCTCCAACGGAGGAAAAGACTTCGCAGCCGTTCTCGAAGAAGCCATCCGCATCGCAGAACCGGAAGCCCCCGATATTGAAGTGCCTGAAAAAGGTTGGAATACCTGGGGGGGATACCACGATGAAATGGGAGGACGATGGAGCGTTGCGTGGCGAGTGCTCGACGCGCGACACTGGGGAGTCCCCCAACGTCGCCGTAGAATCGCGCTTGTCGCAGATTTTGGAGGCGACACCGCATGGAAAGTATTGTTTGAGCGCAAAAGCGTGTCAGGGTATCCTGCGGAGAGCGGAGCGGCGGGGGAAGGCCCTGCCGCCGGTGCTGAAAGCGGTGCTGCTTACGCAGTCCGAATCCGGGGAGGATGCGACGGAGGCGGAAAAAGGAGCCTTAGTCCAGACGGAGAAAAGCGGGACGATTAAGGCAGGGAATGACCAGACGATTTTCTGCATGGGAACTCAGCAAGGCGGGGCCGAGGTGCGAAACGATGACAGGGCACCGACCTTGACCGCTTCCGCAGGCATGAGCGGGAACAACCAGCCCGTCATTTGCATCAAAGGCAACGCCATTGACCGAGACACAGCGCAAAATGGCAAATGGTATCAAGAAGATAAGAGTTACACGCTGGATGCAACAGACCGGCACGGCGTATGCGCCGGTCAAAACTGCCTTACTCCGTGGGATTGTCAAAGCAAACGAATTTTTGGGATAGAAGGAGAATCACCAACACTGCAAGGTGGTGTTGGCGGTGGGGTAAACAACCCAGCGATTCTGTGCGCTGGGTTCAAGCTTGGCAACAGCGAACAGGCCCGGAGCATCGGATACGCCGAGGAACAGGCACCTACGCTGAACGCAGAGTGCGAGGGGAACAAACCGGCGGTGATCGCTTTTGCGCAAAATCAGCGTGAAGAGGTTCGCAACGTGGGGGATAAGGCAGTGTCGCTTGCTGCGGAGGCCGGTATGCACTGCCAGACGTTTGTGGCACTGGATATGAGCTACGCCTGCGACGTCATCCGGGACTGCGGCGAGGTAGCACCCAGTCTGCAAGCCCGTATGGGAACCGGCGGCAACCAGATCCCGCTGACGTACCAAATGCAGGGATTTGGCGATTACCGCGAGGGGGACGTTGCAAGCAGCTGCAAGCAGAGAGATTTCAAGGACAGCACTGATTTAGTATGTTCCGTAGACTGCCGAAACTTTACAGAGGGCGGGGAAATCAACGGAACCTTGCAGGCAAAGGAAAGCGGAGGCCAAAGCCTGAACCTGAACAATACGGTCCGCCAAAACATGGTTGTTCGCCGTCTGACCCCGTTGGAATGCGAACGGTTGCAAGGGTTCCCTGACCACTGGACCGACTTGGGCGAGTGGACGGACAGTAAGGGCAAGCGCCACAAGGACGCGGACAGCCCCCGGTATAAGGCACTGGGCAACTCCATCGCCCTGCCACCGTGGAAATGGATGCTGAAACGGCTGTGCGGCAACTACGAGCGGAATGCGACTATGGCGAGTTTATTCGATGGAATAGGCGGTTTTCCGCTAATCTGGGAGCAGCTGAACGGACGCGGAACGTGCCTATGGGCCAGCGAGATCGAGGAGTTCCCCATTGCCGTGACCAAACGTCGGTTCGGCACGGTAGAGGAACCGGGAGACATGGGACGGTTTTTGTTCCCGTGTGGAAAGGATGAATTATGACCGACTTGGAACAGACCGCGATCGAGCGACTGAAAGCGGCATCGGATATGAGCCTGCGGCTTTTTGAAAAGCCGTTGTTGATCACTTACTCCGGCGGGAAGGACAGCGATGTGCTGTTGCATCTGGCAAGGGCCAGCGGCATCCCATTTGAGGTATTGCACAGCCTGACCACGGCGGACGCTCCAGAGACGGTGCGCCATGTGTACGATACGTTTTATCGGCTGGAATGCAAGGGCATCAAGTGCGACGTGGACAAGCACGTCCAGCCGGACGGCTCCCGTATGACCATGTGGGAACTGATTCAAAAGAAGCTCATGCCGCCCACACGCCTGATGCGGTACTGCTGCGCCGTCCTTAAAGAGGGGGGAGGCAAGGATCGGTTTATCGCTACGGGTGTTCGCTGGGCGGAATCCACGGCCAGGAAACGCCGTGGCGGCTTAGAGGTATTAACGTCTAAGCCACAAAACAAACTGATCCTATCAAACGATAACGACGAGGATCGCCGATTATTTGAAACGTGCCAACTCAAGGGGAAGCGGGTGGTAAACCCGATCATCGACTGGAAGGACGATGAGGTGCTGGATTATGCCGCTGTCGAAAAAATCCCCATGAACCCGCTGTACTGCGAGGGTTTCCACCGGGTGGGCTGCATTGGCTGTCCCATGGCATCCAAAGCCAGAATCATGGAATTTGCCCGCTATCCGAGAATCAAGGCGGCGTATATCCGGGCCTTTGATCGGATGCTGGAAGAGCGGAGGAACCGAGGCTTGCCGTGCCAGTGGCAATCCGGCGTGGATGTATTCCACTGGTGGATGGAGGACGGCGTTCTGCCGGGGCAGGAAGTATTAGACGGATTTGAGGAGGATGTATGAAAGATAAAGAACTCGTAAATGCTCTGCGTGAGCACGCAGAATGGGCGCAGGCAAATGAGTGGGAAACGCCGATCACGCTGGGCGATGATCTGGCGGAGGCCGCTGACCAGATCGAAGCACAGGCGAAAGAGATTGAGGAACTGCGGGGGCAGAACAAGCAACTGCGGGAAGCAGCTGCGCTGGTGGCCAAGGAGAGTGCGGAGCTGCTTGAACGGCGTTGGGCCCCGGTGGAGGAGCGGCTGCCGGAACCGCCGGAGGTGGAACCCATTGAGGAAGCAAAGGAGATGCACCATGAGACGTGAGACATATCAGCGCGGAATTTCCAGGATCAAGTGGGGGATCTGGAATTGCCAGAAAGAGTGTTTCCAGTTCGATATTCGCGAAGATACCCCTATGCTGGCCGTAGCACGGCTTTATCAGAAAATCGGCGATGACGCCAGAAAGTGGCGCTTTGAGCCGAGGCGACTGCCGAAGCTGCCGGAGGTAAAGCTATGAAAAAGCCTCTTTTTTGCCGCATTGGTCTGCACAAGCTGAACAAGTATGCGTATGTTCAGGTGGCGCGTCGCCGAAGCGACCGGCACGGCGGGAAGTACCACACAAATTACGCAGTCTGTGAACGGTGCGGAAAACTATGCTACCGAGTGAAGCAAAAAATGGAGGGAATGTGATGGGAAATGTTAATTGCCTGCGTTGCCGCTTTAGGCATGAGGATAACGGGAACTGTACTGCGGTCGGCGGGTTCTGCACGGCGGTCCCGGCGGCGCACTGCCCGTTACTGCGGGAATATTTGGACACGGGGTTGGAACCGGCGGTGTGCGCCAATTACAAGACCTTTGAGGATGAGGCTATCAGCAAGGGCGTGCCATTTAAGCGCATTGTCGCACTGATGGAGGCCGACAGAGCCGGTCGGCTGGTGGTGGCGCCGTGCAAGGTGGGCGATACGGTGTACCGAATCGTTCGGGACGCAGACCCGCATATTGCACGGGACGAAGTGAGAAATATGTACTTTGCTGACGATATGACGTTGTGCGTTGAGCTGGTCGGCGGGCGGATTATCTTGTCGGAGAAATTTGGCAAGACCGTATTCCTGACCCGTGATGCGGCGGAGAAAGCATTGGAGGCGATGAAGGATGCGTAAGGCTACTATGTTGAGCATCCGCCCCAAGTGGGTGGAGAAGATCGCCAACGGCGAAAAAACCATCGAAGTGCGAAAGACGCGCCGAAACTGGAGGTACCGTTTAAGTGCTATATCTACTGCACAAGTGGTCATCCGTATATCTCCGTAAAGGGTGGAAATCTAGACAGGGATACCGTCCGGACCAATACGGTCGGCAGATGCAACGGCAAGGTTATCGGCGAGTTTGTGTGCGACTGCATCCTACAACGATGTGAGATGGCAAATGCAGACATTGCCGAACAGCAATCCTGTGTTCGCCGCGAAGATATCTATTTCAAATATTCCGAAGAGGGAAAACACTATATTTACGGTTGGCATATCTCCAACCTGAAAATCTACGATGCACCGGAAAAGCTGGGGGAGTTTTGGCGAGACTGTCTGGAATACTCGGAGCTTAGCACAAACTGTTGGTCTTGCGAAAATGTTTGCGGAGATGGCGACGAAACGCACTGCAACACGGACGGGCGGCTATATCTTCACCGCCCGCCCCAAAGCTGGTGCTATGTGGAGGCGATGAAGAATGGATGAATGCAAGAACATGGGCTGCTCGTGGCGCTCAAACTCTACAAGCAACCCGTACCATTGCGATATTTTCACCTGCCAGAGACGTGACACCGGAACGGTGTTGATTACGAGTAATCACACGCTGACCAAAGACGAACTTATAGCTTTAAGGAGGACTGACAATGACTGAATTAAAGCCTTGCCCGTTTTGCGGCGGCGAAGCGGTCATAGGCGCCGACACGGACGCAGTGGGGGATACGCAAGGTAGACGTTGGGCGTATAATGCCGTGTGCATTAGGTGTTGCGCAACGTCAGGTCTTACATATACGCCCCAAAAGGCAAAAGAAGCATGGAACAGGAGGGCTGACAATGGCTGAATACATTGACAACACCAGCCATTTATGTGTGGCACCTATGCCGGAAGCGGACGTTTTTGCAAAGGAACACTTTGCTGAAGGCTTTCCATGCGCCAAAGACACGGCAGACGCTTTTAAGCGCTTGCAGGATGATCTGTATGCGCAGGGTCTAATCACCATGGAGGAGCTGAAAAGGTTGAACGCATTGATTGGGGCGTGCGCACAGGGGTGTGAAGGAGGGGAAAACGACAATGGGCGAATGCATTGAGCGGGAAGCAGTGCTTAGAGCTGTGCAGGGACAGCGCAGCCCATGCCGAAGCCCTGCACAAAATCGGATGCTTGACTGTCTGAAAGCGGCTGTCATTCGCATTTCTGCCGCCGACGTGGCCCCGGTGGTGCATGGGCGGTGGGATGATTCCGGAAGATATACGTTCCCAAGTGGTAGCACAGCCGTCAGGTGTACCAACTGCGGCTGCGCACTGACAGAGAGTGAGTATCACCTGAACAACTGGAATTATTGTCCCGTATGCGGGGCCAAGATGGACGGAGGTGAAAACGATGGCTGAATATCACGTTGGATGTGGCGCGTTTGCGATTTACGCGGGAACACTCAACAGTAAAAATAAAAACCTGTGGCAGAACAAAACAGAATGTACCGATGAAGCTCTTGGCGCTGTGCGCGACTATATGGTTCAGGAATGTCTTGGCGGCCTACATGGGGGTAAGTCCTCTGGTGGCTATGAGTGGACGCTAAAAGACGGGCGCGTCGTCGAACTGCGCGTGACGATTAAGGACGGAGGTGCTGACCATGAGGACGATTGACGCTGATAAACTGGTTGATATGCTATATGACAATGAGTTTGCTGTATTTTGCCCGTTGGATGAAGTAAGCGGAGTAGTTGATGCTTGCCCCACCGTGGATGCCGTAGTTGTGACACGGTGCGAGGACTGCAAGCACTTCAAGAGCTACGGAACGACGTCGCTACGCATAGATGGAAAAAACATCAAGGCTGGGTGGTGTCATAGACGGGCTCGTTACGACGAGGAGTACAGGATGCCGCCGGACGGTTTCTGCTCCTGCGGCGAGAGAAAGGACGGCGGGGACGGCTAACCGCCAGCCGCCCCGCGCAACAAAAGGAGGTAAGCTATGGAGGATCGGGACAAAAAACTGCTGAAAGCCTATGCGGAGAACGACATGAACATGATAAAGACCAGCAATGTGGTTTACCTGCACTATAACTCCATCCGCTACCGCTTTCAGCTCATCCAGAGGGAAACCGGACTGAACCCACGGAATTTTTACGATCTGGAAAAGCTGTTAGCCATGATAGACAAGCAGGGAATCTGACCCCCTGCATCGGTAGATCAAAGGGGAGGGGCACTTCGTAAAGGAGGCCCAATATGAAATACCGATACACCGTCCAGCAGCTCCAAAAGATGGAGCAGTGCCGCTATCTCACCGACCGGGAGCGGCGCGTGTTCAATCTGGTTTGCCGCCGTGGCTGGGCGATCGAGGATGCGGCGGCAGAGCTGTACCTGTCCCGTTCCTCCGTGAACGCCTGCCTGCGCTCCATCCGGGATAAAGCAGGCATATCCCGCCCAAACAAAAGACGCCTTTAAGCCATGACAAGCGGTGCCCTGTGGTACGGTAACCATAGAGCACCGCTTGTTTTGCGCGCGGAAACAGGGGGTGTATCTTTGAAAAAGGAGGAATTCCCTATGGCTGAATTTGCAAGCAAGGGCATCGCGGGCGCTGGTCTCGGCACCGGCATTGCCGGTCTGTCTCTGGGCGTCCTGAACTCTCTGGGCGGCCTCGGCGGGATCCTGCTGGGCAATCGCGCTGTTCCCTTTGCCGCCGGTATGGCGGCGGAGGCCGGATGCAGCGAGAACCACACGGTGAACCGCTACGAGCTGTCCATGGTGCAGGAGAACGCCAAGCTCCGCAGCAACATTGCCCTGCGGGATGCCAACACCTACCAGGACCAGAAGATGCTGGAGATGTACAAGTACATCGACGGCAAGCTGGGCGAGGTGCAGGGTGTGCTGGCTTCTCAGGCGGTCAACAATCAGGCCACCAAGGACAGTTTCCAGCTGTTGCAGGAGCGCGTGGACTGCTGCAAGAACGAGCTGTGCGGAGCCATTGACCGGGAGCGGGACGAGCGGAAGTGCGCTGACAACACCATTGTCACCTACACCAACGCCACCTTTTATCCCAAAATGGTCGCGGACATCACCACCGGCACCGGCACCACGCCCCAGTCCACCTATAACCCCCTCCCCGTCTCCACCTGTGGCCACGGCTGCGGCTGCTAAAAGGCGAAGAGGGAAGAAGAGAGGGGCATAGCGCCCCTCTCTCCCGTCATTGGAGGAATCTATGGTAACATTGGAACAGATCAAGCAGGGCGCTGCCCGCTATGTGGATGAAGAATTTACCGGCAAGCTCACTGGCTGGCAGAAATGGGCCGTTGGAGCCGGGGCCGCTATGGCCCTTGGCAATCTGGACGCCAGCCTTTCCGCCCTCCGGGAGCATCCCGCCATGAAGGCCCTCGGCGTCTTTGACGAGGCGGGGAACGTAGATATTGACAAGATCTACACCTGCCTGAAAACCGAAGCCGCCAAAGGCCCCGTCACAACCAATATCCCCCTGATCGGGAATGTCACGCTGAATGAAACGGATGTGGACAAGCTCTACACCCTCATCAAGCAGAGTTAGGAGGATCTTATGTACGAGATCAAACACTTGGCCGAAGGGATCCGGGAAGAACTGGACGATGCCGAGAAGTACGCCCGTGAGGCCGTCAAGCACGCCGGGGAGGACCCGGAGGACGCCAGCACTTACGCCGACCTCAGCCGTCAGGAGCTGGGCCACGCCAATCGGCTCCACGAAATGGCCGTTCGCCATATCGAAAAGGCGAAGGACGCCGGTCACCATCCCACGGAGGCCATGCAGGCCGTCTGGGACTGGGAGCATGAACGGATGCTGGACCGCGCCGCCCATGTGAAAACGCTCCTGTCCATGATGTAAAAGCTAAAAGAAACACCCCCGCCAGACGGCGAGGGTGTTTTCTTATTTATAGGGGTTCTTGGCGTTGGTGGTGCAGATAATGTCCCACAGATCCGCCCGGTGCTCCTGACCGGCAAGGGCGGCGCTGGCCTCCGCCTTGCTGATTGTTCCATTGCCGTTTGTATCGGCGCTCTCTTTCAGCCCAACATATTCCTTAACCGAAACGCCCGCACGATAGGCTTCTTTCGTTTTATCATATGCCTTGCCGACAAGATAGCTTTTATAACGGTCATCGGTGTACAGGTTCAGGAACTCCACCGTAGACAGGCCGACGTCCTTCTTGGAGGTTTGCGCGTTGACTGCCCACTTTTCCATAGAATCCTTACCCAGAACACTGCCCTTCGCCACCTCATACCCGTAAGACTGGCATTTCGCCATCAGCTCTACCTGCCGTTCTGCGCTTGCTTTCTTGTATGCGCTGGTGCCGGTCATAGCCATCATGGTCCCATTCGTCACAGTGCCGCGCGTCCGCTGGAAATCTTGGCGCTGTTCATAGTCCATTTGGGCGGTGTGCGTTTTGCCGTTTTTGTCCGTGAAAGAGATCTCCTTCGGGATGCGGTTTGTGGGATAGAAAGAGGTGTTCCCGTCAGTGCGTTCCCGCAGGGATTCCAGCTCCTTGGACAGCTCACCCTGCTGGTAGTGGTTCACCCCAACGGGGTTCAGCATGGAATTAAACAGGCGTTCCGGCGTAGTGCCCTGATACGTCCGCTCATTGCCCAGCGTGTCAACGGAGCCGGGAAGGGTTTCCCGCAGTCCGGGGATGCGGCTTTTCGCCTCCATCGCCAGCCGTTCCGTAAAAGTGTCCGCGTAGCCGGTAGAACGGGGGCGGTCATCCATGCCCAGCGCAAACGCCCGCAGAGCGTTTGGCGTCACGGAAGATACGGCTGCGCTTGCTCCATTTTTCAGGAGGGATTCCAGTGGATCCTTGCCGTATTTGAACACGTCCTTTGTAAAGCTGCCAACAGACTGGATGACTGGAAGGTCTGCCGATGCGCTGATGAGCGCGTCCGGTACAGCCTTGAACGTGGAAACAACGGGGGTCCCCTCGCTCTTTGCCATTTCCGCGCCCAGATCCATCAACAGATTCAGCGGCTCCACGGAGGACAGGTCTATCAGCGTATCACCGTATTGCCATTCGGTCCCGCCGTCGGACAGCCAGCGTTTGGCCGCAGATAGGTTCAGCTGTGTCCCGGTCATGCCCTCGGCCCGGTTCAGTGCTGCTACCTTTTCATCGTCCTCATCGTCCGCCTTCCGCATGAGCCCCATTTTTACAAGGGTCATAAAGCCGAACGCAATCGCGGTGCCGGTCAGTCCTCTGGCCGCGTTGGAAACGCCCTTGGCTTGCAGCTCTACATCTGCGCCACTGCCGCGAACTGCCTTTGCAACGGCTTCCGCGATCTCAACAGTACCCTTTACCGCGTTCAGCGGGGAATACTCCGCGCCACGGGAAACAAGGTTGCCTGCCACTCTGGTAAACGGAGCGGCAATGTCACCCGCACCGAAGGAATGAACGGTACGGCCTTTGATCGTCTTGCCGCTGTCCCCCACGCCCAAGGCCATATTCAGGATGTCGTGGATCTCCTGAATGGCGATGGACATTTTGCTGTCGTCCTGAAAGGTGCGGTATTTGGCAAGCTGGTCAGCCTGCTTTTTGGCATAATCCCTATCCGATGTCTTGATCTTGCCCTCGTCGATCAGCCTTTGCGTATTCGATTCGGACGCTCTGGCCGCCCCCTTGAAAAATTCATCCGTAGCGTTCAGAAGGTATGCCTGGTTCCGCTCCAGAGCCGAAATCACCCGTTCCGCAAAATTGCCGTTGGCCTTGAAGGTCCGCTGGCTCCCGGTCCCGTAGCGAGTATTCGTTCCGCTCATGTCCACGTCCATTGTGATTTCAGCAATGCTCATCCGCATAGCCTTTACAGCCGCTTCCCGCGTCCCCTTGCCAAACACGCTGTCAGCCGCTATAGAGCGCGTCCCCGTCAGCTTGGAAACCGCTCTATCCAGAAGGGCTCCGCCCTTCATGGAAAGTGCGTCCAGTGCGTAGAACGATGTGTTGCCGGTGACGTTCTTGGACGCCGTCTTTGGGTTTGACAGCATATTCAGAATTTGGATGGTCTTGATTTTTCTGCCAAGGTTGGCGGATGTGGAGTCTGTGCTCATGGCGCTGGTGGAAGCGTAGGCAAACTGCTTGAGCTGGTTAAATGTCAGCGCGTTCAAGGAGTTTTCCGCAATGGAGCGGAGCGCCTTGCTCTCCTTGCCGGTTACGCCGTTCAGAACGCCTCTTGCCTCGGCAACATCCAGAATAATGTCCTTCATAGATGCGGTGTCCCCGGACTTGACCGCTTCAATGTCCGTATCCCACTTTATGATCCGCTGGAAGGCTTCGGTCTTTTCCGCGTCAGATAGGTTGGATTGCTCCAGGTTGTTCCATGCGTCCAGCTCCGAAGCCTGCCCGCCGCTGTTGTCCTTCCGGCTCCACTTAGCGTTTGCCTGAACGCCCTGTCCGGTAGCAGTCTCGTGCTCCCGCATGATTTTCAGGAAGTCGATGTATTCCGTTTCCGGGATCTCCATCTCGCTGGATTTGCCTTGCAGCTCACTCTGGATCATCCGTGCCGCATCCGTCTGCGGCCCGTTCCATGCCGTCGCGTCATCCAGAGACTGCACCAGTTCGTGAAAAGCCCCCTCGTCTACGTCCCGCAGGAAGGTTTTCTTCCCGTCTTTCATAACATAAACCAGTTCTTCAGCCAGATGCATGGACTTCCCCTCTGTCTGGCTCTCGTAGCGGAAAATCTTGGCGTAGTCCTCACGGGTTAAGCCGGTTGCAGATTCCTGATACTGGTTGTATGGCAGGGTATCCGCAAGGCGGCTGGTTTGTTCCGTACCCTCCATGCCGGGGGTGGTGAATCCCTGCCGTGCGCTGCCCAGGTTGTCGTAGCCGTCAACCCCATCCAGCCCGTGTCCTCTGGTCTGCGTCTCTCCCGCGCCCAAAATGCTCTGCTTGGTGGTGAGATACCCGCTGTTGGGCCCCACCGTTTCCCCGGTCATGGTGGTGTAGCCGTGGGAGAGCATATCGTCCAGGATCAGCTCCACCCGCTTGGCCGCCGCCACGTTCTCCTGCCCCTGATCGGTGATGATCCGCTGGGCTGCGTCGATAATGGCGTCACGGGAGAGGCCGGTCTCATTCATGGCCTGACGCAGATGGGGAGAGGTCTGCGCCGCCTGCTGGACGGTGTTACCCTCCATGGTCCGCTCATAACGGCGGCTCATGGGCTGCTGGAGGGAGAGGTCTGCATCCGCGATCAGGGCGTTGGCCGCTTCCTGATAATAGCGGTGCAGTTCCGGGTGGTCGAACTGGAAGGCGTTCATGTCTCTGCCGCCCACCGTTTCCATCCGCCGCCGGTCGATGTGCTGCTCCGGGTCGATCTGGAACACCTTGCCGGTGGCGTCCATGCCCACGGTGCCCGCCTCGTTGGCCCGGAAAACGGCGTCCTGCTGGGCCTCCGTCATGGTATTCAGGTCCGCCCGCTTCCTCCCAAACAGAACCTCGGAGAGTACGTCCACTGGCTCAGAAGCCGTTTGCACGCCCTCTGCGGCGTTTGCGGGGGCGGGGGTATAAGTACCCTCCCGCACCTCCGGGCGTACCTCCTGCGTGGGCCGTGCGTCCGCCTGACCGTTTCCACGCTGTCGGATAACATCAACGCCTGCGCCGATGCCGCCCATGGCCGCGCCCACCGCCGCATCATACAGCGCCTCGCTCAGATCGAACCGGGCAGAGGGGTCATACGTAGCCCGCTGCAAAACGGGCTGGAAAATATCCTCGATAAATTCCTCGCCGCCCTCGGAGATCATGGAGAGGGCCACACGGCCCGCCGCGCTGTTATTCAGTTTGGAAAGCGCACCGCTGATGGCGTTGTCCAGAACGCCGCCGCCGAACGCCTTCTTGAATGGGCTTGCCACGTTGCTGATCTTCTCCGTGGCAAGGCTCAGCGCACCGCTGCCCAGTCCGTAGGCAAGCTGCTGGCCATAGGTGGCCCCGGCCTGTCTGGCCCGTTGGGCGCTGCTCCCAGCGGAGCGGGCCGTCATCAGGGCAAGACCGGCTCCTGGGATCACGGCGCTGGCCGCTACGTCCCCCGCCATCTGCACACCCTGAACGCCCAGATCCACGGCAAACTGGCCCACCGGCCCCAGCCCTTTCTTGGCCTGCGCCACGTCCGCAGCGGAGCTTTGGGACAGACGGTCCGCCTTCTGATACGCCTTGTCCGCAACTGCCTTGTCGGACTGCTCCACCGCCTTGGTGTAGCCCTCGTGGGCTGCGATGCGGCGTTTTGCGGCAGAAAGGTAGCTCTGCACCTGCTTCACGTCCGCCGCCGTCATGGCCTTGCCGTTGGCCCACTTCACGTCCCGGAGCATCTTCTCATACCGCTTCACCGCGTCATGGTCGCTTTGCAGGGAATCCCCGGCGTTCTGGTTGGCGATCCGGGTGTTCAGCTTCCCGGCCCCCTCCGCCAGCACACCGCCCAGATTCGTAAAGGCGGACCCGG
>ERZ1034844.1102-NODE-1102-length-13209-cov-15.905732_pt1 | contig 13209 bp, 8 predicted proteins | sample MGYA00520594_ERZ1034844 | MGnify/ENA primary metagenome ERZ1034844 (study PRJEB33766, sample SAMN09781733) | gut metagenome | biome: gut microbiome | host: Homo sapiens | place: Madagascar | study: EMG produced TPA metagenomics assembly of the PRJNA485056 data...
TGGTGTTCTGCCAACCTGTACTCAGAGTGATCTTCTTGTTGACGTCTACCTCTACGCCTGCATTATACTCCAAGGTACCACGTTTCAACTCCTTGTTGCGGTTGTTGTAAGAAGTGGCATTCTTGTCGTCGAACCAGTGAAAACCTACGTTGACTCTTACAGCATTAATAGGGCTGTAGCCTACACCGATAGCTAAATAAGCAGGGATGTCGCCAGCAATCTTCTTGCCGTCCTCATATTCACCGATGGCTCCGTCTATCTTTGAGTCAAACTGAGTCTTCAAAGCGCCCATGGCTGCTTGAATGTTGGGGTTGCTCAGAATAGCGTCTGCTTTTGTTTCAGACACACCTTTAGCGATGTAGGCATTGCGCAGATTGTCGGGCAGGTTGCCGATACTTGGTATCTGATTTACCGACTTGTTCTTCAGACGTATACGGGTCTTGAACTCATACTTGGCAGAGAAGTTCCAACGACCAGTCTTGTAGTCTACACCAATAATAGGTGTGAAGCCTACGCCACTCTGGTCGCAACTCAACTCGATATTGGCAGAACTTTCCTTAGCAGGGTTGAGTACCTTATAAAGAGGCATCTGTCCTACCTGAATGTTCTCTACATAACCATAGTAGTTGGTTAAGGCATAAACACCACGAACACCCAAGAAGGCACTGAAGTTGTCGCTGAACTTGTAAGCAGCACCTGCAGAGAGACCGTAGTAATACTGGCGTCCGTGCATATAGCTGTTGTAGCTGTACTTACCTTCAGTTCCGAAGCACTGGTTGCTTGAGAATATGGCTGGTACACCATAAGCACCTGCCACCTGGTCGACAGCACCTGCCAACTGGCAAGCTGCAATGGCAGTCTCGGCTACAATCTTCTCGAATGATCCCAGTCCGTCGTCGAAGGTACACTTACCGCCACCTCCTGTCAGGGCGAAGCTGGCCTGGAAAGACCATTTGCCCTTGTTGTAGGCATACTGGAAAGAAGGGATAACAGGAGCAAAAGCCGTACCCTTGAAATCGCGAGGAGTGATGGGATTGTTTACATTGTTGGTAAACAAAGCATAGTCATTGTTGATAGTACGTGTCTGGAAAGCCAACTGCCAGTTGATGGCGAGATGGTGTCCTTCACCCATGAATACAACGCCGGCCGGATTATAATAAACTCCGTCAATACCGATTGAAGCCTCACGGCTCATCATTCTGTTGAATGCTACGTGCTGGTTTGTGTTTGTGAGCAAACCACCTGCCCATGTAGGTGTTGCACAAGCCATCGCAATGGCAGCACAAACTAATTTTAGTTTCTTCATTTTAATAATTTTAAATAAAAACGTCCGCAAAGGTAAGAAGAATGTTCTATTTGACTACATGATACTATGGCTATTTAAAGTATATTAACAGAAAAAGATACTTTTGTTGCACAGATTTCAAAATATGTGCAATGAATTAGATCGTTTTATGTACTTCTTAAAGTATATTATAAAGGGGTGAGAATAGGGGTAGCGTGCGAAGTCTTTCAAAGTATTTTAAAAACAAAGAAAATGCTTGGTGAGTGAGCTGTTTCATGTGACATTGCGAGATCAAGTGTAATATTGCAGAGTCACATAAACAATGTTGACTGGTTAATCTGGCTGTGAATTTATCCCTCAGTCAAGGGCATAAATATCGTGAAGTATAGCAATGGGAGTGCAAGAAAGGTTGTTGTAAAACAATAAAATGATAGAAGTTGGTGAGGCAAATCCTTGCGTCACCAATTTCTATATATATAGATAATGTATCTATTATTTATTTAGGTGCGGATACGAGATTCTCGTATGATAGATAGATTTCAGTCGCTCGATGAGTACCGCTTTGGCCAGAGCGATGTCGCGGAAGGTGATGGGGCATTCTCTGAAGAATCCGTCAGCCACCTGACTATCGATGAGTTTATTTGTCAGTGCGCTGATACTCTCTTCAGTGTATTCGCTAAGCGAACGTGATGCCGCCTCTACCGTGTCTGCCATCATCAGAATAGCTTGTTCGCGCGTGAAGGGGTTAGGACCAGGATACTGGAATTGCTCTTTGTCTACCTTTTCGTCGGGATGCTCATTACAATAATTAATATAGAAGAATTTGGTAAGTCCATTGCCGTGGTGTGTGGAAATAAAGTCCTTGATGATGCCTGGCAAGTTAAACTTTTCTGCGAGTTTAAGTCCTTCTGTCACATGGCTGATAATGATTTGTGCGCTCTCCAAGTCGGAGAGTTGGTCGTGAGGATTCACTCCAGCTTGGTTTTCGGTAAAGAAAACTGGGTTTGTCATCTTTCCGATGTCATGATAGAGCGCCCCTGTACGCACCAGCAGACTGTTGGCATGTATTCGGTTGGCTATTTCTGCAGCTAAGTTTCCTACGGTGATAGAATGTTGGAAGGTGCCAGGAGCTATCTCGCTCAGGTTGCGTAGCAACCCCTTGTTGGTGTTGGATAACTCAAAGAGCGTTACGTTAGAGGTAAAACCGAACAACTTCTCTATGAGATACATCATGGGGTAGGAGAGTAGTAAGAAAATGCCATTGATGATGAAGTAGGTGTACATACTTGGGTCTATATTGAACACCTGGTTGTCTTGCATGAGTTGCAGTGCCAAATAAACGATGCAACTTGATAAAGTGACGAGGATGGCAGTGATAAAAATCTGCGACCTCTTGGATAGTTCACGCAACGAATAGATGGCAACAAGACCCGACGCAATCTGTACGATGATGAACTCATACTGATATTTCACCGCTGCAGCGCAGATGAGAATCATCGTGACGTGTGTGATAAAAGCCGTACGTGAGTCCATAAACACTCTGACGAAGATGGCTGCCATGGCAAAAGGGATGATATATACCGAGAAGAAGTTGTGCTTCATCATCAGTGACACGATGATAGGGAAGAGAGTTATCATCGCATAGAGCATGGTGAGACTTCTTGGCTTCTCGAAGTAGTCTTTTCGGAAGAGTGTGAGGTAGGAAGTAAACATCATGACGAGTATCAATACGAAGAGTATCTGCCCGATGAAGGTGGTCATGATTTCATCTTGTGTAGAGCTTCGTCTCTTCATCTCCTTATCAAAGGAGTTGAGCACTCGACATGTATAGTCGTTGACAATCTCTCCGCGGTCGATGATTTTCTGTCCGCTCATCACCATACCACTTGCCAGCGGAATGCTACTGAGCAGGTCGTTTTTTTCAGCGTCGCTTTTCTCTTTGTCGTATACGATGTTCGCCTCAATATAGTTATTGAGGTCGCAACGTGAGAGAATGGCTCGCTGGGCTGCGAGTTTCTCGTTAGCAAAGATGTGTTCGTAGGCCGCTATGGTGGAGTAGAAACTGTTTACCTTGAGAGTTTTTGCGTTTTTCCCACTCACGAAGCGTATCACGCTTGTTGAGTCTTTCAAGATATTGTTGTATTCGTGGGTATTGATGATGCCGCTTTGATATATCTCTTGCAGTTGTCTTGCTACGATTCCCACGTACTCTTTTGGTAGACCTGTTATGCCCTCTTCATAGTCGTGTAGGAAACGTTCTACCTGTTTCTTCTCAGTGAGAGGGTTGAGGCTGTAGTAGGGTTGGAAAAACTTGAGTAGGGAGTCCTGTTCGTGCTTGATAGCCTCGTCGGTTTTATAGATAGGGAAGTCGAATTTAGCGATGACAGAACCATACATCCATGGCTTCCCCACGTCGTAGCGATACATTCTTCCTTCGTTGCGTGGCAAGAACCATACGATAATAGCCACAGTGATGCACACAAGTACGGCTTTGGTGGCGAGATTGCGCCAGTAATTCTCTTCTGTGTTATTGAATATGCTCATTTTGTTCTATATTTTAGGCTGATTTCCTTATATTCATGGATTCCACTGCGAAAATACGAAAAAAAACTGCTAAAATCGCAAAAAAAAGTGTAATTTTGCAGAAAAATAGAAAAATAGTATATTTCAAGACATGGCAGATAGAAAAGTAAGGGTGCGTTTTGCCCCAAGTCCTACGGGTGCATTGCACATTGGCGGTGTTCGTACCGCTTTATATAATTATTTGTTTGCTCGCCAGCATGGTGGTGAGCTTGTGTTTCGTATCGAGGATACCGACTCGCATCGCTTTGTACCAGGAGCAGAGGAATATATTTTGGAGTCGTTTAAGTGGCTCGGTATTAAGTTTGACGAGGGTGTGAGCTTTGGTGGCGAACATGGTCCTTATCGTCAGAGCGAGCGCCGCGATATCTATAAGAAGTATGTTCAGCAGTTGCTTGATGCAGGTAAAGCTTATATCGCTTTCGATACTCCAGAAGAGTTGGAGGCTAAGCGTGCCGAGATACAAAACTTCCAGTATGATGCTCATACTCGTATGCAGATGCGCAACTCGCTTACATTGTCTGCCGAAGAGGTGGAGCAACTGATAGCTGATGGCAATCAATACACCGTTCGCTTCAAGATAGAGGCAGGTGAGGAGATTCATGTTAACGATATGATTCGTGGTGATGTAAAGGTGATGAGTGATATCCTCGATGATAAAGTACTTTATAAGAGTGCCGATGAGTTACCTACTTATCATTTGGCCAACATCGTTGACGACCATCTGATGGAGATTTCTCATGTCATCCGTGGTGAGGAGTGGTTGCCCAGTGCTCCTTTGCATGTATTGCTTTATAAGGCTTTCGGATGGGAAGACACTATGCCACGTTTCGCTCACCTCCCCTTGTTGTTGAAGCCCGAAGGTAAGGGCAAATTGAGCAAGCGTGATGGCGATCGTTTAGGCTTCCCAGTATTCCCATTGGAGTGGCACGACCCCAAGACAGGTGAAGTGTCATCAGGCTATCGTGAGAGTGGCTACTTCCCCGAGGCAGTTGTTAACTTCTTAGCTCTGCTCGGCTGGAATCCAGGTACCGAACAGGAAATCTTCTCGCTCGATGAGTTGGTACAGGCCTTCGATATTTCTCGTTGCTCTAAGGCTGGTGCTAAGTTTGACTTCAAGAAAGGTATATGGTTCAACCATGAGTACATTCTCATGAAGAACGATGATGAGATAGCTAATCTCTTTGCGCCTATCGTTGCCAACAATGGTGTAGAGGAGACTATGGATCGTGTAAAGCAGGTGGTACACATGATGAAGGATCGTGTGAACTTCGTTTATGAGTTGTGGCCACTTTGCTCTTTCTTCTTCATACCACCTATGGAGTATGACGCCAAGACTGCAAAGAAACGTTGGAAAGAATATTCAGCCCAGCAGATGACCGAACTTGCTGATGTTCTTGAAGGTATTGACGATTTCTCTATTGAGGGTCAGGAGCCTATCGTAATGAAATGGGTAGAAGAGAAAGGATATAAGCTCGGCGACGTGATGAATGCTTTCCGTCTTACGCTCGTCGGCGAGGGTAAGGGCCCTGGTATGTTCGATATCTCAGCCTTCCTTGGTAAGGAGGAGACACTGAAGCGTTTACGCAAGGCTATAGAGGTTTTAGGATAAAGTGTCCAACTTAAAAGTCCAGAAGAAGTATGATTTATAATGTCGTCATCTATTTTGTCCTTTGGGGCATAGCCATAGCAAGCCTTTTCGACCATAAGGTGCGCAAGATGTGGCGTGGCGAGCGCGAGGCTTTCAAACTGCTCAAGCAGAAAGTAGATCCTACGGCTCAATATGTGTGGTTTCACGCAGCTTCGCTTGGCGAGTTCGAGCAGGGACGTCCACTCATGGAACGTATCCGCAAGGATTTTCCTCAGTACAAGATATTGCTTACCTTTTATTCGCCCTCAGGCTATGAGGTACGTAAGAACTATGAAGGAGCCGACATTATTTGCTATATGCCTGTCGACACAAGGCTCAACGCCATTCGCTTCTTGCGCTTGGTGCGCCCAGTGATGGCATTCTTCATCAAGTATGAGTTCTGGAGTAACTTCCTACATATCCTCAAGCATAGAGGTATTCCTACCTATAGTGTGAGCAGTATCTTTCGTGAGGATCAGGTGTTCTTTAAGTGGTATGGCAGAAGTTACGCAGGAGTGTTGAAGTGTTTTACTCATTTCTTTGTACAGAATGAGGAGAGCAAGCGTTTGCTTGAGAGTATAGGCATCACTGCTGTAGATGTTGTGGGCGATACACGTTTCGATCGTGTACTGCAGATTAAAGAGGCAGCCAAGCAACTGCCCATCTGCGAAGCTTTCCGACAGGGACGTGTTGCAGCTACCGATGTGGTTTCTTCTTCAGCACCCGAAACAGCAGCGTATAAGGTCTTTGTAGCAGGCAGTTCATGGCCTCCTGATGAGGAAATCTTCATCCGCTTCTTCAATGAACATAAGGATTGGCGCTTGCTGATAGCTCCTCATGTCATAGCCGAGGAACATCTGAAACTGATTCTTTCTCTGCTGAAGGATAAGAAGGTGGTGCGCTATACTCAGACTACTCCTGAGGAAGCTGCTGGGGCTGATGTGCTGATCATCGACTGTTTCGGACTGCTGAGCAGCATGTACCATTATGGTGATGTGGCTTATGTCGGTGGTGGCTTTGGTGTGGGAATCCATAACACATTAGAGGCTGCTGTGTGGCAGATGCCTGTCATCTTTGGTCCTAACAACAAGAAATTCCAAGAAGCTCAAGGACTACTTAGGTCGGGTGGTGGTTTTGAAATACAGAACTATGAGAGTTTCGCTGGTTTGATGAACTCGTTGATGTATGATCATGATTTCTTGAGTCAGGCTGGCGAAAAGGCTGGAGCTTATGTAGAAAGCCTTTCTGGAGCTACCGACAAGGTGTTGGCAAAGGTCAACCTGTGATAGCTATTTTTGAGAAAATATCTCCCTCAAAAAACGCAAGTACTTACGAAGGGCAACGAAGATACTTTCGATGCCCATCGAAAGTACTTTCATCAGCCATCGCAAGTACTTGCGTTTTTTTACGGTGTGTGGCAAAAAAAATCCGACTTGTCGTTTCACAATTTTAGTTGACCACTTTAAGCTTTATTTATAATACGAGTTGACTCAGTTTCTATTACTTGATGATGCGGTAATAATCTTCCTTTCGAGGTTTTACAGTGTGAGGATGTGCAGAAGCATAGCCTAATGATAGCGCTCCGATACCCACCAAACCTTCTGGGAGTTGCCAGTCTTGGAGGAGTTTTTTGCCCTGTTCGCTCGCAAACATGGCATCCTCGCGATTGATCCAGCATGAAGCAAGACCTATGGAATGAGCTGCCAACATCATGTTACCAAGAATCAAGCTACCATCTTTTATATGATTAGGGTTGTTCTCAGGTGCTAAAACGATGACGATGGTAGGTGCTCCGTAATAAGGGTCAGACTCTACTCCCATTATTTCGGCATTCATTTTGCGTAACAGAGAGCAAATTTCTGGATTTTGTATGGCAACGATGTAAGGAGCTTGTGTGCCATGGCCTGTAGCAGCCCATGTGCCAGCCTCTAATACTGTCTTCAACTCCTCGTCGCTGATTTGTTCATCCTTGTAACGACGAATACTTCTTCTCTCTTTTATAGCCTTTAAAACATCATTTTCCATTGTTCTTCAGTTTTATATTTTAACTCAACTTTCGCAAATGGGGAAGTTAAAGAATTTAAAGAAGTTAAAGCTATATGCTTTATAGCTAAATATACAACAAAAAGGCTATTGGCTATAACTTCTTTAACTACTATAACTTCTGTACATGCGAAACTTCAGTATTTTAATTGTCTATATTCTAATAGAATGAAGTACGAAAAAACATTTTGATTCTTCACACTTCGTTCTTCACTCAAAATTACATAGGGCATCCTGTGTCTTCATCTTCCACATACTGGCTCAGTACTCTTGCCATACGTATAAGCCCCTGCATGAGGGTCTTTCGTGGGCATGCTATGTTGATTCTCAGATAGCCTTGTCCTGCTTTTCTACCATACATAGTGCCACTGTTGACAAACACCTTGCCGTCTTGCATGAGCAAATGGTAGGCTTCGTCAGAGGAAAGTTCGAAGGGTAGTATGTCGAGCCAAACGAGATAGGTACCTTCAAGTCTTGTGACCCGTACTTGGGGTAGCTCGGTGGCAAAGAATTCTTTTAGAGCCTGGTAGTTGTCGTAGAGATATTGATTCAGTTGGTCGAGCCACTCTTCTCCCTCGTTGTATGCTGCTTGTAGGGCGATGATACCAAAGGGATTTACATCGCAAACCTCATGGATGTTGATGGCTCTGTCTATGCGTCGTCGCAAGGCGGCATCAGCGCAAATGATGTTGGCAATCTGTAATCCAGCGATGTTGAATGCTTTGGTAGGCGAGGTGAGAACTACGCAGTTGTCGCGGCAGGCTTCACTGATACTGGCGAAAGGAATATACTGATAGCCAGGCATAACGATTTCACAATGTATTTCATCTGCGATGACCTTGACGCCATGTCGCAAACAGATATCATTGAGCTTTTCTAATTCTTCTTTTTTCCACACGCGTCCTGCAGGGTTGTGAGGATTGCAGAGTAAGAATGCTGTGGTCTTTTCGTCTGCACATTGTCTCTCGAAGTCTTCGAAGTCGATTTCGTAGGTGCTGTTTCCTACACGGCATAGCTCGTTCTCTACTACCTCGCATCCGCAGTTCTTGATACATGAGAAAAAACAGTTGTATACGGGAGTCTGTACGATGACCTTTTCGCCAGGCATACAGATGGCTTTGAGGCAGCATGATATGGCTGGCACTACGCCCGTTGTGTAGAGAATCCAGTCTTTCTGTATGTTCCACTGGTGGCGACGCGAGAACCAGCTGATGATGGCCTCGTAGTAAGAGTCGGGAACAAGGGTGTAACCGAAGATGCCGTGAGCCACACGCTTCTGCAGGGCTTCGATGACGCAAGGGGCTGTCTGGAAATCCATGTCTGCCACCCACATAGGAATAACGCCGTCTTCCTTTACCAGATCCCATTTATAGGAATTAGTACCGCGACGTTCGATGATTTCGTCAAAATTGTATTTCATATTTGTTTTCTATCTATGTTATTTCTTCATTGCTCGTAGGATAAATCTCTTTTTCCTTAATGGCAATGCTTATTTTGTTTAAGGGAACTCAGAATCGCAATGAATGCTTCTGCTATTTCGAATGGTCGATAATTTCACATGCTCCCTTAGGTGCCTTAGCAAACTCGGTGTAGGTGATACTTTTTACCTCGTCGGCCTCGATACGTCCTGAAATAGGATTCTTAATATTGGTGATGCTCCCCGAGATGTGGGCATCAATATTGGTGCAGTCTTCAAAGGCGCGGTCGCAACCTTCGTCGAAGGTGCAGTCGATGAGTGTTACATGGTCCATGTAGCAGAGCGGTTGTTCTCCACTGATATGGCATCGCACGAGCTTGACATTCTTGCTATGCCATGCCAGGTATTCGCCATTAAGCTCAGAGTCGTATACGGTTACATCCTCACACTCCCAGAAACTGTCTTTGGTGGTGATGCGTGCGTTGTGAACTTCCACATGGTGGCAGTACTGAAAAACGTATTTAGAGTCGCATACGAGTCCATCTACATAGATATTATTTGAGAACATAAAAGGGTAGGTGCCCTCGTGAAGCTTTATGTTTCTCATTTTGATACCATTTACCTTCCAGAAAGTTTCATCAGCATCGGTGATAACCACGTCTTCGAGTTCAAGATTGTTCATCTCGCGAAAGAACTTAGGACCGTCAATCGTACAGCGACGCATCACCATGTTGTCGGAATACCAGATGGCCGAACGACTTTCAGGAGCAAAGTAACAATCGGTTATGAGCGATCCATTGACATGCCACCATGGATATTTGCCGTAGAACTTGGAGTTTTGGCACGTGATGTTGTTGCAGCATTTGATGCCCGATTCACCATCTGTTATCGTGATGCCATTCAATAGTATGTCGTTCTCTCCGAAGAGGGGGCGCTCGCCTCCGAATGTTTGGTTTTCAATCTTTTTCATTGTCTGTCTTACCTTATTATATTTATACCGTTTGCAAAATTACAAAAAATGTAGCAAATAAGGTTTATCTATATGCCAGAAAAAAGTATCGATATTCCCGATGTCAGTCTATTGCTGTAGGTTTGGGGTAAATGTTGAGCCATCTGTAGAGGGGAAAACTTCTGCATTTTGTCATTGGGGGGATATGATTAAGGCCGAATCATAAGAAAAATCTTATGTTCGGCCTTAACATTATTAAAATGTGAAATCGAAATTTACAAGTTTGGATTCATCTCTTTCCACTCATCTACAGCAGGAACGATGCCCAACTCAACGATCTCGTCGCGCATCTTGCAAAGGTGCTCGTAAGACTTAGCGAGGCTTGCGAGCTCTTCCTCAGTACCTGTAGGCTCTGTGAAGTGAACACCAGTCTTGTCGATAGTAGTAGGCATAGCCATCATTACGTTCTTGAAACCGAGCTTGTCGTGGTTTACATAGCAACCTGCTGGCAAGGTGAACTTCTCACCACCCATAGCAGCTTCAATCATCTTCACTGCGTTGTAAGCTGGGCTCTGGAATGAAGAACGACCACGCAACTTGATGATGTTAGAACCACCCTGTACTGTGTGGTGCTTAATCTCTTCCCAACGCTCGTCTGAAAGACCCATCTCTGCCAATGGCTTGCCGTCAACCTTAACCTGAGAAGCAAATACTGCCATCTGCTCGCCGTGACCACCATAGGTGTGAGCGCCAGTAACCTTATCCTGCTGTACACCGAACTCGAGGGCCAAAGCCTGCTGCAAACGAGTAGAATCGAGAGCTGCGAGTGATGTCAACTGGTTTGGCTTCAAACCTGAGTGGATAAGTGCTGTAAAAGCTGTAACGTCAGCTGGGTTGAAGATAACAACTACGTGCTCAACCTCTGGGCAGTACTTCTTGATGTTGTCACCAAATTCTGCAGCAATCTTGCAGTTACCCTTAAGAAGATCCTCACGAGTCATACCCTCCTTACGAGGAGCACCACCAGAAGAAATGATATATTTAGCACCTGTGAAAGCTTCCTCTGGGTTTACGGTGTAAGTTACGTTTACACCAGGGAAAGCGCACTGCTGAATCTCATCGAATACACCATGAACACCTGGCTCATAGATGTCATAAAGACAAATGTTGGGGGTAAGGCCGAGCATCAAAGCGCTCTGTACCATGTTAGAACCAATCATACCGCCTGCACCGACGATCAAAAGCTTGTCATTACTTAAAAATTCCATAACTACAATATGTTTTAAAATGTTTATAATTTCTGTTGAAATGTTTTGACTGAACTTAGGGCACTTTCTCTTTGTGCCTTTTTCTTTTTCGCCCGCAAAATTACTAAAAAGTAATGTAAATCGTGCAATATTTTACGCTTAAATTTGTGATTATTTCTTAAAATGTTTATCTTTGTAATCTCTATTTAGCAATTATGGATATGGTAGATAAAATAAAACAAAGATTGGATGACTTGAGAGAGGTGATGAGACGTGAAAAGCTTGCTGCTTTTATCTTCCCGAGCACCGATGCACATCAGAGTGAGTATGTAGCTTCGCACTGGCAGGGACGCGAGTGGATATCGGGTTTCGATGGTTCTGCAGGAACGGCGGTGGTGACCCTTGATAGGGCGGCTTTGTGGACAGACTCGCGTTACTTCTTAGCAGCAGAACAACAGTTGCAAGGTACAGAATATCAGTTGATGAAACTTCGCGTAGAAGGTACTCCCACCATAGGTCAGTGGCTTATAGAGCAGTTGGCTGATGTTGAATCGCCCGAAGTGGGGCTTGACGGAATGGTTAACTCCTTTCATGATACGCAGGCTTTGGTAGATGAACTTCGCAAGGCTGCAGGTATTACTGTGCGTACCAATTTCGATCCTCTTGAAGTGATTTGGAAAGATCGTCCTTCTATACCTGTTAATCCTGTAGAGATTCAACCATTAGAGTTTGCTGGTGAATCCTTCCAGTCTAAATTGTCTCGCATTCGTACGGCTCTTCGAGAACTTCATGCTGATGGTATGCTTGTCTCTGCTCTCGATGACATCGCATGGACGCTCAACCTTCGTGGCAGTGATGTGCATTGTGTGCCCGTCTTTGTTAGTTATTTGCTGATAGCTTCTGATAAGGTGTCTCTTTTTGTTGATGAAGAAAAATTGACACCCGCCGTGAGGGATTATTTAGTGGGTAATGGCGTCTCACTATATAAATATAATAAGGTGGAAGAAGGCCTGCGAAATTATTCTGAGTATAACATTCTCCTTGATGGCGATGAAACGAGTTACCGTTTATGGAAAACCGTGAAATGTCGTGAAATAGTTTCTTTCACTTCTCCAATCCCAGCCATGAAGGCTATTAAAAATCAATCAGAGATTGCGGGCTTTCGTAGTGCCATGCTGCGCGATGGGGTGGCCATGGTTAAGTTTCTGCGTTGGTTAAAACCCGCAGTGGAGCAGGGTGGACAGACTGAAATGTCTATCAATGAAAAACTTACATCTCTTCGTGCTGAGCAAGAATATTTTCGTGGTCTTTCTTTCGATACCATTGCAGGTTATCAAGAACATGGAGCCATTGTGCATTATGAAGCTACACCGCAGACAGATGCTGTCTTGCGTCCAGAAGGTTTGATTCTTATTGATTCTGGTGCTCAGTATCAAGATGGCACTGCCGATATCACCCGTACGATAGCGCTTGGACCCGTTAGTGAGCGGATGAAATATATCTATACACTTGTCTTAAAGGCGCACATACAGATGGAACTCGTTAAATTCCCGGATGGAGCTTCTGGAACTCAGCTTGATGCTGTAGGGCGTGCTTGCCTTTGGCGATCAGGACTCAACTATCTTCATGGTACCGGACATGGGGTGGGATCCTATCTTAGTGTTCACGAAGGACCTCATCAAATTCGAATGGAATGGAAGCCTACACCCCTTAGGTCAGGTATGACTGTTACTGATGAGCCTGGTATTTATCTCGCTGGCGAGTTTGGTGTCCGTATAGAGAATACGCTTCTTGTCAAAGACTATATGCAAACAGAAATGGGTAAATTTCTTCAGATGGAATCCCTTACGCTCTGTCCAATAGACACTGCACCCATAGATGTGTTGTTGTTGACAGAAGAAGAAAAGAATTGGCTTAATGTGTATCATCAGCTCGTATTCGAAAAATTATCACCCTGGCTTGATGAAGAAGATAAAAACTGGCTTCGGGAAGCTACAAAGTCGCTAAAATGAACAATTTAGAGCAAAAAAACGTGTAAAATCTTGGTAGTTTGATAAA
>ERZ1034844.1105-NODE-1105-length-13189-cov-4.017207_pt1 | contig 13189 bp, 9 predicted proteins | sample MGYA00520594_ERZ1034844 | MGnify/ENA primary metagenome ERZ1034844 (study PRJEB33766, sample SAMN09781733) | gut metagenome | biome: gut microbiome | host: Homo sapiens | place: Madagascar | study: EMG produced TPA metagenomics assembly of the PRJNA485056 data...
GGTCAGGGCATCGACGCATTGGAGCCCGCCGTTGCCAAGCTGTTTTCCTCCGACGCCCCCTGCGATGGCGGCCTGCTCACCAATGCCCGCCATATTTCCGCCATCACCCGTGCCAGGGACGGGCTCAAGCAGGCACGGATTTCCCTGTCCTGCGGCGAGACCCCGGATGCCGTGCTGATGGACGTGGAGGATGCCCTGAGCGCCATCGGTGAGGTCACGGGCCGGGCCATGCGGGAGGACATCACTGCCGATATCTTCTCCCGATTCTGCGTCGGAAAATAACCAAACATGCAAAACACGCCGGAGGAAATCCTCCGACGTGTTTTTTTCGGCTTATTTTCGTTTTTCCCGCTCCCGGCTCAGAATATCCCGATAGATTTCCTGCTGGGTGCGAACCGTCGCCTCCAGGGAGAAGTCCCGGCAGGTGCGCTGATACATGGTCTCTGCCAGCTGTTTCCGGAATTCCGGCTCCCGAATCATCCGCAGCATATGCTCTGCCAGCTTGCCCACATCCTTGGGCTGGAGCAGCAGGCCGTTTTTTCCGTCGTCCACCATATAGGGGATGCCGCCCACCGCCGTTGCAATGGTGGCGCAGTGCATCTTTCCGCCCTCGGGCAGCGCATAGGGGAAGCCCTCCGACAGCGAGCTCAGCACGTTGACGTCAATGGCATGATAGAAGCTGTCCGTATCCTGAAGCCATCCGGCAAAGCACACCGTCCCCTTGGGGCACAGCTTTTCCGCCAGCATGTGGAGATTTTCGGCTTTCTCTCCGTCGCCTGCGATCACCAGCCGTGCCGAGGGCTCCTGGGCTGTCACCCGGGAAAACGCCTCCAGCAGTGTGGGGATGTCCTTTACCGGCGACAGTCTTGCCGCAATGCCGAACACCACGGAATCCGGTTCCACGGAAAGTCCGATTTTCTCAAAGAACTCCTCCCGGTTCAGCGGCGGCTGTTCCGAGGAAATTGCAACGCCGTTATAGATCACATACAGGCTATCCGCGCCGAAATGTCTGGAAATCAGCAGCTCCCGCATGGTATCGGACACGCACTCCCGATAGGGGATCTTCCGCAGGGCCCAGTCGTTGATGGTACCGTAGATCAGCTTTGCCGCAGGCCGGCCCAGATAGTCCAGCTGCGGGTCGGAGTGCACCGTGGTCAGCACCGGCTGGGAAATATGGGGCAGCAGCAAACGCCCGAACATATTCGCCTTGGCGCCGTGGCAGTGAATCAAATCCGGCTGCATTTCCCGAACAATTTGCAATAGTGCCCGGACACAGGTAATCACCCGGGTTCTGGGCAGCACCTCAATGGGAATCCCCGCCTTCCGGGTATCCTCGGCAAAGGGGCCCTCCATAAAGCACACCAGCTTCACCCGATAGCCCCGCTCCATCAGCCCCTGCAGCAGCGTCAGCACATGGGTCTTTGCACCGCCGGTATCGCCGCCGCCAATCAGGAACAGCACGCTGGAGGGCTCCGGCTTCGGGCTCATCACCTGCTGTAGAATCCGGTCATTCTCCCGCTCCTTTTCCCGCAAGGCCTGAGCGGCTGCTTTGATGCTCCGGCGGTAGTCCTCCTCCCGGGCAGCGAATTCCGCCACCAGCTGTCTTCCCTGCGCTACGTTCAAATCCTGCACCGTTCCCAGGGAGGGCATCTCCAACGTTCTGAGCATACTGATGACCTTGGGGTCATAGTCAAAGCCCATCACCGGCGTACCGGCTGCCGCCGCAAAAATCAGGGTGTGAAGCCGCATACTGATTACCAGCTTCATGTTCCCCAACGCGCTCATCATCTCCTGGGCGGTGAGCTGATCGGGCAGCAGATAGGACTTCGTGTTCATCAGTTCCATCACGCTCTTGGCGCCCCGGAAATCCGACGATGGCTGCATACACAGGAACACGGGGATATAGCCCGTATCCCGGCAAATGTCGTCAAACAGCTCTGCCAGACGCTCCGCCGCGCTGGGACTGACCGCCCGGAGTGAAATGCCCAGCACAGGTGCCTCCGCCGGAATTCCCGCCTGAGCCCAGAGCCGTTTTGCCGTCTCCGTCCCCACAGGTTCCAGAGAGAATACCGGGTCTGCCGTCACCAGAATATCCTGACGACTCAGGCCCATATTTCGAAGCTCCTGGAGGGAATCCTCGTCCCGCAGGGTGATGGCCGATGCCCGCTGGAGCACCTTGACCACCAGTTTTCGGTTCCGTTTTCCCCGCACCGGCCCAATTCCGTTGGCATAGACCACCACAGGCTTTTTCTTCCGCTGGGCCAGATACATCACGGAAAGGTAGTACATCAGTGACCGGGTAGAGGTACGGTCCTGGAGCAAACTTCCGCCGCCGCTGATGAGCAGATCACAGCCGTGAATGGCCCGCTGCACCTTGATCATATGGAACCTGGAAATAGCCGTCACGCCAAATTTCTTTTCCGTCAAATGGGGCTGCTTGGACAGCACAACCAGGTCATATTGCTCTCGATAGCGACTGCAAATGGTGCTGAGGATGGTTTCATCCCCCAGGTTTTCATAGCCGTAGTAGCCGGATACTACCACCCGCCGCTTGGGTTGCAGCGCCAGCTGATAGACCGTTTCGCAGTTCCGCACCATGGCATTCAGGGAAAAATCCCGCTCTACAATGCCGCGATCTTCCATGCCAATGGCAATTCGCTGCTCCTTCGGCATGGTCAGCAGCGTTTGGATGTCCGCCGTCAGTTCCACCGCTGTGCCCATTCGATTTCCACGGCAGCAGTAGTTGGATGCCAGATTTGCCGCAGCAGCTTCCTCCCGGGCAATGCCGCCATAGCCCGCATTGCCGCAGAGCACCGTGGGTTTTCCGGCGCTCATTGCCTCCAATGCCGCCCGGCTCACGCCAACGAACACATCGCACGCCGCAACCAGCCGTGCCACATCCGTTCTTCCGCCGGTCATTACCACGCAGGGATAGCCCAGCTTCTGATTGATGGCCGCAGCCTGCTGTTTGAACGGCTCCAGCCGCTCGCCATCGCCCACCAGTAGAATGCGAAGGCCCTGGTTCTGCTCCGCCAAAGCCGCCGCACTCGCCAGCAGCAGCTCCGCCGCCAGAGAATTATCCGGCTGGAGCCGGGTAACGCAGGCCACCACCGGTACATCCTCCGGAATTTGAAATTCCGCTCGGGCTTCCTTTCCGGAGTGCTCCGGAGAAAAGACCGCCGTGTCGATGCCGTTGGAAATCACATGAATCTGTCCGGCGGGCAAATCGTACTGGTCAATGAGATACTCCCGAATATCCTCGCTGACCGCCAGGGTCTGCCGGCCCCAATTCGACAGGAATCGCAGCATCGGGTTGATCCGGAATACCCCGTGGGCCGTGGTGACAAAGGGGAATCCCAGCTTTTTCTGGAGCTTTCCGCAGAGAAACGCCGGAATCCGCGCATGGGCATGGACAATGTCCGGCTTCTCCTGTCGAATGATCTGCTCCAGGGCAACATATGCTCTGCGCATCATCTTGGGAGACCGGGTGTGCGTTGGAACCGAAAAATGCCGGATTCCGTGTTCCTCCAGCGTCTTCTCATAGACGCCGCCATTGGACGCCACCAGCACCTCCCACCCTCGCTTTTTCAGGGTCAGGGACAGCTCCACCACATGGGTTTCCGCACCGCCGATTTCCAGGCCCATGAGAACCATGAGTATTTTTTTCATGCACTTACTCCTCTTTCACCTGGGTGATAAATCCGTCAAACTCTATAAAGCGGCTGATAAAATGGCAGGAGTTCTCCTTGCTCAGGGTATAGCTGCCCCGGCTTTCGCTGCTCAGCCGCAGGCCAGAAGCGCTGACCGTCAGGGTGACATCCACCTGATCCGCCGCTCCGGATGCTGCCGCCTGGGTTTTTACCGCACTGACGGTACCGGCGGACGTTTCCTCATCCAGATACAGGCCCATGCCCTTAAAATACATCTCCGCGATTTCCGCATCCACATCCGGGATTTCCACGGTGTACTTCATCTGATAAGGATAGCTTAGCACCACTCGCTGCTCCCCCAGCACTGTATGCTTATAAACGCCGCCCAGCAGCACCAGCAGAAGCAGCACAGCGCTGCCAATCAAAAAACGATTTCGTTTCATTTTGCGCCTCCTAGTGCTCAATCCAGACAACGCGGCCTGTTCCAATATAGGTGCTGTCCTCCAGTTGCATGGACAGATCTCTCCCTACCCCGAGCTTTGTGCCACCGGGCAAGGTCGAAATATAGGTCTTATAGAACCTGCTATATGCGTTAATGGTCAGCTCTGCGGAAACGCCCTCGTCCGTCTCCGTATATTCAATGGATTTCAGCGTCCCCAGAGAAGCGCCGCCATAGATATTGTACACGGTTACTCCGGGCGCCAGCAGGTCGCCCAGCAAATCCTTGTCCATATTTTGAATTCTAAGCTTGTAGTCCACCAGGTAATCTGTAGTTTCCTCCATGGCCGACTGCTCGGTGTAGCGCTCCGCGCCTCGATGGAGATCCTCCAGCAGTACCTCGGCCGTGGCGGGCTGTTTTACTGCGGTGTGATGGAGCTGCCAATAAGCCGCCCCGCCCGCCAGCACAACCAGAAGCAGCAGCAACAGGTCAAACAGGCTGATTTTATATCGTTTCACTGCTGTGCCTCCTTTCCCAGCGCCCGGTCATAGGCATTCAGAATGCCGGATGCAAATACCTGCGCAGTAAAATGCGTTTCATAGGCCTCCCGGGCATGGACGGAAAACGTATGCCGCAGGTCAGGATCGGCCATGAGCTTTTCCATGCAGTCCGCCAGCCCGGATGCATCCCCCGGCGCAAACAGCAGGCCGTCATAGCCGTCCTGAATCAGATAGGGATTGCCGCCGTAGCTGCTGGCAATGGTGGGAAGGCCCAGGCTCATGCCCTCAATCAGCGCCAGAGAAGACGTCTCCGTTCCGGTAGATGCATTGAGCTGTACATCCAGCATAGACAGTAGCGGCGCTACATTCTCCACAAAGCCGCACAGTACCGCCGTATCCTGGAGTCCAAGCTGCCGGATTTCCTGCTTCAGCGCTTCCTCCATGGGGCCGGTGCCGCAAATCAGGATTTTCAGGGAATGGCCCCGGTCCTTTAATAGTTTCGTGGCCTCCAACACCGTAGTCTGGCCCTTATATTCCTCCAGCCGGGCGAAAATCCCCGCCGTGAACCTATCTTTTTTCAGTCCGTACTTCCGGCTCAGCGCCTCCCGCTCCAGAAGGGTTGCCGGAGTCAGAGGTTCCGCACCGTTCATCATCGTAACGATTCGGTCTTTTCGTGCGCCCAGCTCCAGTAGATTTTCCTCCGCCGCAGGGCTGACCGCCAGACAGAGATCCGCATAATGCCAGGTCATCCAGCGGCTCACCAGATGTCCCAGCCCCTTTTTCAGGCGCGGAGATACCGGGAACGCACTGTGCCGGGTATAGATGATCTTTGCACCGCAGGCCCGGGCAGCGATTCTTCCGCTGAGGGAGCCGTGGGTCTGCACCAGCTCGGGCCGGAGCAGCATACACACATCCCGCAGCCGGAGAATCCCCCGGACATCCATGGAGCGCTCGCCGTCCATGTCCACTTCGATCACCGGAACCCCCAGGGCCCGCACCTGATCGGTGAGAACCGCGCCCTTGGGAACCGCCAAGACCATATCGTACCGCTCCCGATCCCAGGCGGAGAACAGGTTCAGAAGATACCGTCCCGCGCCGCCCAGATTGGTGTCGGACAGGATTTGCAGCACCAGGGGCCGTTCCCGCTCCCGGTTCATCTGCCGTCCCAGCTCCCCATGGGCAAGGATCAGCGCTTCCTCCCGGCGCAGACACATACAAATTCCCGCCAGCAGGAAAAACAGCAGCATCACCCGGTAATTATAGAAGGGATAATCCGTAACCCCCTGGAGCAAAATGCCGGAAAACGCCGAAATCCCCGCCATGGCATAGGTTTTGGTCTCTCTCCGGCGGCTGCGGTGCAGGGTGGTTATCAGGCCCCGAAGCAGGCTGCCCGCAAAGCCCAGCAGCGCCAGCAGTCCCGGGAGACCGGTATCGCACATCAGCTGCAAATAGAGGTTGTGGGAATGGGGGGTATCAATGGCGCTGAGGCTGTAGAGGGGATAGACCGTATTGAACGCATCCTCCCCGGGGCCCACGCCGCAGAACCAGAAGTCCTTCAGCATTTTCATGGTGCCGATCCAGATGTTGACCCGGTAGTTGGTGGAGGTATCCCCCAGATTGCCAATGGACAACAGCCGCTGCCAAATGGTATCCGGCACATACAGCGGCGACAGCACCGCCAATATACCTACCAGGATCAGAAACCGCCGATCCAGCAGCACCAGGAAAATTACCATGCCGAACAGCAGCCCCAGATAACAGCCCCGGGAATAGGTCAGCAGCAGGCACAGGCACATCATCGCCGTAGCCCCGATCCAAAGGATTTTCTTTCTGCGGTTGGGGGCCGTCAGTCCCAGGGCAAAGGCAAAGGGAATCACCAGCAGGAAATACTCGCCCAGCACATTGGGGTTTGCAAAGGTGGAGTACACCCGGAAGGTGATGGACGAGAACATATCCTTGTCCACCCAGCCGGTGTTATAATCTCCGGGATTCAGCCGCTGCCAGAAGCCATACAGGCTCACCAATACGCCGCCCAGGGCAATGGCCGCCAAAATCCGTCGGATATCACCGTATTTTTTCACACTCAAATATACCGCCGGCGCAAACAGCACAAAGGCCGCCATGAGCAGACCCGGAAGCAGGCTTCGTCCCGGCGCAACGGAGGTGAAAATACTGAAAAGATAGCATAGTGCCAGCAGCACCGTCCACCGGAACGTGGGCTGATAGCCGCCAATCCCGCCCCGGCCCATACCATAGGTCAGAATCAGTGCCAATCCCGCCGCCAGCACCAGTGCCAGCAGCGCCATGGTGGGCAGAAACGGGATCAATGCCGCCGCCAGCAGGCAGAACAGCACCGGATGGAGGAATACGCTTCCCTCCAGCACTTTTTCAAGATGCAGTGTTTTTATCAGCGATTGCAGGCCGCCGGAAATGCCGCCTGCCGCCTTTGTTAGCCTATCCCGCTCCGGGGCCTGATCGGGCTGTCCGGTCAGCCATCTCCCCAGCCGGGTATTCCCCAGACGGCCGGTGGATTTTCCAGCGGAACTGGGTGATGATTTCTTCATAAGTGATCCCCCAATCGGGTAATGTTAGACATTGTATTGTAGCATATCTCCAACTTAAAGTCAAAATCCACTACGGCCCGCCGCGTTGACTTCCCAGCATTTCCTATGCTATAATGATGGGGCATTTGGAGCGTGATTTCATTCTGTAGGGAGGGTCCCATTTTTATGCGCAAATCCGTATTACCCACTCGGCTTTCGATGTTTGTCCTGATCCTTATGGCCTTGCAGCCGATTCTGGATATCATCTCCTTCTTCTGGGCCGAAACCGGCAGAAGCAATCTGCTGACCCTGGGCCTTCGCATGGGGCTTCTGGCCGTCACCGGGCTGTACGCCTTCCTTCTCAGCAACCGTAAACGGATTTACCTGATTGCCGCCGGAATCTGTGCCGTGTTTTGGGCGGCGCATATGGCCGTGTGCTGGCAGGCAGGCTATCAGGATCCCTTCACTGATTTTGCAAACTATGTCCGTGTGGTACAAATTGTGGTTTACACCCTGTGCTTTATCACGTTTCTCCGGCATGACGAGGGCATTTACCGCAGTATTCTGCTGGGCTTCTGCCTGAACCTTGGCATCTGCCTTGCGGTAATGCTGCTGAGCACCCTGACCGGCACCGATCCGCACACCTACAGCTTTAACCATCTGGGCGTTCTCGGCTGGTTCTCCACCACCAACTCCCAGGCGGCCATTTTAAGCGCATCGGCTCCCATCGTTTTGATGCTGACCATGCGCCATCAGGGCCGGTATCGCCTGCCCCTGCTGCTGGCTGTGACTGCCGCCGTGTTTGCCGCTCTCTATTTTAACGGCACCCGGCTGGCCTTTGCCTCCATGCTGGCCACCGCAGTGGGACTGCCGGTGGTGCTTGTCCTCAGTCATCAGTTCAGCTGGAAGCAAGCCGCCATTCTCCTGCTGTGTGCCCTGTGCTGCTGCGCCTGCTATCAGCTCTCGCCCATGTACCGGAACCAGCACATCTACAGCGACGCCATGTCGGAAAAGCAGGGCTGGGCCGAGGTAAAAATGGAGGAAGCCGACGCATCCGCCGCGGAAAAAGCCCCCGCCTCCGTCTCGGAAGCCACCGAACAAAAGCCCCAGGAGACCGAGGAAATGAAGATCCGTCGGCTCACCCCGGTTTATGAGTGGTGCGCCCCCAATGTGGTGGATCGCTTCGGCGCCGAAACCGTCATCCGCAAATACAACTTCACCTCCAGCGTCAAGGACATCACTGCCGCCCGGCAGCAGAAAATCTTTTTCTGCCAGTTGCTCCAGGAGGAGCTACCCTTCACCGCCAAGCTCTTTGGCATGGAGCTGGGGGACATGACCCACAAGGGCGTAACTTACGATGTGGAAAACGACTTCTATGGCATCTACTTCCTCTACGGCGTCGTGGGCCTGATTCTGCTGTGCTGCTTCATCGGCTATTTCCTGGTGCTGATCGCGCAGGCGCTGGTGCAGGATTTCAAGACCTACTTTACCCCCATGGCCGGCGCCATCGGAATCTCCCTGGTGATTCTGCTGGTGTTCTCCTATTTCACCGCCGGTGTGCTTCGCCGCCCCAATGCTTCGTTCTATCTGTCGGCTGTGCTGGCGCTGGTGTATTACCTGACCAAGCTCAAGACTTACCCCAACAAGGAGGAAACGCGCCTGTGAGATTTTCTGTGATCGTTCCCGTATATAACGTAGAGGACTATCTGGAAACCTGCGTAGCCTCCGTGATTGCCCAGACCTGCCGGGACTATGAGCTGATTCTGGTGGACGATGGCTCCACGGATCAGAGCGGCGCCATGTGCGACCGGCTGGCCCGGCAGCACCATTGCCGGGGGATCCATCAGGAAAAAGGCGGACTGGGGGCCGCCCGCAATACCGGCATCGAAGCGGCTCGGGGCGACTATCTGGTGTTTTTGGACAGCGATGATTTTCTCTCCCCGGATACCCTTCAGGGGCTTTCCGAGGAAATGGATCGAGTGCCCGCAGATATCTACACCTTTGGCTTTGTCACCTCCGACGGCACCCGGGATCTTGCCCCCTTTGTGGACGATCTTCCCTATCATCAGCCGCTGACCCTCCGCGAGCATCCGGAACTGCTGCTGGCCCTGCCCAACGCCTGGACCCGGGTTGTCCGCCGCAGCCTGTTTCTGTCTTCCGGCATTCGATTCCCTTCCCGGGTGTGGTATGAGGATATCCGCACCACCCCAAAGCTCTCTGCCCTGGCCGGCTCCATTGTTGTTCTGCCCAACACCTGGTATCACTACGTCCAGCGTGAGGGCTCCATCACCCGGAACGCAAACCTCGCCCGAAATCACGAGATCATCGACGCTTTTGAGGACCTTTTGGGCTGGTACCGTGCCCAGGGCCTGTTTGACCAATATGCCCCGCAGCTGGAGCGGCTTTGCATTGACCATGTGTATCTGGCCGCCTCGGTTCGAGTGCTTCGGGTTGATCCTGCCCATCCGCTTTTGAAGGAATTCCGGGACTATCTCCGAAAAAAATTCCCCGATTATCAAAAAAACCCGCTGCTTGGGGAACTTCCCCGCAGCAAGCATCTGGCCTATACCCTGTTGGAGGGAAAGCATTATCGGCTGCTGAAGCTGCTGTTTTCCCTGAAGGACAAGGCCGGAACATAACGAATGCCCTGGAGCCTGCCGCAAACTTTGCAGCCCGCTCCAGGGCAATTTTTATGCTTTCGTTTTTTCGTTCTCCTGATGGGTAATCAGCCGGTGGGTTTTCCATCTTCCGGACAGGAAATATATCAGGCCAATCACAACGGGAACATACCCAGCCAATGCGCTGCCGATCCAGAAGCCCAGCAGTCCCATACCGAAGCCGACACCCAGCAGCAGCGAGAAGCCGATTCTTGCCGCCACACCGTCCAGAAGTCCCGAGGTCAGAGACAGCGCCGCAAAACCAATGCCATTGATGAGTGCATTTGCCGTTGCCCGCAGACCATTGCTCATATAGCACAGGACGCCCACAGGCCCATAGATCATCGCATATTCCAGCACCGCCGCATCCCGGTTAAACAGGCTGAATATCTGTTGGGGCAGCAGAAGGATCGCTGCAGAGCAGAGTGCCGCCCAGCTGACGCAGATGACCAAAACCCAGCCCAGAATTTTCTCCACACGCTTGTGCTGCTTTGCCGCCAGGTTCTGGGCAATCATCGCCGAACCCGCCGTCCCCACGGAATTGCTGACTATCCGTAGGATATTCTCCAGCTTGTTGGCAATTCCGTTTGCTGCCGAGGCCGCAACGCCAAAGCTGTTGATCTGCGCGCCGATAAACAGCACGGAAATCAGGATCGCTGCAAACTGCGCCGCAGTGGGAACACCCAGCTGCAACAGCATTTTCAGATACCGGCGCTCCGGCCGGAAGCTGCGGAACCGGAAATCAAAGCAGAAGGCGTCTTTTCGGCGATACAGATAAATCACCGAGCTCACCAGAGAAAATCCCTGCCCCAGGATCGTTGCCAGCGCCGCACCAAATGCGCCCCAGCCAAAGCCCAGCACAAACAGCAGATCCAGCAGCAGATTCGCTACGGATGCAATGGCAACAAACAGCAGCGGCCGCTTACTGTCTCCCATGCCCCGCAGCGCTGCGCTGACTGCATTATACCCATAGATAAACACAAAGCCTACTGCGGAAACCAGCGTATAGCTTCTTCCGTCTGCCAATGCCACCGCCGGGAGCTTGATCCATTGGAGCTGCCGATCCAGCGTCAAAACGCATAGAGCGCTGAACAGCGCTGCCAGTACCGTAAGCGTCGAAAACATTGCGCCAATGGTTTTTCCCACAGACTCCTTATCGTCCTTCCCCACGAATTGGGCAATGATGATCTGCCCCGCCGAGGCAAGCCCCATGCCGATCATGCTATAGAAATTCACCAATTCTCCGCAGGTAGACACCGCAGACAGCGCCGCCGTTCCAACAAATCGCCCCACCACCAGCGTATCCACCGTGGTGTAAAGGGTCTGGAGGCTGTTTGCCAGCAGAAGCGGTAGTGAAAACGCCGCCAGCTGCCGAAACACACTGCCCTCCGTCATATTCTGAATGATCGTTTTTTCCATGGCTCTCTCCTGTTCCGCAAAAGTATTACTGATTATAATGATTATATCGCAGAAGGCGCATGGAGAAAATCGTCATTTTCATCAGAGAATTATCAATTACAACGAGCAAAAGGACAGCGGCTTGCTTGAATCCGCTGTCCTGCTATTTTATAGATAATACATATAGCCGGTGGTGCTTTTTTCGATGGCCTTCTGGGCCAGCTGCTCCAGGGTGATGTTGGAAAGCGTTTCCTTTACGGTATCGTCCAGCACTCGGAACACCGCTTCTACCATCACCTGCTCCAAATACGGGGCCTGCTCCCCCAGGGTCTCCGGGGTGGAATCAAACAGGCTGGTTTCCGTGGCGGCCAGCACCTCATAGGCCGTGATTTCCGCCGGGGGACGCTTGAGCGAATAGCCACCCTGAGGCCCCTTGGTGGCGCCGACGATTCCCTCCACCTTCAGCCGGGTAAACACCTGCTCCAGATAAATCTTCGAGATTTTCAGTGCCTCGGAAATCTCCAATACGGTGAACTTAGTCTGGGCGGGATAGCGCATGGCAAAATACACCATCGCCGACAGCCCATACCGGGCCTTTGCAGAAATTCTCATAATCCATCCTCCAACGGGTATGTTATTCCCTATATATCCGATATGATTAATTATATTATACCCCGTAATTCCTGTCAACCGAAAAATTTTTCATTCTCAGAAAAAAGTACTTACGCCGGAGGAAAAACTGTGCTATAATTCCTTCTCGCCGGAATCCACCGGGCAATTAAAAGTCGCAGTGAAACGCAGTAACGAGACGAAGGTTTTGTTGCTGCGTTTTTTGCGTTTATGAGAAAAGGAGTTATTCAAATGCCTAAAACAAAATTTCAGAGTGTCGTCTTCACCATCATCATGGCCGCTATTATGGTCTACGGCATGATCGTCTACAATGTTTCCCTGAACACCAGTGGGCTCCACGGAGAAAACTTCCTGCTGGCCCTGCATGAAATGCCCATTATGGTGCCCATTGCCGCCCTGCTGGAATTCTTTGTGGTGGAAAAGCTGGCAACCCGGCTGGCGTTTACCTTTATGCGACCCACGGATCGGCCCCAGCTGATCACCTATGCCATTTCCACCATGATTGTCTGCATCATGTGCCCGGTAATGAGCCTGATTGCCACGCTGCTGTTCAAAACCCCCAGCTTCGCCACCTGGATTCACACCTGGGCCCTGAATATGCCCATGGCCCTGATCTGGCAGCTGCTCTACTGCGGCCCGCTGGTTCGGCTGATTTTCCGCACCATCTTCCCCAGCGCCAAGCAGTAAGCTCTATTGACCACCAATTCGTGTTATAGCTTATCCGGCTGCTCCAGCAGCATTTTCTTGAACCGCTGGAACGCAATGCTGGGACTCCGGGTGGTATTCTCCACCAGCGCAATCTGCCGCTGGGGAACGGACTCCGCCAGCCGGATTTCAAACACGTCGCCCCGGAGCAGATAGGACTCCGCCATGGGCTCCGGCACAAAGCCCACCCCCAGGTTGTACATCACCATGGGCAACACCTGATCCATGGTGGCCGCCTCCATATCCACCCGGAAGCCCAGGTCGTGCTTGGAGAAAAATCGCTGATAAAAATCATAGGTGCTGGTACCGGAACCCAGGCACACCAGGGGAATGGAGGAAATATCCCGGAGATGCCGGGTGCCGGACGCGAGGTTTTTATAGTTGCTGCCCCCCACCAGCACCTCCCGGAAGGAGCACAGGGGCGTAATTTGCAGCGACGGCCCACTTTGGCAGGGGGTCGTAATCACCGCACAGTCCGTCCGGTGCTGTGCCAGCGCCCGAATGGCCTGGGGAGAGGTATCGTTGGTAATCCGCAGCTGAATGTTGGGATATCGGGCATGGAAATCCGCCAGCCGCCGCATCAGAAGCAAATGCAGCGCCGTTTCACTGGCACTGATGGAAATTACGCCGTTTTCCAGCCGGCAGTCCTTCCGCAGCTCCTCCTCTC
>ERZ1034844.1108-NODE-1108-length-13153-cov-4.898458_pt1 | contig 13153 bp, 10 predicted proteins | sample MGYA00520594_ERZ1034844 | MGnify/ENA primary metagenome ERZ1034844 (study PRJEB33766, sample SAMN09781733) | gut metagenome | biome: gut microbiome | host: Homo sapiens | place: Madagascar | study: EMG produced TPA metagenomics assembly of the PRJNA485056 data...
GGAGAAAAGCGCTCTATCGCTGCCGAAAAAATCCAGAGATCATCCGTTATAATGCAGGCGTTTTCGGAGAGGTTTACAGAAAAATCGACGGTAAGTTATATTTCTGGCAGCAGCCAGGATACGGCGCTTCCACAGACAACGCAAACGGCAGCCTTTTCTGGAATATGTCCCGCTGTGACAGTTTGATGCTTGACGAGAGCATGAAGACGGGAGATACGGTTACATCGTCGGACGAAAAAATTACGCTCACATATCTGAAAAACGACGGCGCATGCGATACGCCTGCAGGACATTTTGAAAACTGCTCTGTATATGTTGTCGACGGCGAGCGCTATGGACTTACTCATTGCGAAACTTGGCTCTGCGACGGAATCGGCATCGTCCGCCAGATTGCAACAAGGCATGATGACTCATACGAATGGGTGCTTTCATCATATAAGACAGGCGGCAAAGGCGGACTTCTCCCCTTTGAAACGGGCAATCGCTGGGAATATGCGCTTGCCGAGCGCGAAGCTACAGGAATAACGGAAAGAGAAAATATTTTTGAAGTTACCGCATGCGATGCCGGCTCCGTGACGCTTTCAAATATGAACTTTATAGCTGTGACAGGCTATTACGACACATGGGAGGGCAAAACGGCAGAAGCGAGGTACTGCTACTGCAAGAATATAACATCAGACGACGAAATTCTCTGCGATGTGAGCGGCGCGATGAAGCGTGCCGAAGAGCTTGCCGTAACAAAGCGGCAGAAGCTGCACACTGCCATAGCAAACAAGGTAATGCGCCGCATTTTTGAAACCGATCCCGCAGTAAATCCGAATTATACGGAAAAAGGCAGATGGAATTTCTTTGAATACGATGCGATAAAAAAAGCCGACGGCAAAATCAGTTGTGACGACCGCCGCAAATACAGCTTTGAATGGAAAGATATGTCGGATTGCGGCAGAAGCTGCATCGGCTACAAGGTGCTTTACAGCTTCTTCTTTTCAATTTTGCAGGATGCGGCAGGCTGTCTGTGGTCGGATAAATGGAAAGACGGCTATCATTTCGATGAGAGAAAATCGGGCAAATATGTCACAAAGAATTTCAATGTCAAGGGCGGCGAAACAGTCGTTACGCCTGCGGGCACATTTGAAAACTGCCTGCGAGTCAGCTTCGATTTTCAGTCGTGGGGATATTTCTCCGGCAGAAGCGAATATCTCTTTGCGGACGGCGTCGGCATTGTGCGCTTTGAGCATCCTTACGGTAATGAAGGCAAATGCGCCGTATGGCAGCTGACGGAATATAAAGGCACGGGCAAGGGGTTCTTCCCTGTCGACGACGGACTTTTCCGCAGATATGAAGCAGATGCCCTTTCCGACGGTTGGCACGGCTTCGTCGAATACACATTCGACGAAGACGAAACCGGCACGGTTATGTTCAAAAACGCTCTCGGCAATCAGGACAGAGCGGACTATGAGAAAATGAAGAAAAAATAAAAAGGCGAAATTAAACCACAGGTTGATTTTTCTCTAATACAGCGTTGTTGAACCACCTCCACTCTTATGATATAATTTGATCAGTGAAGCGCATCACAATTAAGTTTGGAGGTTCCTTATGACTAACATCAATATAGGCAATAAGATACGGCAACTCAGAAAAAAGAAAGGCATTACTCAAGAATCGCTTGCTTCTGTACTTTCCGTTTCCCCACAAGCAGTAAGCAAATGGGAGAGCGGTCTAACATATCCCGATGTGGAAATAATACCGATTATCGCAGGATATTTTGAGGTTTCTATGGATATTCTGTTTGATTACGATGTTCGTGAGATGAAAGTAAAGATCCAAAAGATTATTGATGATGCCATGAAATATTTATTTGATGATACTGCAAAATACATTAAAATTATAAAAGATGCTTTACAAGAATATCCCGAAAATGAAGATTTACTTGTAGCTCTCTTGGATGGATATGAATACACTTTGCGTGATAAAGAAGATATCTCTCATTTAGATGAAATGATAGAGTTATCGCAGAAAATCATTACAGAAAGCACCGATTTTATTAAAGTGTGCAATGTAAAAGACAGTCAAGCTGCAGCATATCTCAAAAAAGGTGAATACCAAGAAGCAAAAAAAGTGTTAAAAACACTTCCTCGTGAGTATAATCTTCGGGACGAAGCATTTGCATTCAGACTATCCGGAAAAGACAAACTGAATGGAGCATGCTTTTCAAGGTGCCATCATTTGCAGGGTTTATATATAGCTTGTATGGAGGAAGGCGATGCATGGTTTTTCATGAATCAACATTCTGATGTTAAGCTCCGTAATTATACTCCCGATGATTATATACCGGAAGCGCTGAAGTGCTATAAAAAGGGGCTTCGCGTTCTCACAACATTTCTTTTGACAGATTGCCATGATAATCCCGCAGATCAATACCTTTGGGACGGTATGCAGACTTTTCATTGGGTTTTCCATCAATGTATTGCTGCTTGTTATAAAAAACTTGGTAATATTGAAGAGTGCGACAAGTCCGTTTCCGAAGCATATAGACTCATATCAGTGGCATGGAAAGATTTTGAAGAAAATAAAGCACGCTACATGGAGCCATTCTATAAATATCTCGAAGACTATGGTCTTGCCGAGTATATCAAATAGAATAACTATACCGATCATAAGCAGAAAATCAGCCGAAAGTGGGGCAAAAAACCTCACTTTCGGCTGATTTTTGGTCGCCCACATGCGAGTATATCCGAACCGTTGAGTGTTGCATTTATATCGGAAAATCGCACAATTGTGCTTGTGTTGGGATAATTGCAGTTGATAAGCAGTTTATCATCGTAAACGAACACAGAATTCAAAAAGGTGTCGATCAGCCGTTTCCGGTGGGACAGTTCGTTTATGTTCAAATTGCGCAGACGCTCAAACCAAAATCGTACTTGATCCTCATTCAGTAACGGGCGACGGATGCTCTCCTTGGTGATCTCGATTTCAATATCTTTTTTCTTGCTTTCCAATTCTTCAAGTCGTTGTTTGGTAGACTGGGTGAAAATTCCTTGTTCTATGGCAGCAAGAATATTGTCAATGGACTTGTTGAGTTCCGCTAATGATTGATTCAAATGTGGAATAACCGTATTTTCAGCAGTCTGGAACTCCATGAATGTGTGAACGATATCATCGATAAAGCAAGCGTCTTCAAGCTTTTTCCGAATCTCCAAAACAACGAGGTTTTCAATCCAGTCCTTTTTTATGGCTTTCTTTCGGCAGCCGCCGTGTCGTTTTGCATTGGTACACTTGTAGTAATGGTGAACTGTGCCGCTTCGGCTTGTGCCGCATTCACCGACCATCAAGGATTCACATTCGCCGCAAAACAGCTTTGTAGTCAGGAGATAATCGTCTTCCGCCTTGTGACGGGCGGGAGCTTTTTTGTTTTTTGCAATTTTCTCCTGCACACGGTCAAACAGATCTTGTGGAACCAGTGCGGGAATTCCGTTCGGGATGACGATGTCGCGGTATCTATACTCTCCGATGTATTTTCGATTGGAGAGCATCCGTGAAACGCTGTCTATGTCGATATCTCCGCCTCGTTTGTTTTTGAGTCCGTGTTGATTCAGAACGGCAGCGATTTCACTCATTGTCAGACCTTCATCGTAATGTCGAAAGGCTTCTAAAACGAATGGGGCAGTTAAAGAGTCCGCGACATAATGCTGTTCCTTATCGGCATAATATCCGATCGGCATTGTCCCACCGTTATACTTGCATTTGAGCGCATTTTCGGTGTGCCCGCGCAGTACCTTTTCGGACAAATCGGCGGAATAGTATTCTGCCATGCCTTCAAGTACCGATTCCAGCAGAATTCCTTCGGCGCCGTCGGAGATGCGCTCTACGGCAGACATTACCTTGACGCCGTTCTTTTTAAGCAGTGCTTTGTAGTGAGCGGAGTCGTAACGGTTACGGGCAAAACGGTCGAGCTTCCAAACGATAACCAAATTGAAGTTGTGCTTTGCGCTGTCTTTGATCATGCGCTGAAAATCCGGACGGCGGTCTGTTTTGGCGGAAAAAGCGCGGTCAATGTACTCACCGACAACCGAAATTCCGTTCTTCTTTGCAAAAGCATAACACTCCCGCATCTGTCCTTCAATGGATTCTTCACGCTGATTTTCGCTGGAATAGCGGGCGTAAATTACCGCCACCAGTCCTTCAACTTCTTTCTTTGCCAATGGCTCACTTCCTTTCTGCTTATAGTATAAGGCTTTTATGTTTTTCGTGCAAATGTGCGGAAAAGATTATTTTGCATTGGCACCCATTTGGTTGACAACCTGCTTTTTTATCCGTGCAATTCGTTTCTGCATCCCGCTCGCAGTTTTATAACCGTAAGCATTCGCAAGGGCGGCATAGGTTTCACCGTTCGCATGGCGAATCAGGATCTCACGGTCGGTTTCACTCAGCAGGGAAAGACATTGTTGCACCATAATGCGGTCTGTGACCTCTGCCATCATATCATCCGACGATGCAATTTCAAGCGGTGTAGCTTTGCCATTTTCATCTTTCGGACCGCCGGTTTCTATTGACACTTTCTCAACCATGGCACCGTTTTTTGTATGTTCAATTTTTCTCGCCGCACTGATCAAAGAACGATTTTTGGGCTTGCTCCGGTTGTAATCTTCGTATGCCGGCATGGATTTTGTCAGCTTTGCAATCTCCGGAAGGGAGAGCAGATACGCCCATATATCCCATTCGCGTTTGAGAAGCTCATTACAGTTGCCTGCATCAATGCCGTGCTGTGCCATTGCCTCAATAAATGCTGCTTTGAGTTCCGGAGAGGCATTGATGATGGCGGTATAGTAACCGACGGCTTTGTAGCATCCCTCGTATGTCAGCGAAACCGGATCATCGGTTTTGGAAAAATCGGAGGGAGGAAAAGAGAGCTTCAGGTCGTGCCGTGTGTCAAGGCTTGTCCCTTTTACAATACGGTAGATTTCTTTTAGATAATCCTGTGCTTCTTCACACCAATTTGTTGTATCGATATTCGGCAACACCTCGGATATATCCAGTCGATCTGTCATATTGCGTTCCGCTATTTCTTTGGCAGTTCCGCTTTGAAGAGTTGAAATGATCATGTTAACAACCTGCCGGGGGAGGGATAGAGATTCTTCCTGTGAGTGAAATTGTTCTTGTTTGGTCATTTGAGGTCCTTTATCAGTTTCAGGGCAATGCCCTGAATGGATAGTTGTTTCGGGTGAATGATTCGTTTGCTGTCTGTATAAGTATGATTTTCCGCATACAATACCGGTTTCCCGTCCTCGAAACGGATCCGTTTCAGCGTGTTGCCCTCTTCGGTTAATGCAACAACGATTTGCCCGTCGGTGGCTTCGGATTTTCGCTTTACAAGAATTAAGTCGCCCTGCTCAATGCCGAGGTCAATCATGGAATCTCCGTAGGCACGGAGTAAAAAACACTCACCGTCAATCCATTCCTCCGGTAGGGCAAGGTAACCATCGGTATGTTGTTCCTGCTCCTCGGGCGATCCGCAGATAACAGCACCGAGAATCGGAAGACGGCGGAATCCTGACCTCATTTTTTCCTGCCCGGCAATCGAAAGTGTTCCTTTTCCGGAATAAATAATAATGCCTCTCTCATTGAGCCGTGTCAGATAACGATAACCGACCGATTTGCTCATATTCATGTAATTCAGAATTTCTGCGAATTTTGGCGACTCGCCGTTGTTTTCGTGAATGTAATCGGTGATATACGCCGCCATTGCTTGTAGTTTGTTTTCATCTAATACTTTCATATATGCCTCATATCATAACAAGTGGTTCTTTTATAGTATAGCAGAACTTTTGGTTCTTGTCAAGAATTTTGAAAAAATAATATTGACAAAACACAAAAAGTATGATAGTATGTAAACATACAGACTAATGAAAAAAAGGGGGGGATGTTTTTTGCCAAGAAGCAATCTTTCATTTGGAAACTATTTGAGAGAACTGATTAAAGAAGCCGGTATAACGCAATACATTTTTTACTCAAAAGCTGAAATAGCAAAACCGTATTTTTATGAAATACTGTCGGGCAAGGTTAGTCCTCCGCCATATCATCAGCAACAAAAATTTGCTGATGTTCTTAAATTAGATGATCATTCCAGACAGATTCTATTTAATCTTGCTGCTAAAGAACGCAACGAGATACCCGGTGATATAACAGAATATGTTAGCATGCATCCAGAATGCATTGAACAAATCAGAAATACCATCAAGCTGACCTCTGGTCAGTAACAAAAAGGAGTTATAATTATGAGCACTGATCAAAAGATCGTTGTAATCCCGGAGGGAAAGATCTGCGACTATATTGACGGTAAATTCCGTCCTGACACACCGGAGGAATATGTACGTCAAACTATAGAAAAGAGACTTGTAAACGAGCATAAATATAATTTGAACCAAATAAAAATTGAATTTACTTTGCAAGTCGGTTCAAACAAACCGCGTGCAGACATCGTGATATGGGATAAAACTGCGTCGGAGCAAACACAGGCGACGGTTAAACTCATTATTGAATGTAAAAAAGAATCTGTCGATGCGCGAAATGCGAAAGACGGAATTGCGCAATTGCAGTCGTATATGTCTGTTTGCCCTAATTGTGAATGGGGTATGTGGACAAACAGCGTTCAGAAGTATGTTTTTCGTAAGGCGCTGGATGATTCCGGAAAAATCACTTTTATGGAATACAACGATATTCCTTCTGCCGATGGTAATCTTGACGAGGTAAATCGTCCAAGTAGAATGAGCCTTAAAAACGCTTATGATGATAATTTGCTTTTTGTGTTCAAGACCTGTCATAATCATATTTATGTTAACGACGGCATGCAAAAACAGCCAGCCTTCTTTGAATTGTTAAAAGTAATCTTTTGCAAGATAGAAGATGAAAGAAATATTCCAAAGCCATTGGAGTTCTATACTACTTCGGATGAAAGATCAAATCCCGACGGACAGCTCACGGTCAGAAAACGCATTTCGGCTATTTTTGAGAGAGTAAAGAAACGCCATGGCAAGATTTTTGATGCTAATGACGAAATAAAACTCAGTCCACGGAGTCTTGCTTATATTGTCAGTGAATTACAGCGTTACAGTTTACTTAACACAAACATTGATATTAAAGGTAAAGCGTACGAAGAAATAGTTGGAGCTAATCTTCGTGGAGACCGTGGAGAATTTTTCACGCCTCGTAATGTTATGAAAATGGTTGTCGAAATGGTAAACCCTCAAACTGACGAGCGAGTTCTTGACAGTTCTTGCGGAACAGGCGGATTTATTGTTACTGCAATGACACATGCAATAGAACAGTTGGAAAAAGATTTTTCTCAGTCATTAGGTATCAGCCGTGACAAATGGGACGATGATACGGTGCGTGTATTTAGGGATAAGATATCCGAAATGGCGGCGTCCAATTATTTCGGATTTGATATCAATCCAGACCTTGTAAAAGCAACAAAGATGAATATGGTTATGAATAATGACGGAAGTGGAAATATCCTACAAACCAATTCTTTGCTTCCTCCTCATGAATGGACTGATGATTTCAGAACTCGTTTTGCAGAAGCTTTAGGAATAAACAAAGCCGAACTCCGCAATTATAATTCTATTGGTTATTTTAATGTGATCGTCACAAATCCGCCCTTCGGAAGTAAAATTCCGATTAAAGATAAAAATATTCTTGAGCAATTCGAACTTGCGCATATTTGGGAGTGCAATAAGAATACCGGCGTTTGGACGATGACAAATAAACTTCAGTCTTCTGTCCCTCCTGAAATATTGTTTATAGAGCGTTGCACGCAGTTGCTTGTGCCGGGTGGAAGAATGGGCATTGTGTTACCTGATTCGATTCTTGGTTCTCCCGGCTTGGGTTATATCCGCGAATGGATGATACAAAATCACAGAATCGTTGCCAGCATCGATTTGAATGCTGATACATTCCAGCCTCGCAACGGGACGCAGACCTCTGTTCTGATCCTGCAAAAGAAAACACAGGAGCAGAAAGATGAGGAAGAAAAGAGCGGCAAAATGGCCGACTACAACATTTTTATGGCGATGGTCGAAAAGGTTGGGCATGACAAGCGAGGCAATCCCCTGTTCAAGCGTGACAAGGAGGGTAACGAAATCCTCGTACCGGATACAAACAGTGTGCTTGTGCTTGGAGAAACGGGAGACGGGCATCGCACCGTATCACATGAGCAGAAGGTGAAGGTTGAGGATGATCAGACCCCCGATGTCCCGGCGATATTCGCCGAGTGGAAAAAGCAGGAGGGATTGGGATGGTAACTTCAAATCTCGCTTTCAAAGAGAAAAACAGCATTGAGCCGGAAGTCGTTGTCAACGAGAGCCCGGTCAAGTGGTGTGCTGTTGCGCTTTCTGATGTTGTTGCCCGTGGGAAAAGACTTGAAGCGAGTGTATTTGATGTTGAGGCAAAACAGGCACGAATGTTGATCTCAAAAGGTAAATACCCTCAGAGCTTCATCGGCGGCACAGATGGAATGGCGTCGTCGTATGTTTGTGGGCGGTTTAAGCGTATATGGGTAGAAAAATCCGATATGCCCATTTATCAGCCATCCAGTATTGTCGATATTAAGCCAACTCCCGATGGATACATTTCGGCGAAAACGAAAACGAATATCGGCAATCTGCGTGTAAAAGAAAATCAAATTCTGATGACATGTTCTGGAACAATCGGAAAAGTCTCCTTTGTGTCACGGACGCTCGCAAGCAAGATTTTTAGTCACGATCTGTTGAGAATTGATTGCAGAAAGCCGGATGAGGCTGGTTATATATACGCCTTCCTTAAAAGCAAAATAGGCAACAAGATACTGCTTACCAATAGTTATGGAGCCGTAATCACCCACATTGAGCCGGAGCATCTTGCCACAGTTCCTATTCCCGATGCGCCGACGATGCTCAAAAAGAAAATCCATGATCTGATTGTGCGTTCTTACGAGCTGCGCGATGAATCCAACGACCTGATTGACCAAGCCACCGCATTGTTAATCGGTGAGTTGAAGCTGCCTGATATCGACGCTTTTGATGTGGGTCTCTACAAAAAAGCCGCCCCGGTAGACACATTCAGTGTCAAGCTGAGCAAGATGTCCGGGCGCCTTGACGCCTCCTACCATGTGCCGATTGTTGACGCTATCATTGAACACCTGAAGCGATATGCCGAGGAAGTGACGACAGTCGGTGATCCTCGTATCAGCCGGGAAGTTATCCTGCCGGGCCGTTTCAAGCGCGTATATGTTGACGAGGGATATGGGAGGGTGCTAATTGGCGGCAAACAGCTAAGTGAACTCGCCCCTTCCTCAAAAAAATACCTCTCTACTGCGAAGCACGATAAGATGTTGAAGAAGTTAGAAGTACACGAAGGTACAACATTGATCACAAGAAGTGGTACGATAGGGAAAATTGCGCTTGTTCCAAAACATTGGGAGCACTATGTTCCATCTGACCACATCATCCGCATCGTTCCGGCAAGCAAGGATATTGCTGGCTATCTGAATATTTTTCTTGCTTCGGATTACGGGAAAGCACTTATTACTCGGTTTACCTATGGATCAGTTGTTGATGAGATCGATGATAGCCATGTTCGACAGATAGCATTTCCTTTGCTCAAAAATCATGAGGTGCAGAAAAAGATAAATGATCTTGCACTGGAAGCAAATGAGAAACGGTACGAGGCATATCAGCTCGAACAAAAAGCACTGCAAATTATGGACAATGAAGTTATCTATGCTAAATAATGTTGTGGCAAAATCAAGATAAAACAGCAAAAACTATCGGGCATTTTTACCCGATGGCTTTTGCTTTCTCAAGATAGTTAGCTGTAAATAGCCTCCATCACAACCTCTTCCGCACACGCTTTGCAATTATTCATCTCCTGCACCCAGCAAAGAGAATCAGTGGCTTTTAGCTTTTCGTCAATGCCTCTTGCCTTGGCAAATTCGGCAGTCAGCCGCCTGACTGTTTCTTTTGCTTCCGTGTCAACTCTGTACAGATGTTCATTCAGCTTTCCGGTTGTTAAAAGCGTCGTGTATGTCCCTTTGCGGTGCACTTTAATGAACGCAAGGTACAGGTCACCATACTTTCCGATGGGATGGTGTGTCTGTTCCGGTAAGGCAAGGTCTGGATAGAGATACCCGTTTTCTTCATGGTAGGTTAATTGAATTTGTTTCATAATCGTTCCTCCTGCTTATTTTATTACCTACACTATAACTCTTTTGAGCCGTTTTCGCAAATGTGCGAGAGCGGCTTTTTCTGTCCTCAAAAATTTTGAGGATTTTTTCTTTTTGCAGGATAAAAATGCTTCGTTCGTTGCGGTTAACAGATGGAAAGGTGAAGTCTATCTTTCTATGCCAACAACAGGGAGGAGCAATATGCCAAGATTGCATCATTATTAGCCGCCGAAGCCGAAAGAGCGGCTATGCCGTGTGAACAACAAAAAAGCACGGCAATCTTGTCCGCATAACATGTGCGGACAAGCGGCAAAGGATGGGAGTCAGCATTCGCAAACGGATACGAATGCGGCGAGGATTCTTTGCCGTCGGTAGTCCTGTGGACTAACGAAAAGGGGATCCAACGGGAACGGTTGGCACACGACTTTGCCCCGCAAAGTATAGTGTGTTACACCGTAATAACGCAGTGGCTCAAAACAAGAGTTTTGAGTCACCGCTTCGGTGGCAATGTTCGTCCGCTATGAAGCGGGCGGACGCTGACACCGGAGCAAGAGCCGTGGCAACGGCGAGCGTTGTTGCGGTGTTCTTCGCATCCCCCGTATCTATGATTACAACAAACAGGAAAGGAAAAACAATGTACGCAATACTACGATTTCAAAAGAAAACCGGTGGAAAACTGCTGAACACGCAAAAGCATAATGAGCGGCAAAAAGAACGCTACAAATCCAATCCGGACATTGATCGTGAGCGAAGCTATGAGAACATTCATCTAAAAACACCTTCGCCCGGTGGATACAAACGGACGGTGTTGGAACGCACGGAGAAGGCGGGATGCCGCCTTCGTAAAGACAGCGTAATGATGATCGAAACGCTGATTACCGCTTCGCCGGAACTGTTTCAGGAGATGTCTCGGGAAGAAATGATGGATTTCATGACAAGAGCATATACCTTTGTTGCCGAGAGAGTCGGAGAGGATAACATTGTATCCGCTGTCATTCATCTCGACGAAAAGACGCCGCATATGCATCTGTGCTTTGTCCCATTGACAAAGGATCATCGTCTGTGCGCGAAAGAAATTCTCGGCAACAGAACCCATCTGTCAAAATACTGGCAGGATGGGTTCTTTGAATATTTGCATGAGCAGTATCCGCAACTGGAACGCGGAGAGCCTGCCGCAGAAACCAAACGAAAGCACATTCCGGTTTGGCTTTACAAGAAGGGGGAGCATCTTGATCGGATGTATGGGCAAGTCAAAGAGATATTGGACAATATCGGGATGTTGAATGCCAAGGGAAAGTCCAAAGAGGCATTGGAACTTCTTCGTCAATGGTCGAAGAAGGGCGAGTATTTTTCCTCTAAGATCAAAGAGGTGACCGGGCATATCGACGGTTTGAATGCGGAAGTGAACAAGTGGCAATCCAAGTACAATTCCGAGCGCCGTATGGTAGAGCAAATGTCGGATCACAACAAGGCTGCTAATTCGACGATTGAAGAACAGGAATATGAGATCGGTCGTCTGATTCGGCAAAACGACCGCTACCGCGAGCTTTTAGATCGCATCCCGGATGAAATATACGAGGAGATTACAAATACACGAAGTAAAAACAGAGACAGAGGAGAAAGATAAATGACGATACCAACAAAAGATAAAAACGAAAATGATTTGAGAATCCTACTCGGAGAGAATCATTTGCAGGAAAATGAAGCGCAAACACCGCAGGCAATTGCACTTGCAAAACTGCATCCATTCCATGAGCATCCCTACAAGGTGGAGGATAACGACGAAATGGCAGAACTTTGTGAGAGTATCCGCACGCACGGAGTTTTGTCGTCCATCCTTGTCCGACCGACAGAGGATGGAGAATATGAAATTGTTTCCGGTCACAGGCGGGTATTTGCTTGCCGCAGGCTGGGACTTAAAGAGGTCCCTGCTATCGTACAACCGATGACACGAGAGGAAGCAGTACTGAAGATGGTGGACAGCAATCTGCACCGCGAACGGTTGTTGCCATCCGAGAAAGCGTTTTCCTACAAAATGAAACTGGATGCGATCAAGCACAGAGGAAAAAGTTTGTCGCAAGTTGCGACAAAGTCCGATTCCGCAGCAGAAGTCGGTGCGGCAATGGGGGAAAGCCGGGATATGGTATTCCGCTATATCCGGCTGACAAACCTTGTTCCACCGCTTCTTGATATGGTGGATGAAGGCAAGATAGCATTGATGCCTGCCGAGCGGTTATCCTATCTGACCGAGGAAGAACAACTGGCGCTTGCAGACATCATGGAAGATCTTGAAGTAACACCGTCCCTGTCGCAAGCCGTCAAGTTAAAAGACCTCAGTGCATCACATCGGCTGGATCCCGATACGATGTATGAGGTCATGGAGAAACCGAAAGCGAACCAAAGAGAAACCGTCAAACTGGATGCTGACACGCTCCGTCGCTTCTTTCCGGATTATACACCGAAACAGATGGAAACCGCCATTCTGCGGATGCTGGAGGAAGCGGAAAGAGAGCGTCAGCGGCAGAAAATACTTCGTAGATCAAGAGACAATGCGAGGTGATGTGATTGACCGTCTGGAAAATACTCAAGTACAAAGTAAAATATTTTTTGAAAGAGGGTTTTCTGCTATATGTCTGGTTGCAACATGACCGGAGTGGAGAGTATAAGCCAAGGTCAAATGTTCCAAAGCACGAGATAGAAGCAATCGTTCATACCTTTTATCCGGCGATTGCGGCTTTCTTTGAATCGGAAGAAGGCAAGCGGGAGTACGAGGAGTGGAAGGCAAAACGGGAAGAGCGAAAGGAAAAGAAAACACCTGCCGAACAGTCGGCATAACAAAAGCCCTTGCGGACAGAGGATATTCCACCGCCCGCAAGGGCTTCTTCTATTTCTTCGCATTGAAATTCGGATATTCGACAGAAACAAAAAAACCGAACGCCTCTCCTATTCGGAAAG
>ERZ1034844.1112-NODE-1112-length-13128-cov-4.621128_pt1 | contig 13128 bp, 10 predicted proteins | sample MGYA00520594_ERZ1034844 | MGnify/ENA primary metagenome ERZ1034844 (study PRJEB33766, sample SAMN09781733) | gut metagenome | biome: gut microbiome | host: Homo sapiens | place: Madagascar | study: EMG produced TPA metagenomics assembly of the PRJNA485056 data...
GGGGGCCAGACAGGCCCCGGGGAAATGTGCTATATAATAATAAGTAAAAAAACGGGAAGGGCGGGAGCCTTTACGGGGCTTGTATAGGGTATTAACAAGTGGCGCGTTTATACGGGAGGGGACAGACGCGCGGCCCCCAGGGGGCGCGCGGGGAGGAAGAAAATGGCGTGGATAACGGAGGAAGCCCTTTACCAAAAAAGCACGGCCAGCGCGGCGACCTGGGGAAAGGGCACGGTGCTGATCGGCAGCAGGACGGTTAAGGCGGGTAATTTTCTGGAATGGGAAATATTCCCCCTGGTGGCGGTGGAAAGAGGCTGTTGGCAGGAGGCAAAAAAGCAAAGCCGGGAGGCCCAGCGGCGGGTAAACCTGCGGAACGCGCAAAAGCGCCTGGCGCGGCTGCTGAACGCGAATTTCGGGCCGGGGGATTTGCTGGGGCATTTTACCTGCGCCCAGGGGGCCACGGAGGAGCAGGCGCGCAGGCAGGTAAAAAATTTTATCAGCAGGCTTCGGCGGCGGGCGACGAAAGCGGGGAAAAAGCTGAAATACGTGTATGTGATCGAGACCACGGGGGCGGAGGAGCGGATGAAATATCACGTGCACATGGCGTTAAACGGGGGATGGATTAACCGGGACGCGCTGGAAGCGGCGTGGGGCCAGGGGCTGGCGCGGGTAGACCGATGCAAGGATCAGCCGGGGGGCCTAAAGGGCTTTGCGCTGTACATCACCCAGCGCAAGGCGACCCAGGAAAAGCTGCTTTCCAGGCGGTGGGCCTGCTCGCAGAATTTGCGGCAGCCGGTGGTGCGCACCAGCTACAGCCGGTTTCTGCGGCGGGATATGGACAAAATGGCGGCGGACGCGGCGGATTTTTCCGCGCTGGCGAAAAAATTCCCGGGATATAGAATCGTGGAGCGCCCGGAGGTAAAATACAGCGATTATTTGCCGGGGGCGTATATTACCGTGCTGTTCAAGCGCCGGGGGGCATAGCGCCGGGGGCTTTATTGGCGCGGGCGCAAAAGCGTATCAAAGGGAGGGCGAACGGGCCCGGGCGCGCGCGCGCGAACTAAAGATACAAAAAACGCGCGGGGGGCCGGCCCCGCTTATTTGGCATAGGGTGGGCCAGACAAGGGCCTTTTTTTGTGTAAAAATAAAGGCGTGGAGCGCGGAAGGAAAGGAGGAGGGGCGGATGGCCATGCAGGAAAAGCGCCAGGAGGCGGAAGCGCGATACATATCCAGCGCGATCAATCTACGAGAACTGGCCAAGGAGATGGGGATCGGCGCGGGGACGCTGATGCGCTGGAGCCGGGAGGGCGCGTGGGCGGAAAAGCGGCGGCAGGTGGAACTAAAGGCCAGCGAAAAGGCCATGCGCAGCGCGGTCAGCAAGCGGGCAAAGCAGCTGGAAAAGCTGCTGGACGCAAGCGCCACCATGGAGGAGGCCCTGCAGGCGGCGGCGCGGCAGTTTTTGACAAAGCTGGAGGATGCGGACGAAAAGGCCAGGGAGAGGGGCAAGCTGGCGGACGGATTCCGGGCGAAAAACCTGCAAAGCCTGGCCCAGGCCATCGGCACGGCGACGCAGACGCGGATGCTGCTGGACGGGATTTTGTCCGAGGAGGCAAAGCAAAAACTGCGAATCGAAAAGAAAAGGCAGGCGCTGGAGGAAAAGCGGCAGGCGGAGGAGGGCATGGAAAAGGCCGTGGAGGTGCGCTTGCCGCCTGAAGCAGAGGAAATGGCGAAATGAAAAGCAAAAGCCAGCGGAAAATGGTGCTGGACATGCCCCGGCCCAGCGCGAAGCAGACGCGATTTTTCCACGCGCGGGAGGATGTGATTATCTTCGGCGGCGCCAGGGGCGGCGGGAAAAGCTGGGCGGTGCGGTGGAAAGCGGTGCTGATGGCGCTGCGCTACCCGCGAATCAAACTATTGATCGTGCGCCGGACGTGGCCGGAGCTAAAAAAAAACCACATCAACCCGCTGAAGCTGATGCTGCACGGCCTGGCGCGCTATAATGAGCAGGAAAAAGCGTTTTTTTTTGAAAGCGGGAGCCTGATCCAGTTCCAATACGTGGCCCGGGACGACGATCTTTTAAACCTGCAGGGCGCGGAATACGACGTGATATTTGTGGACGAGGCCACAAACCTGACGGAATACCAGATCAAGCAGCTAAAGGCGTGCATTCGCGGGGTAAACGATTACCCCAAGCGGCTGTACCTGACCTGCAACCCCGGGGGCAAGGGGCATCAGTACATCAAGCGCCTGAAGGAGGGCAGGCTGTACCCCGAGGAGCAAGGCGAAAGCTACACCTTTATCCAAAGCCTGGTGACGGACAACAAGGCGCTGATGGAAAGCGACCCGGGATACAAGGCAAAACTGGAGGCGCTGCCGCCCAAGATACGCAAGGCGTGGCTGGAGGGAGACTGGGATATCTACGAGGGGCAATTTTTTGAGCAGTTTCGGGATGATCCCACGGGCTACGAGACGCGGACGAACACCCATGTGATTCCGCCCTTTGATATTCCCCGGGGCTGGAGGGTATACAGGAGCTATGACTGGGGCTACAACCACCCGTTTTCCTGCGGCTGGTGGGCCATGGATTACGACGGGGTGATTTACCGCATATTGGAGCTATACGGCTGCACCCAGGAGCCCAACACGGGAGTAAAATGGACAGACAAAAAGCAATTTGCGGAGATCGCGCGCATCGAGCGGGAGCACCCCTGGCTCAAGGGCCGGAAAATTCAGGGGGTGGCGGATCCAAGCATCTGGAGCGCGGAAAAGACGGGCGTTTCCACGGCGGACGTGGCGGCGGCACAGGGGGTATACTTTGACAAGGCCAACAACGACCGAATCGCGGGCTGGCGGCAATGCCAGTACCGGCTGGCCTTTGACAAAAACGGATACCCGATGATGTATGTGTTTAGCAATTGCAGGGCGTTTATCCGCACGATTCCGCTTTTGTGCTATTCGGAGACCCAGCCCGAGGATTTGGACACGGAGGAGGAGGACCACGTGGCGGACGAATGGCGGTATTTTTGCATGCTCAATCCCATTAAGCCCAGGGCCAGCGAGGACAAAAAGATACCGTTTTTTGACCCGCTGAATATGTTTTAAGGGGGAATAAAAAAATGTCTGAAATCCAGAAATTTGAGGAGCAATTGCGGCAAAAGGCCATGGGGCGGCCCATGCCGGGGCAGGAGGCGCAGCCGCTGGAGGAAAAGCGGGCGGAGGATGCGTTTATGGACGGGCTGACGCAAAAGCGCATGACGGAGGAACGCATCCGGGAGGCCAACGACATTTTGCGCAAATACAAAAACGGCAAAGCGCGGCTGGAAAAGCGCATCGTGGCAAATGAAAAATGGTGGGAGGGCCGGGCCTGGACGGAAATGCAGAGCCAGGGCAACCCCATGCACGACAAGCGGCCCACCATGTGGCTGTTTAACGTGATTATGGGCAAGCACGCGGACATGATCGAGAGCTACCCCGAGCCCGCCGTGCTGCCCCGGGAGGAAATGGACACGGAAACGGCCAAGACGCTGACCAGCATTCTGCCGGTGGTGCTGGAACAAAACGGCTACGACGAGGTATACGACGATCTGGCCTGGGACAAAAACAAAATGGGAACCGCCGTGACCGCCGTATACTGGGACGCAAGCAAGCACAACGGCCTGGGGGATATCAGCATTTGCCAGGCGGATATCTTAAACCTGTTTTGGGAGCCGGGCGTAACGGACCTCCAAAAGAGCCAAAACGTTTTTTACGTGCAGACCTACGACAAGCGGGAGCTTGTGGGCAAATATCCGCAGCTGGAGGGCAAAAACCTGGACGGCCCGCTGACGCTGGCGCGGTACGAATACGAGGACAGCATTGACCTGACGGACAAGGCGCTTGTGGTGGACTGGTATTATCGCACAGAGCAAAACGGGCGGCGGACGCTGCACTATTGCAAGTACGTCAACGACCAGGTGCTATATGCCAGCGAGGACGACCCGGACGCGGCGGAAACGGGCTGGTATCAGGATGGGGATTATCCCTTTGTGATCGACGCGCTATTCCCCGGCAAGGGCACCATTGCGGGCAAGGGCTACATCGACATCGGCAAGGGCGCCCAGGAAAGCATCGACTTGTTGGACCAGGCGTGCGTCATGAACGCGCTGGCGGGGGCGATCCCGCGCTATATGTCCACCAACGACAGCGGCGTAAACGAGGAGGAGATGCTGGATTTCCGCAGGCCGGTGGTGCATGTGGAGGGGTCGCTCACGGAAAACACCTGGCGAACCATCGACGCGCCGAACCTCAGCGGCGTGCACGCGCAGATGCTGCAAAACAAAATCGAGGAATTAAAGCAGATTACCGGCAATCAGGACGTGACCAACGGCGCAAACGGCGGCGTGACGGCGGCCAGCGCCATTGCGGCCCTGCAGGAGAGCGCCGGGCGCAGCAGCAGGGACGGCATCCGGGGAACCTGGCGGGCGTACAGCCGGATGATCCGCATGGTGATTAGCCGCATGGCGCAATTTTACGACGCGCCGCGCACCTTCCGCATTCTGGGGGAGCAGAGCCAGGCGGAATACGTGCAATTTAGCAATCAGGGCTTACAGCCGCAGATGACGCTGGATCAGATGGGCTTATTCCAGGGCATGCGCATGCCGGAATTTGATATATCGGTATCCGCGCAAAAACAGAACGCCTATAGCAAGATGGCGACCAACGAGCTGGCGCTGCAGCTGCTGAACGCGGGGGTGTTTAACCCGGAAATGGCGGATCAAAGCGCGATGCTGCTTTCCATGATGGATTTCCCCCGGCGGGACGAACTGCTGCAAAAAGTACAGCAGAACGGAATGCTGATGCAGCAGATGGCCATGTGGCAGCAGATGGCGCTGACGCTGGCGCAAAAATACGAGCCCGAGACGGCGGAGGAAATGGCGCAGGCGGTGATGGGCGTACCGTCGCAAGCACAGCAGGGGAGCGTAAACCCCAGCGCGGCGGCGGAGGCGGAAAGCGAGGAAAGCGGCGTGACGCGGCGGGCGCGGGAGCGGTCGGCCCAGGCGTCGCAGCCCGAATAAGGGGGCGCGGGCAAAAGGGGGGCCAGACAAGGCCCTTTTTTTGTGCAACAATAGATGCGTGGAATCGCCCGCCTTAAGGGCAGACGGGATCGCCCACCCTACGGGCAGAAAGGAAGGAAAAAATGAAAATGGAGCTTGATTTGCAATTGTTCGCGGAGGGCGCGGCCCCGGGAGGCGCGGCGCAGGGAGCGGCAGGCGGCGCGCAGGCGGCGGCCCCGATGGCCACGGGGCAGGAAACGCAGGCGGAGGACAACCTCCCCCATTTGCAGCCGCGAAGGCGGAAGGAAAACCCGCTGGAGCATATGCAATTCGGCGTGCAGCCAGAGCAGCAGGCGGCCCAGGAGCCAGCGCAGGAAAAGCAATCCTTTCGCGACCTGATCAAAGGCGAATACGCCAAGGACGCGCAAGCCTGGCTGAACGAAACCATGGCGGATCGCTTTAAGGCGCAGGGCGAAATGAAGCGGCAATTGCAGCAGCAGCAGGGCCTAATGGACAAGATGGCCCGGAAGTACGGCTTGAAGGCGGGGGACATGGCGGGCCTTAGCAAAGCGCTGGAGGAGGACGACAGCGTATACGCCCAGGGCGCGGCGGAGGCCGGAATGCCGGTGAACGCCTTTAAGGAGCTGGAGCAGGCCAGGGAGGAGCGCGACCGGCTGCGGCAGGAAAAGGCGGAGGCGGAGCGCGAGACGCAATTCCGCGCGCACTTTGAAGGCCTGCGGACGCAGGCGGCGGAGCTGCAAAAGCAGTTCCCGCAATTCGACCTGGCCCAGGAACTGCAAAACCCGAAATTCCTCCAGATGACCAGCCCGGAAATGGGCATAAGCGTGCAGGACGCGTATTTTGCGCTGCATGCCCAGGAGCTTCAGCGGCAGGGCATGGCATACGCGGGGCAGGAGGCCGCGAGGGCCCTTGCCAGCAGCGTGCGGGCGGGGGCGCTTCGCCCGCTGGAGAACGGAATTCAGGGCGGCGGCGCGGTGCAGGCCGTCACGGACGTAACCAAGCTGACCCGGGCGCAGCGGGACGAAATCAACCGCCGGGCGCGAGCGGGAATGAGAATTCAATTTTAAGGGCGGCCTTAAGGGCCGCCGGAAAGGAAGGAAAGCATGCCTGATTATGGCAACGGCGGCGTGCTGGTAAACGCCAGCGGCCAATTTGTAAACGCGTACACGGGGGATACCTACGCGTTTGACAGCGCGCACAACCTTAGTGCGCAGATGAAAACCTATTACGACACCGAGGCCCTGGACAATGCCCGGGCGAACCTGGTGTTCGCCCAGTTTGGCAAAAAGCAGGCCCTGCCCAACGGACACGGAACGACCGTGGAATGGCGCAAGCGCAACACCTTTGGCGACGTGAGCCGCCTGCAGGAGGGCGTGATCCCCAAGGGCAAGAAATTCGGCTATTCCATCATTACCGCCGATATCTATGAATACGGCGATTATGTGGCGATTACAGAATGGCTGAAATCCCACGCCATTGACCCCGTGATGCTGGACGCGACGGAGGAGCTTTCCAGCGCGGCGGCCAACACGCAGGACAAGCTGGTGCGCAACAAGCTGCTGACGGGCACCAACGTAATCTACGCCCCCAAGGTGGTAAGCGGCGAGGAAACGGCGGTGACCACCCGGAGCGGCCTGGACAAGACCGCGAAGATGACCAGCAAGCTGGTGGCGATGGTGGCCACCAGCATGGCCAACGCCAACGCGCCCCGGATCGGCCAGGATGTGGCGGTGGCCATTGTGCATCCCGACGTGGTGCACGATCTGCGGCAGGACAGCGCGTGGATCGAGGCCCACAAGTACGCAGCCGTGGAAGAAATCTTTAACGGCGAGGTGGGCAAGCTGCACGGCGTGCGCTTTGTGGAGACCACAAACGCCAAAGTGTACAAAGCCAAGAACCTGGCCGGAACCACCGCGAACCTGGCGGTAAACGGGGCGGTGACCGCCAGCACGGTGGTTAAATTCGACGGCGGCACGGTGGGCGACGGCGACCTGACCGGGCGCTTTGTAAACATTGGGAGCACGGAGGCCGTGATCGTGGCCAACAGCAGCAGCGTGCTGATGCTGGATCGCCCGGTGACGGCGGCGGACGACGCGGTGATTTCCCCGGCGGGCGGCGGAGCATCCGACACGGCGGTATACATTTCCATGTTCCTGGCCAAGGACGCTTTCGGCGTGATCGACCCCGAGGCGGGCGGCATGGAGATGATCCACAAGACAAAAAAAGAAGTGGGCGGCCCCCTGGAGCAGTTTGGCACGGTGGGCGTTAAATTCGCCACCGGCTGCGAAATCCTGTACCCGGAGCGGGTGATCCGCGTGGAGAGCGGATCCAGCCTGGGCGACACGGCGGAGAGCAACTGACGGAAACAGGCGGGGGCGGAGACTTTTTTTCCGCCCCCGCGCGGAAGAAGGGAGAATAAACATGGCGGAAGTTAAAAGCAGACAGGAAGCGCAGGCGCAGGAAGCGGCCAAGGCATACGACCCGTGGAACGACATGGTGGAGGTGCTGATTCCCATGCGCAGCAGAACGGAGCAGCCCACGGCGTACATCAGCATTAACAGGCGGGGCTTTTTTGTGCCCAAGGGCAAGCGCACGATGGTTCCCCGGCCCGTGGCGGAGGTGATTCAGCGGAGCATGGAGATGCAGACGGAGCTGGAAAAAGAAGCGCGGGTGGACTTTGGCGGCAGCGTGACCGTGGCGCAGAGCGGAATCCTGGACGAAGGAAAGCTGTTCCGATGACCATTTGCGAGGCCCTGGCGCTGGTGGACGAATTAAAGCCCAACGCGGTAGAACGGGCGACGAAGAAAAAATGGCTGGGGGATGTGGACGGCATGGTGGTGGATCAATTGATTTTGACCCACGAGCACGAAAGCGCCCCCGCCTTTACGCCCTACGGCGCGGCGACGGACGAGGAAACGGAGCTTTTGATTCCCGCGCCCTATGACACGATTTACCGCTGGTACGTGGAGGCGCAAATCCACCTGCGGAACCTGGAGATGGAGCAATTCCAAAACATGCAGAGCTTTTTTAACCAGGAATGGGCGGAATACAAGCGCAAATACAACCGAGAGCACATGCCCCTGCAAAGAGCGGGGCGCATGCAGTTTTGAGGAGGCAGGCATGCTATACCCGGCGCAGACGGCGATAAAAACGCAGCGGATGTACACCGAAAGCTTCCTGGGGCTGGACAGACGGCCCCGGGCGGCGGACGGCGCGTTTTTTGATATGGAGAATATGACGGGCGACCCCATTCCGCTGATTTCCAGCCGGAAGCGCCGGGGGCTGCTTGCGCAGGCGGCTTCCCCGCGCGCCATGACGGCGGCGGGGAAGCTGGCGTATATCGCGGGGAATACGCTATATTACGACGGCGAAGCCACGCCCATTAACGACCTGACGGAGGAAACGCCCAAGCGCATGGCGGTGATGGGCGCTTACATCGTGGTATTCCCGGATGGAAAATATTACAACACCATAAAGCCGGAAGACCACGGGAGTATCAACAGGCTATACGCAAGCCAGGGAAACGTGACCTATACCCTGTGCCGGATGGACGGGACGGAATACGGGGACGAAAGCATTACGACCGGAAACGACGCGCCGGAGAACCCGAAAAACGGGGCGCTGTGGCTGGACACGGGGCGAGAAACCCACGCGCTGAAGCGCTACAGCGCCGTATACGGAAGCTGGGAGAGCGTGCCAACGGTATACACGCGCATCGGCGCGCAGGGCATCGGCGCGGGCCTTAAAAAGCAGGACGGCGTGGAGATCAGCGGAATCGCCTACGCGGGGGACAGCGAGACGCTGAAAAAGCAATACGACGCGCTGAACGGAACCAGCCAAATTCAGGCCTGCGGGAACGACTATATTGTGATTATCGGGCTGGTGGATCAGCAATACACCCAGACGGCGGGCGCGGTGCGGGCCGATCGAAAAGCGCCGCAGATGGATTTAATCATTGAATGCAACAATCGCCTATGGGGATGCAGGCACGGGGAAACGGACGGACAAACGCTGAACGAAATTTACGCCTGCGCCCTGGGAGATTTTAAAAACTGGCGCAAGTATACGGGCGTGCAGGGCGCGTATACCGTGAGCGTGGGGACGGACGGGGAATTTACGGGGGCCATTAATCACCGGGGGCAGCCGTATTTTTTCAAGGAGGGCGCGCTGCACAAAATTCTGGGGGACGCGCCCAGCAATTACGAAATGCAGACGACGCTGCTGGAAGGCGTGAAAAAGGGGAGCGAATACAGCCTTGTATCTGTGAACGGGACGCTGTATTACCACGGAATTACGGGCATATGCCAATTCGACAGCCTGCCCTACACGGTATCAAAGCCGCTGGGCGACGGAAAATTCCACGGCGCGGCGGCGGGGGAAAAGGCGGGGAAATACTACGTCAGCATGGCGGACGAGGCGGGCGAATGGAGCGTATACTGCCTGGACACGGAGCAGGGCACCTGGTGGCGGCAGGACGGGAAGCGGGCGCTTGCCTTTGCGCGCATCGGGGACGAAATATACATGCTGGAGGATACCGGCGCAATCTGGGCCCTGGAGGGCACGGCGGGAACGCTGGAGGGGCCCGTGGAATGGCGGATGGACAGCGCGGAAATGGGCTATGAATACCCCGACCGGAAATACATCTGGCGCTTTAACGTGCGCATGATGCTGGGGCAAAACGCGGAATGCGAATTTTTTATCCAGTACGATTCCAGCGGCGTGTGGGAGCGGCAGGGCTACATGGAGGGCCGGAGCAAGCCGGGAACCTACACCCTGCCCATTCTGCCCAGGCGCTGCGACCACCTGAAGATTCGGATCCAGGGAAAAGGGGAAATGCAGCTATATTCCATTGCCCGGCTGCTTGCGGTGGGCGCGGATGGATGAAAAGGGAGGAATAAAACATGGCCAACACAAGATATGAAGAAGAACTGGAAAAGGCGAAGCTTCAGCCGCAGCAAGCGCGGCAGCAGAGCGAGCAGCAGACGGGCCTGCTGGGTGTGAGCGATTCCACGCGGCAGAACCTGGGGGCGCTGGCGCAGGGCTACACGCCCAGCCAGAACGTGACCGCCGCGCAGGAATACCTCAAGGGCCTGGCCAGCAAAAGGCCGGGGGATTATTCCTCCCAATACGCGCCGCAGATTACGCAGCTTTACGACAAGATGATGAACCGCGGCCAGTTTAAATACGACATGGACGCGGATCCGCTGTGGCAGCAATACAAAAACAGCTACATGCAGACGGGGCGGCAGGCCATGCAGGACACGGTGGGCACGATGGCGGCGCTGACGGGGGGCTACGGCAACAGCTACGCCCAGGCGGCGGGGCAGCAGCAATACCAGCAATATCTGCTGGGGCTGCACGATCAGCTTCCGGCGCTGCAGCAGCAGGCCCTTGCGCGATACCAGCAGGAGGGGCAGGACATACAAAACCAGCTTTCCATCGCCCAGGCGCTGGACGATACGGCCTATGGCCGGTACCGGGACGCGCTGGGCGACTGGAAAAACGAGCGGAACTACGCAAAGAGCGACTACGAGAGCGAATACGAGCGGGAATACAACGATTATCTGAACCGGCTGAATTACTGGCAGCAGCAGGGGCAGCTAGAAAATCAGGATTACTGGAAGGGCCAGGAATACGGCCTTTCCCGGGAGCAGATGGACATTACCAAGGGACAATTTGAAATGCAGCGGCGAAGCGACGCATTCGAGCGGGCGCTGACCATGCTGCAATTGGGCATGACCCCGGGGGCCGATCTGCTGGCGGCGGCGGGACTGACCGACGCGGATGTGAAGGCCTATCTGGCGCTGCGGCAGGGCACGGGCGGCGGAGGCGGCGGAGGCGAAAACAAGGAAGAACAGGAGCCGCCGAACATCTGGGATCGGATAAAGGCTGGCGTGCAGGCCGCGAGAGACAGGGGAGAACAATCGCAAGCCGCGCCTTCGTTTATCGCCGGTTCCGACGGGCAAATCAAAAAAGCGAACAAAGTGATTGGTGTTAAAAAAAGCGCAGAGCAGGAATATGAGGACGCATACAAAGAAATCATCGGGAAAAAACAAAACGAAAAAGACAAAATAAGGAAGGGTAGAAAATGATTGATACGATCGCCGGAAAGAAGAAAACGACAGAAAATGCGAAGATCGGGGTTAAAAAGGTCGCCCTGCAAGAAACGACGCAAAACCAATGGGTGTCCCCCTTTCAATCGGATTACCTGAACCAGAAATATAAGGACGCGGTGGCCGACCTGGGGCAATATACCAGCCCCAGGAACGCCATTGAGGAAGCATACAAAGCCGTATCGACCATGCGCGATACGGTGTTTGCGTATGACGGCGCGGCCCGGGAGAAGGACGCGAAGGCGGCGATTCTGGCCGGGGAAAAGCAGATGAACAAATCCCTGCGGGAGAGCCGGACGAGATTCCAGCTGGAGGGGAAAAGCTACGGCGAAATGATCGCCCTGGCGAAGAGCAAGGGCTACCGGGACGCGCGGGAAAACCTGCAGGACATGGCCAGGCGCGGCCTGGTGAGCGACCAGCAGGCCGCGATGGCGATTGCGTCGGGCGACGAGGGCGGCACGGAGGCGGAGCGGCATGTGCAAAGATGGGCGGATGCGCTGAAAAGCTACAAGGGGAACGCCCAGGACTATTTTTCCATTTATCAAGACCCGGCGAAGGCCATGCAAGCCCTGCGGGACGACAAGACCATGCGGGCCATGACCTTTGAGCAGCAGGACATTCTGACGGAGCTTTTGCAGGAATCGGGCGCGCTGGACAGCTTTGATACCGCTGAGCAGGAAAAACTGGCGGCGGACTACGCGGCGCGGGAAATGACCTATATGCAGGAGGCCATGCGCAGCCTGCAGAACCAGGAGGAATGGCAGGACATTATCGACTACGGCCGGAAAAACACGCTGGAGGGCGCGCGGGAATGGGCGGAAAGCGAACCGGAAAGCCAGGAGGCGAAGAATAACCTGTATTTCGCGGAAAAAAAGGCCGAGTATGACGCGATTGCTCCCGGAGAGGACGATTACGACGCGAACAACGGGGACAGGCTTTATCAGTACATCAACGGGAACAAGCAGATTATCGACGAAGCGAACAGTGTGCTCGGCATGCCGGGCGGAAGCGACCCCTGGTATAAATACCGGTACATGACGGATGACCAGGTGCGGAAATACAACGCCATTGTGAAGCAAAAGGGGCTGGCGGAGGGCAAGAAATACCTGGACGAATATCTTTCCTATTCACTGAACGAGCGGCAAAACGAGGAAGCGAAGCGGGCGATGTACGACGCGGCCCAGAGCGGGACGGCGGGCGCGGTAATGGCCAGCGCGGCCAGCGTTCCCATGAGCCTTGCGCGAGGATTCGGCTATGCGGACGTGCTGCTGCAAAAGCTGACGAACCGGCTGACCGGAAGCGAAAGGCCGGTGGATTACAACAGGAGCATGAACCGGATCGGCGCGGGCGCGGATGCGGCGCGACAGGGCGTGATGGACAGCGTGGACTGGAATATTAACGTGCTGGGCCGCGATGTGGACGTATTCGATTTTTTGTACGGGACGGCCATGAGCGGCGCGGACAGCCTGGCGGCGGGCGCGTTCGGCCCGACAATGGGCGCGGTGATCCTGGGATCCTCGGCGGCGCAGAGCACCATGCAGGACGTGCACGAGCGGGGCGGAAACGACGGGCAGGCGCTGGTTTCCGGCCTGGCGGCGGGCATTTTTGAGGAGCTTTTCGAAAAAGTGAGCCTGGGGAACCTCTTTGCGGACTTTGGCAGCATGAATAAAGAGGGGCTGAAAGGCGCGCTGAAGATGATCGCCCGGGAGACGGGGGTGAATTTCAGCGAGGAATTTTTTACCGAGGCGGCCAACGTCGCCTTTGACGAAATTTATATGGGCGACCTCTCGGAAGCGACGAAAAAATACGAATACTACAGGAGCCTAGGCTTAACCGACGAGCAGGCCAGCGCGAAGCTGGCAAGCGATATCGGCGCGCAATTCCTGGAGGCGGGCCTGGGCGGCGCTGTGATGGGCGCGGGATTCGGCGCGGTGGGCGCGGTAAACGCCACGAGAAACAAC
>ERZ1034844.1115-NODE-1115-length-13121-cov-4.522731_pt1 | contig 13121 bp, 10 predicted proteins | sample MGYA00520594_ERZ1034844 | MGnify/ENA primary metagenome ERZ1034844 (study PRJEB33766, sample SAMN09781733) | gut metagenome | biome: gut microbiome | host: Homo sapiens | place: Madagascar | study: EMG produced TPA metagenomics assembly of the PRJNA485056 data...
GATCGAGGTGGTGCCCTTTTCCTATGAGCTGGACGGTGAGCTGATCGTCTGCCCCAAATATCCCGACGGCTTTGACGGGCAGAGCTATTATAATCGTCTGCGACAGGGAGCTCAGGTCAAAACCTCGCTGATTAACGCTGAGGCGTTTTATCAGGCGTTCCGTCCGGTGGTAGAAGCGGGGAAAGACGTACTGTATGTGGGCATTTCCTCGGGCATCAGCGGCACGGTGGCCGCGGCAAACATGGCCGCCCAGCAGCTGATGGAGGAATATCCCCAGCGCCAGGTGGTGGTGGTGGATTCCATGGGTGCGGGCCTGGGAACTGGTATCCTTACCTGCAAGGCGGCGGACTACAGCATTGCAGATATGGACATCCGGGCGGCGGAGGAGCAGCTGAACATCGACCGGCTGGGCCTGTGCGAGTATTTCACTGTGGATGACCTCATGTTCTTAAAGCGCACCGGACGGGTATCCGGCGTGACGGCGGTGCTGGGCTCCATGCTCCAGATCAAGCCCATGCTTCGGGGCGATGAAGATGGCAAAATCGTGGTCTGCGGCAAAATTCGCGGCAGAAAGCGCGCCATTACGGAGCTGGCGGAGATGTACGCCAAGAAGGTGGTGGACGCCGAGCATCAGCGGGTGGCTATCTCCCACGGCGACTGCCTGGAGGAGGCCCAGCGTTTGGCGGAGAGAATCCGGCAGATCGCACCCCCCAAGGAGCTGATCCTTTCGATGCACGAGCCGCTCACCGGCGCCCACGTTGGCCCAGGGATGCTGGCGGTGTTCTTCTTCGGAAACGGAAGATAAAAAGCAAAATAGTAAGGGGCTGTCTCACTAAGCGGCAGCAAAGAAATACGAAGCCCGGCTCTTGCGCAGAGTCGGGTTTCGGCGTTTTATTAATGTGTGAAAAACATAAAACGCAAGTGCGGGGGAGAATCGAGTACTCACCGCGTCCCGCGTGATTACGGTTCAGCGATGAAAGAAGCTCAGGAAGGGACTGTGTGCAAGAAAGCAAGCGATGTCGAACGGATCGCAGATAGCACGATTCTATTCTGAGACGGAATAGGACCAGAGAATATTGGAATTGCGCGTTCTTTAGAATTCTAATATAATATTTTATGTAAGAAATCCAACACAATAAAGGAGGCTATATCATGGCAGAATTACAGTTTCCGCGAGATAATTTTCAGCGGAAGGAAATTGTTGCCCGCACCAGGGACGGAGACAGGCAGGTAATTTATCGGGCATACGAGCATATCCCCTATGTCACGAAGCCCGTGGATCTGGAGTATCAAAGCTTGGACATTTGGGTGCCGGAATCCGTGGATGGTGTGAGCGTAGACACGAAAAATGCGCCAATCCTGTTCGTTATCGGTGTCGGCGGATATATGTCCTGTAACAACTATCACAAGGGCATGATGCCCGGCGGCCTGGGTGGAGTGCCTCCTATGGGCGATCCTGGCGGAGATGGTCCGGCCATGCTGCCCGGTTTGGGTGGTGCAGAGGGCCCCGGCGAGAACAAGGCCCTTGCCATGAGTTATGGCTTTGTGGTAGTTGCCCCCGGCTGCCGCGGCCGTGACTGCCAAGCCCCGGACGGCACATACTTTGGAAAGGCCCCTGCGGCAATCGTTGATCTGAAGGCGGCGGTACGCTATCTTCGCGCCTTGGGCGATGCCATTCCGGGCAACAAGGAGAGAATCTTGTCTACCGGTGGCAGCGCCGGCGGAGCCCTCTCGTGCCTGCTGGCGGCCTCCGGCAACAGCCCACTGTATGACGGTTATCTCCGGGCCATCGGTGCAGCAGAAGGCCGGGATGACATCTTTGCTTCCTGTTCCTTCAGCCCCATTATTGATCTGGAACACGCGGACGCAGGCTACGAGTGGCAGTATGGCCCCATTCCCTGTGGTGGACAGGCGACGGGACCCATTCGTGTGGTGCCCGGCCTGGTGGACCAGTCCCTTTCCCGTGAGCTGGTCGAGCAGTACAAAGCTTATCAGAACGAGCTGGCCCTGACGGGCAAAAACGGCCTTGGTCCCATTACCGGGGACAATCTCCAGGACTATCTGATGACCGCCTACCTCATCCCCGAGGCCAGCCGGTATATCTCTGCCCTGGGCGCGCAGGAGCGGGCAGCATATTTGGAGAAAAACCCGTGGATCCATTTTTCCGACGGAAAAGCGTCCTTTACCTGGAAGGATTTCCTCCAGTATGACGGACGGATGAAGGGCCTGCCTGCCTTTGACGATTTCAAAAAGGAGATGGCAGAACCGGATCTGTTCGGCACGGAGATCATTAAAACCCGCCACTTTACCGCCTTCTCCAAGGCCCATGACCCCAGCGAGACAGACTCGGATATTACACCGGAATTTCAGACGATCATCGACATGATGAACCCCTATTACTTTGCCAAAAGCAACAATCCCGGCTGCGCTCCCCACTGGTGGATGCGCTATGGAGCCATTGACCGGGACACCTCCATTCCCGTGTTTACCAATCTTGCTACCATTCTGGAGAACAGCGGAAAGGATGTGAACGCGCGACTGGTATGGGAGGGAGGCCACTGCGCCGATGATGACCCCGATGGTGTAATGCTCTGGATGAAAGAATTGTCCAAATAAAAACAAGGGAGGATTTGTAAATGAAACATAAGAACGTTTTGACGCTACCTATGGCTATAGTCATGCTTCTGAGCCTGTTGACAGGCTGCGGTAGCACGACAGTATCTTCGGAAGGCTCTGCTGCATCCCTTCCTTCCACGGACGAACCTGCACAGGAAGCAGCTGTATCTGAAGCACCTGCCGCTCCCACCGGAAATGTGGTAGCTGCGGACTCCTCCATTGAGGGCAACGATGGTGCTACCGTTGCTGTTACTGTCTCAGATCCCTATGAAGCCATGGCGAAGGAGTATATCTCATATCCGCTGGAGGGGGACAATTCCATCTCGATTTGGTACTACATTCCACCCTATCAGGACTTCATGGACTCTAACAACAACTTTAATGCGCTGGCAGCTGCCGAAAAAGCCACTGGTGTGCATTTGAACTTTACAGAGGTTGGAGCCACATCTGCAAGTGAGCAGTTCAATATGATGGTCGCATCTGGGGACTACTGCGATCTGCTGCCCATCATGGAGTACTACGGTGCGGGTGGGACTTCTGGTCTGGCCAAGGCCTACGAAGAAGAAGTCATTCAGGACATCACGCCTTATATCGAAGAATATATGCCCAACTATGCAGCTGTTCTGGAAGCACTACCCGAGTCCACCGTCAAAGATACGAAAGTTGAGGATGCCGTGCTGGCGTTCCATCAGATCAAAGACGGCACCTACTCCGGTAACGGCCTGGTCACCCGTGGTGACTGGATCGATGAGCAGGGAATTGAGTTCTCCGGCGACTTGATTGGTTTGGATGAGTTTACCGACTATTGCCGTACCATCCATGATGCCTACAGCGTACCAAACACCATCTATATGTATGATGGTACCGTGGGACTGGAGGCTGCTTTCGATACCGAGATCCCCGCACTGGTCTCCGACGGCTTCATGACCATGATCACCTCCGCCGTGTTCCGCTATGATGACGAGGTCGCCTCCGGCTGGATCACCGACGGCTACCGGGAGTACTTAGAGTGGGTCCTCCAGATGATGGATGAGGGGATCATTTACCGGGACTATCTCTCTTTGGACACGGATCGTCAGGTTACCAATTCCCTGCAAGCAAATGGAACCATCGGCGTCTGGCAGTCCAACGCTGACAAAATCAGCGAGATTGCAGATAATTTTGACCACAACGGTGATGATAATTTTGCGGTGGCCGCGATGCCCCGTGTGACCAAGGATCCCTCTGAGCAGTATGTCTGGAATGACGAGGTCGCCCTGGTCGCCACCAGCGCCGGCTTCTCTCTTTCCTCAACTTGCGAAAACCCCGAGCTGGTCTGCCAGTGGGAGAACTACTTCTGGACCACCGACGGCTACTATCTTGCCAACTACGGCACCGAAGGTGAGAGCTACCACATGGACGGCGACACCCCCGTGTTCGATTGGGATCAGCCTGTGACCGTCACCGGCCGCAACGCTCCCAACGCTGAGATGGCCCAGCAGCTGTTCACCATGCTGCGTTTTGCCAGCTTCTATGTGGACAACGATATGTTGCTGGCTACCTTCCCGCAGGCTGGCCTGGATGCAGTTGCCCTGTGGACTGTGGACGGTTCCACGGATGCCCGTAACTATCCTACTGCGGCCAAGGGTTCCTTTACCACGAATGAGAGCCTGGAGATCGCCGAGTTTGAGTCAGATATGCAGACTTACGCGCAGGAGACCTGTATGAAGTTCCTGGATGGCTCCATGGCACTGAATGATGAGAACTGGGAGACCTATGTCCAGACGGTCAAGTCCATGGGCATGGACCGCCTGCTGGAGATCTACCAGACTGCCTATGATGAGTACAAAGCCGGCGAGCGCTGACCCTGTGGAGAATACTACATAATAAGGGGCTGTCTCAAAATGATTCGAGAGAATCATTTGAGGCAGCCCCTTTTGCTATCCAAACAGCTTCTTGTCAATGGCCTCGGCCCAGCGGCGAAGACGTTTGCCCCAGCCACGATGCCGGGAAAGATCCAGGCAGATTTCTCCCAGCAATACGCCGCCGATCACATCGGCAATCACGTGCTGCCGGGTAAACAGCGTGGACAGGCAGACGAGAAATGTGAAAATTCCCGCGAAGATTTGATACCACCTGGGAATCTTCTTCTGACCCAGCATGCCCCGGAAGCAGATCCAACTCTCCATGCAGTGGATGGAAGGAAACAGATCCAGGGGCGGGTCTAACTGATAAATCAGGCCCATGAGCCAGTCGGTCGGTCCCGTGCCGGTGATCTCCGGGCGGACGTTGGTGGTGGGAATCAGCAGAAAGAATATGCCGCACAGGAGCTTTGCCAGCACATCGCTGGTCATAATGGGATACCAACCCGCCTGCCGGGCCATGAGCACATAGCTGACTGCCCAATAGGCAAAGCAGGCCACGTAAACGACGACCCAACGGGGGTCAAAGGGAATCATGCGGTCCAAGGCGGTGGTCATGTCATAGAGTGTCCGATTGGCTGCCAGCGCCTGGGTACACCAATAGACGATGTTGTTCAGCGCCACACAGCCGAGCACGCCAATCAGACAACTGCTCGAAAGAATATGCCCCAGGCTGCGGTCATAGAGCTGCCCGACGGCGTTACGATTTGCGGATGAGCGTTCCAATGCGTTCCCCCATTTTTACAATCGTTTCTTCTCCGACGGAGGAATTCCGCAGAATGTCCTCGTCGGGGGTGAGGCGACCCGGCTCCAGCATCAGGACAACCGTGGAGCCGCCAAATTCAAACATGCCCTTTTCCGTGCCCCGCTGCACCGGCCCGGAACCCTTGTGATTGGAGATCCGGCCCACCAACAGCGCGCCCACCTCCATTTGCAGGAGGGTGCCGAATTCCGTCTCGGTGCAGGTGTATTCCCGGGTGTTCTCCCGATAGATGGGGCGGATCCCGGCGGCGTAGGGGTTGACGGTGTGGAATACCCCGGGAATCACCACTCGGGTGCTCTCGGTGCCGCTGAGGGGATAGAGATAGTGGTGGTAATCGTCCACGGTCAGCCGGAACAGCAAGAGCCACCCTCCGGCGAATCTCTTGGCCAGTTCCTCGCTGCGGAGTAAATCCCCGGCGGTATATGCTACGCCTTTGATATAGAAGCGTGTGTCCGGTTCCAGGGCGATGGCGCTGAGCTTGCTGTCACAGGGGGCGATGAGATGCTCCGGTTCCAGATCCACGGGCCTACGCTCCGGAAGAATGGTGCGGGTGAAAAAGTCGTTAAAGGAGCGGTAGCGCCGAGGCGGATAATCCTCCATGGAGATGTGATTTTTTCGGATAAACGGCCCCACCAGCACCCGGGATATGCCGCTATTTAGCGCATGGCCCATGAATTTCGAAAATCGGGGGCGAATCAGCGGGCGAAGAAGAAAACGGCCCGGGGCGGTGCTGTAGAGAAAACGGATGATGCCCGCCTGATTGTCATAGCTTTCCACCGGGGTGCCGTCACGCAGACGGCTGATCATTGAGAATCCTCCGGGAACAGCTCAAAATCGCTATCGGTAATGGCCTCATACAGGGGCTCGTCCAGCGTCTTGCGGCTGGGCACCTGGTGACGGTAGAACAGCAGCACCACGGAAACTGCGGCGGCCACAATGACAATCAGCAGGCCGATTTGCAGATTGGTGGGCTTTTTCAGTTTAAAATCCAGGATGAACAGGAAGCCGGTGATCACCAGCATGGCCATGAGCACCCAGTGAAACATGAAATCACTTATGCAGAAGCCCAGGAGAAATGTCAGGGGCAGAATCACCGCAATGGAGGTGATGGGCAGGCCGTGGTAGACCTTTTCGCCGCGGTCCGGCTGGGTCTGACGGTTGGTTTCCAATACGTTAAAGAATGCCAGCCGAATTACGCCGCACAGAGAATAAAAGCCCACCGCAATGCCGCCCAGAATGCCCCGAACGCCCATAAGCGTGCAGATCATTATGGGAAATACGCCGAAGCAGACCACATCTGCCAGGGAGTCCAGCTGAATGCCATAGAGCTTCTGATCGTCGTTTCGGTCTTTTTTTGTCCGGGCCACCTTGCCATCGAAGGTGTCAAGTAAGCCGGACAGGGCCAGGCAGACAATGGCAATGCGAAAATGTCCGTCCATGGCCTGGGTCATGCCAAAAATGGAGGTAAGTACGCTGAGAAACGTAAGTACCACGGTGTAATCGTAAAATCCGATCATGTTTCATCCCTCTTTCCAATGATAAAAACGGCCATTGCCGTGAGAATTGCGCTGATGAGCAGCTGACCATAGTAGCTGATGCCCCGGCTGACCAGCAGCACGGGCAGGGTCATGGTTTCGCCGCACAGAGCGGGGAAAATACACATAAACATGGTCTCGCTGGCCCCCATTCCCCCGGGCAGGGGCAGGAGGTCGGTCCCCAGAGAGATCATGGCTTGCAAAGTGACGATGGAGCCCAGATTCCCGGCGGCAATCCCGAAGGAGCGGATGGCGCAGAACGTCACCGCAAACAGCAGGCAGCGCTGGAGAATGGTCAGCAGTGTGACACGAAGCACCATCTTGGGCTGGCGGCGGAAGCACCGGGAGACATCTCGATACTGGGCCATCCAGCGGTGGAGCCAGGCAAGCAGCTTCTTCTGCCGCCGGGCGCCCAAGAGCTTGCCGGGGTGGCGGATGGAGAAGTCCAGCATCCGTTCCACCGCGCCGGGGCAGAGCACCAGTAATATGTAAAAGCCGATAAACGCGCCGTTTAGGACAATGCCGAGGATGCACCAGGCCCAAACCGGCTCCAGCGCGGTCATCACCGAGGCGGGGCGGAAAATCAATACCCCCAGGGCGAAAATCACCAGTACCAGCTTATAGGTGATGGTCACCAGAAGCATTACCGGCACGGATACGGCGGCGTCGATGCCGTCCTTCCGCATGAAATAGACCTGGGCTGGCTGACCGCCTCCGGCTGAGGGGGTGATGCAGCTGAAGAAAAATCCGATGAAGGAATAGAGAAAGCAGTGGGTCAGCCGATGGGGCGTTTTCAGGGTGCGCATAATGTCGTGGAGCACCAGGCTTTCGCCCAGAATAAACGCAACCACCAGCACAAGACCCAGAAGCCACCAGAGTGGATTTGCCTGTTGGAACAGGGAGAGAAGCGTAGCCCGGTCGCTGCCCCGAAACAGGCCATAGAGGGTCAGGCCGATGACCAGTAGCAGAAAGCCGATGTTAAAAAACCATTTTTTCTTGCTGCTCATCCGGCATGCCCCCTTTCTGCCTCTTATTGTAACAGCATCCGTCTCCAGTGGCAATTAAGAAGCCTTTAAGATTGATTAAGGTTCGGTTCAAAATCCCCGTACCTGTTCGGGGGCAAACAAAAAGCCGGAACGCCGGGGAAATCCCAGCGCTCCGGCCAAAGCCTCAACCACCGCGATGCTAAGCTGATTCGTCAAATCATTCCAAGACTAGTATACTGTATCAGGGGGCGGTTTGTCTAGGCTAATAGCGGAAAATGCGTTAATTTGTTACGAGATCGTTTAGGGCAAAATAGAGGGCATAGCCGGTGCCGTTGAATTTGAAGAGATCCCCGTCCCGCCAGATTACGGTCAGGTACCAGGCTTCGGTGGAGGCGTACTGACCGACATACTGGAGCGCAAGATTGCCTACCTCGTCCTTCTGCTCCTGGGTAAGGAGATTGCCCACGGTGATGGGGGTGCGGAAGTTATTCACCTGGCTCTGATAGAGTTTGTTGGTATACTGTTCCGAGAATTTTGCAAACCATTCCCGGAAGGGGACGTCCTCCGGGGGCACCACATAAACCTCCGTGAGAATGCGGGTATCCGTTTCCATCAGCGGCAGATTTCGAACGAAATAATACCGAGCCTCTACATCCTCGCCGCCAAGGTTTATGGTGGTGACAAAGCTGTCGCAGTTTTCGTCCTCATGAGTGAAAACGCCGTCGTTGGGATTCAGCAGGCCCGCGTCGATGTGCTGCTGATACGTCCAGCCGTAGTGACCGCCCGGCGGCATCAGGGAGTCCATATAGGCGGCAACCTCCTCGGGGGTGGAAAGGGCAGTTTCAAAATCCGTTCCCCGCAGCATGGGAATCAGTCTCAGCTTGAGAGAATTGAGGTTGCTGAGGGTGAGATAGGCGGAATCGGTGGTCCAGTTGGCACTTTTGTCGTCCTGCTGTTCCGGAGTGCCCAGGAAACCCGTGCAGTCGGAGAGAAGATCGTCATAGGACACATGACTGTTGTCGTAGAAAAGCTCAATGCCGTCCAGTCCCTTGCTGAGATCCAGCCCGACAAAGTGAAATTCATATTGGATCTTGCTAATTTCCGGATAGTCCGGGGGCGATTGGGTGACGTCCGCTTCAAAATTTCGGCCACGGTTGGTGAGGGTGAAGTCTTCGTCCGTATAGGCCATATAGTCCATGACAGCTTCAGGGGTGGAGCCCCAGGGGAGATTCAAAAACGTGAGATTGCCGTCAGTAAAGAAAATCGGCGCGGAAACCGTTGATTCGTCGGATGGTTCGGCGGGAAGCACCATATTGCTTTCTGCGGAAGAAACGGAATCCGACACGCTGGGGGAATCGGAAGCATCGGATGCGCCGGAATCTTCACTGGGACGGGCAGTCAGGGTGCAGGCGGAAATGGTCAACACCAGCACCAGCGCCAGCGGGAGCATCCAGCGGCGCTTGCCGTGGAACCGGGCGATTTGGGTGATTCTCCGGCGGATGGTGTGCTTGCCGCCGAAGGCCGTACGGATGTACAGCCCATCCCGGGCGGTGAGCAGGCTTTCCTGATAGAGGGCCTGGGCATAGTCCTTCCCGGAGACCAGACCGGACTCCAATACCCGCTGGTCGCAGGCCCCTTCGCTGTCGAAAAACGCCTGACGAAAGCACAGCCACACTATCGGGTTGAACCAGTAGATGCACCGGAGCAGACGGTATAGGCTCATGATCCACAGGTCGTGGGAGGAAATGTGCTGGGCCTCGTGGATCAGAATCGGCGCGGCATCCGAACCGGTGATCTCCAGAGGCAGGACAATGGTGGGGTGGATCAGCCCGCCGGACATCCCCTGACTGCCCCGTTTCAGGCGAATGGAAGCGGGGAGGGACAGAACGGGCCGCAGGGACTGCCAGACCGATAAAGTGTCGGAATCCGTGCAATCCGGCAGCTTTGACAGCATCCGGGCGGTGCGAAGATAGAGAATGAGATAAACAAGCGCCGAAATTCCCACGCCCAATGCGTAAATCCACAGCAGTACCGTGGGAAGGAACGGTGATTTCTCAGAGGGAGCGGGCGTGGGGGCACTGGAAACGGCGGGAATATCCGCAACCTCAGTTGGCGCTTCCACAATCGGCATGGGTTCTGCCGCCGGAGCCGTGGGAGCTTCCGCCGGAAGGACAGAGACGGTGGCGGTGTGTTGGGGCAGAACATTCTGTACGCTGAGACTGCTCTGGGGCAATACCGGCAGCATCAGCCGCAGGGCCAGAAGCAGCCAGAGGTAATATTTCGCCTTGGGGGACAGCACCTTGCGCAGCAGCACCCGAATCAGCACAATCGCCAGCGCCGTAAGCCAGGAGCCCCAGGTGATGCTCCAAAGGACGCGCAGCACGGTCATATCAATCCGCTCCCTTCATCTTCGACAGCATTTCTTCAATTTCCTCGCAGTCCTGTTTGGTGAGCTTGCCGCCGCCGGTGAGGGCCGCGATCATTTTGGCGGGGCTGCCGTCGAATACCCGGTTCAGGAAGGACTGGGTTTCCGCCAGAGTGCAGCTCTTTTCATCGGCGATGGGGTAATAGCGGTAGCAGCGGCCGCCCTTTTCCGCACCCACCGCGCCTTTTTCCTGAAGACGGACGATCAGCGTGCGCAACATGTTGGCGTTCCAGCCGGTTTTCTCCTGGAGCATGGCCAGAATGTCCTTGATCTCCAGGGGCGACTGCTTCCACAGGCAGGCGAGCACCTGCCATTCGGATTCGGAGATGGAATATTGGGTCATCATGATTCCTCCTTTCATCGTTTGACGGTGGGGCCGAACAGACGGTAGAGCGCGTCTTTGAGACCCGGCTTTTTGAGCATGGGTTTGGGGGCTGTGCTGCTGCCGCTTTCCGACAGGGAGTGGAATTCTGGCAGAGTTCCGGAGACGGTATCCCAGCGGGCCTGATTTTCCCGGTTGTTTTGCGACAGATAGCGGCGGTATTCGGCACCCTCCAGCAGAAATGCCGCAAGAAGACCCAGGATAATCATGCTGACTGGGGCGGTGACGGCGGCGATTTTCAGCATCAGATTCCAGAACAGCTTGTCAAAGGGATAGTCCGTGGGATTGTAGACTCCGGTTTCGTAGAGCTGCCGGTCCAGCTTCCGCAGCGATTCGTGGGCGGTTTTGCGGGACAGGGGCGCGCCGAAGTCCGATTCAAATTGACCCACAAGATCGTTTTGCTCCAATGCTGCGATATACAGGGAGACGGTGGCGCGGAGGGGGAGCATGGTGGCGTATTCTTGGCCGTTGACGGTAAACACGCCGGAGCGGGCGGCGGTATAGACATAGCCCCGGGAGTAGGTGACGAAATCAAAGGTAAGGGTGTCGCCTTTTTTTACGTCGTGCTCCTTAAAATCCTGAAAAAACGAGAAATTGCAGGGGGAGGTGAAGGTCACCGGGCCGGAAAGTCCGGGCATCGTCAGGTCGTAGCCATCCTCCCCAAGGCGCTGGAACACCGACTTGGGCCGGTTGAGGTTCAGGTCTTCATAGGCGGCGTTGTAGTGGAAATTGGCGTTGACCTGCTGGGTTTTCAGGGTGAAGCCGATGAAGCAGCCCACCAGCGCCAGAATGACTAGCAGAAGGGCCAGAGGAAAGGGGCGGATGCGGCGTTTCATAGGAGGACCTCCTTTAGCATAACATTTGTTATTCCTTTAATCGCATCATAACAAATGTTACTGCTCCTGTCAACCCCTTTCCGGAAAAATTCCACTTGCACCAAAGGCAAAATCCGGTTATACTTGATCGGGCAGGCAACTGCGGAAAGGATGTTCCTATGAGTATTGCAAAACGCGACGTACTGGAGCTGCGCCGTCGGATGACCAAGAAAAGCTGCACCATCGACCGGCTCTGCGGCTGCTATGTGGACGGCGGGAAAAACGTGGTGCTGAAATTCAGTGAGAGCTTCTCGGATCTGCCCGAGGAGGAATACTATAAATATCTGGAGATTGCGAAAAAGGCCATGTCCGGTTCCCTGAACTCCAATCTGCTGGAGCTGAACTTCCAGCGGGGGGAGACCGGCGACGAGCATCAGCGGTATCTCTATACCCTGAAGGCCAGCAAAATGCAGAATCCCGAGCTGCTGGATCGGCTGTATGAAAAAATCATCGACAGCTATGCGGCGGAGGGAAACTATCTGATCCTGGTGTTCCACGACGTTTACGACGTGATCACCCAGACCAAGGATCGTAAGCGGCTGGACGAATCCAGCGAGACCTATGAATATATGATCTGTGCCCTGTGCCCTGTGGATTTCTCCAAGCCCGGTCTTGGCTATCGGGAGGAGGAGAACCGCATCGGCGTCACCGAGCGGAACTGGGTGGTGGGGATGCCCGACATCGGCTTTACATACCCCGCCTTTGCTGGCCACGGCGCGGACTCCAGCGCAGTGATGTACTATGTGAAAACCGGCAAGGACTCCCACGTGGAATTCGTGGAGGACGTGCTGGGCTGCGTGGCAAAGCGCACCGCCGGGGAGGAGAAGAACGCCTTTAAGGAGGTCATTCAGGACTCCTTTGAGGATCCACAGCAGGGTAAAAGCGTGTTCCTGAAAATGCAGAAGCATTTGAGCGACATGACCCTGCCCGATCCCGACGCTCCTGAGGATGAGGAGACCCCGCCCCTGGCCCTGACCAAGGCCACCATGGCCGAGGTGATGGAGCAGGTGGACCTCAACGAGGAAGCCCGGAATATCATCCAGGCGGCCTTTGACTATCGCTTTGGAGATACCCCGCCCACGGCTCAGAACGTGGTGGACAAAAAGCTGGTGGAGGAAAGCGTTCAGCGCATCCGCACCGCCGAGCTGGAGGAGCAGGTCACCGATCTCAAGGATCAGATTCAGGAGAAGGAGCAGACCATCACCCAGGCGAAGCAGACCATCAAAGAACAGGAGGCGGCGCTGGCTTCTCCGGGCACGCTGATTCAGAGCGAGCTCACCGACGAGATGCCCATCTCCCTCCATGTGTCCCCTCAGAAGGCCAAGCAGATCCGCACCCAACTGGTGGGCGGCGTGAAATGCATTGTGGTGCCCGTGGAAAAGGGCGAATCCGCGCAGATCAATGGCGTGCCTGCTGACTTATAAGGCAACACCACACAAATGTGTCGCCGGGCTTCGTCGTCGTAAGCTGCGCATCCTTCGCTTTGCCTTTTTGGGCAAAAGCTCAGTCGCTACGCTACGCCTCCTCTCCCCACCAAACCCGCTTACGCTGGGCTTTGGCGGGGACCCCAGATATCTTTTCCGCCGGAAATGCGTTATTTTTTCTTGACATACACAAAGTATGCCTGCGAAAAACTGC
>ERZ1034844.1118-NODE-1118-length-13108-cov-7.259481_pt1 | contig 13108 bp, 8 predicted proteins | sample MGYA00520594_ERZ1034844 | MGnify/ENA primary metagenome ERZ1034844 (study PRJEB33766, sample SAMN09781733) | gut metagenome | biome: gut microbiome | host: Homo sapiens | place: Madagascar | study: EMG produced TPA metagenomics assembly of the PRJNA485056 data...
TAAAAATACAAATCATACCCTTTTAATTATTTTATTAAAGGCTAAATCTAAATAAGATTACTTAACAATTATCTTACAAGTAGCCGATACCTTGCTACCATCCTTAGCACTTGCCTTAATTGAACATTTACCCTTTTTCTTAGCAGTAACCTTGCCTTTGCTATTGACTACAGCAACAGACTTTTTGTTACTTGACCAAGTAACATTTTTGTTTGTAGCATTAGTTGGAGCAATAGTTGCTTTTAGCTTAAAGGACTGACCCTTCTTTAGCTTTAAGTTTGTTTTATTCAACTTAATCTTCTTAACCTTAGTAACAATAGGAGTGTAATTTACTGTAACTTTTGTATCCTTAGTAACAGTAAACTGAACCTTAGTTTTGTTATAGGTTTTGCCATTTACAACTATAGACTTAAACTTATAACCCTTATTTGGTGTTACAGAAATTGTAGCAGTAGTGTTAGGCATATAATAGCCACCACCTGTTGCTTTACCATACTTTGAAGTAACTGCAACATTTTTCATACCTGTTTTTACCTTAAATGAATATGTCTTTACAAATTTAAAGTCGTAACCCTTGCCGTAGAAGTTATTGCCTACAACTGCACCCTTGACACCGTTTACACTGTCAATATGGAAATAGTAATTCATAATAGTAAATGAATCGTTGTTAGGGTTGTAAAGAAGTGTATCACCCTTATTGTCGAAAAGTTCACCGGTATATAGGATACCGTTTTCAACAAAATCTACACCACAACTATAATAGTTAAAAATTTTACTGTCAATTTCATAAGATGTAGATTTATTTAAATCCAAGTTTTTGTTACTTTCTGTCCACTTGCTACCGTCAAAAATCAAGTTCTTTGGACAAGTATTATCTTCGTTAATACCTAAAGTGTAAACCAGCTTATCGCCATACTGTAGGCACTTACCTTTTGCTCGTTTTGATGGCAGTGAAGAAACCTTCTGCCACTTAGAATTAGTATATTTATAAACATCTGTTGATAAAGAACCTAGCTGATAGTCATATCCACCTATTAGATACATTTCTTTATTATAGAAAGCAAGTGTTTGGTCTGTTAAGCCAATACCCTCAATATCTTTTACTGTATATTTACAGGTATCAACATCATAAGTAAGCAAAGCACATTCTTTCATATAGAACTTTCTGCTTTGTTCCGGTGTTAGATAATAGTCGGCAACCATATAAATTTTACCGTTGTAATATACAGGTGATGATGTACTTACTAATGAACTGCTACCGTTTGTAATATCCTTATAACGATTATCAAGAACATTTTTAAAGCTAATAGTTTTGTTAATACCTAAAACACCTTTTTTGTTTACACTATAACGAACAAGGTTGTAGTTATCATCAATGTTGTATAGATATTTACCGTCACTTGTTAAATTATAATCATAGATAGTTTCACTTTCCATCATACCGTTATCGGTATATCTTGTACCCTTTAGGAAGATGTTTGAGAAATAGCCGTAGCCGTCATTTGAATATACCTTTAACTTACATACACCACCAAAATAACTATTGTCATCAATAGAAATTTCATTAGAGCTCTTTACAGTATATTTTACCGATTTACCATTAATAGTAATTTTAGAAATATTGGTAAAGTTAGTACCCCTTACAATAGTTTTATTGCCACTAGCAGTCCAATAATCAATCTTAGGAATTACTGAACCGTATTTATCAAGTGACAAAATACCGTTTGACTTTGTCTTTTCATCAACAAGAGAATTTTGGTTTACTGTATCCTTAGTTTTATCAATTAGTTGGTCAACTGTTAGGTCACTATACTTATCCTTAATAAGTGCAATACTACCTGTTACACAAGGTGTTGCCATTGATGTACCACTATAAATATCATATTTACCAAAGGACTCTTCTTCATTGTCAGTACCCTTAGAGAAACCAATATTATCAAGTTTAATTGTATATTCACCTGATGATTCAACAACTAAAAGTACAACCAGCTTTCTTTCTCCTGTTTCATTTTTAGGAGCTAAATTAGTTGTATCCAAGTGTACCCAATCTTTTGATGACATTTTAAGTGAATAGGCCAGATTTTTGCTCATAACATCATCAACAGTATATTTTTCATTTATTCCAAAGTCACCAAAACAAATACCTTGACTCATAAGCAAATCAGAATCTTCAGTATAAGTAGGAGCCTTTGCAATGTTAAACATTAAGCTGGTGTGAATACTGTTTGTACTCTTTGAATTTAAAGTATAAGGAATTTCAATAGCATAAGCGCCACCCTTATCAACAGTAAAGTCAGCCTGTAAGCAATTTTTATCACCTAAACCATCGTCATAACCTGTATTGGTTTCAGAGATAGTAGCTGATTCTCCACTTTGATTAGAACTTAAATCAACTACATTTGCCTTGAAGTCCTTTGTAATATACTTTTGACATTTTTCATTAATTTCTTCTTGAGAGTATATTGTAGGTAAAAAAGAATTGTAGCTGACTGTTGACAAAATATCTGAACCGGGAGCTGCAATATCTACTGAATTTTTACCATAGTTTGAGTAATCGGCAACTGTACCGTCTTCACCTGTTGCTGCTACAGAGATAATGTACTTGCTATCATAACAAGCAGGATAAGTATATGGTGACTCTTCTTCATCGTCATCATCAAATATATCCTTTTTAAAAATCATTTCACCATCGTCACCATCGTCATCATCGTCATCATTTTCACCGGTATATTCTTCTTCAGCATCAAAGTCAGTACCATCGTTACCGGCAGCACAAACAGAAACTGCACCGGCCTTGCCCACTTTGTTAATAATATTTAGAAGAATTTCGGAGTATTCGTTACTACCCCAAGAGTTATTAACGGCAACTACATTAACGCCAAGTTTTATGGCGTTATAAATATAGTTATAAGCAGAAACGGCATCTTCAGTAGTACCCATACCACTGCTAGTTAAAAACTTTAGTGCCATAATCTTTACGTTATCAGCTACACCGGAAACACCTTCATTATTATTTCTGGTTGCACCGATAATACCTGCACAGTGAGTACCATGACCGGCATCATCCATAGGTTCACCGTCATCGATAGTCCCTGTAAAGTCAAAACCATGAACACCCTTTAGTTTATTTTGGTAAGGGTTTACCCACATTTTATCTTTTAAATCAGGGTGAGTATAATCAACACCTGAGTCAATAATGGCAACTACAGGAGTGTCCTTTTCTGTTGACTTTTTGTTCCACATTTCTGTTGGTTTAATATCTTCCCCTACCTTACCGTTATTGATACCTTTATTTTCTAATGACCACTGAAAATTGCTATATGTATCATTAGTAATAGAAGATGCTCTATAAATATAGTTAGGTTCGGCAATCAGAACATCCTCTTCATCCTTTAGTTCATCAATAATTTTCTTTGTACTTAACTTTTTGGAAGAAACAGTTACAACGGAAACACTGCTCTTTCTTTCCTTAAAGTCACTTACATTTTCAACTTTAATAGATGACGAAACATCCATAATTTTGTTAAGGGATGCACCGGTTGAAACAAGGTCACTGCCTTTCATCATTACAACTGCTTCACCCTCAACATAGTCTTTGTCCTTTTTATCACTTTGTTTTGGATAAACAAAAGACTTGCTTACATTGTTTTTAACATTACTTTCTTTATTTGTGGAAAAAGCACTTGCACTGCCACAAGCTATGCTACTTGTTACCATCAAAGCAGAAAGTGTTGTTGCAATAACTTTCTTAAATTTTTTCATAAAATATCCTTTCTGTATTATATTTTCTAGTCTCATAATACACTATACTATATATAATACTTTTTAAAATTTAAAAGTGTTGCAAAAATTTCCAAAAAATTTTATTTTATTTTGAAAAAAATTAGCCTCTGCTATTTTGCAGGGGCTAATATTACTTCATTAGAATTATGCAAGAATTTCGTCAGCAAGTTTTTCCATTTCTTTATATGTATCTTCTGTTGCTCTTGACTTAATTGTAACTACTGTATCACAGATAGTTACATTCTTCATTTCTTCTAAGTAACCTTTCATAGTTCTTGCAGCAGTAGGTGCCCATGAACCGTTTTCTACAATAGCTACCTTTCTGTTCTGATAAGCCTTAATCTTTAGATGATGTAGGAAATCTGCCATTACAGGGAACACACCTGCATCATATGATGGAGCAGCAACAATTAACTTGCTATATCTAAATGCATCTTCAATAGCCTCTGCCATATCACATCTTGAAAGGTCAGTTGCAACAACATTCTTGTCTGTCTTAGACTTTAAGATTTCTTCCAGCTTACCTACTGCCTCAGTTGTGTTGCCATGAATTGAACAGTAAGCAACAAATACACCATCTGTTTCAGCCTGATAAGTTGACCAAGTGTTGTATAGGTCTAGGTAGTAGCCTAGGTTTTCTGTTAGTACAGGACCATGAGTAGGACAGATAATCTGAATGTCAAGCTTTGATACTTTCTTTAGTAGTCCTTGTACAGGTACACCATACTTACCTACAATGTTAAAGTAGTATCTTCTAGCCTCACAAGCCCAATCTTCATCAGTATCTAATGCACCGAACTTACCGAATGCATCAGCAGAGAACAGCACCTTATCTGTGCTGTCGTATGTAACCATAACTTCAGGCCAATGAACCATTGGTGCCATTACAAAACTTAATGTATGAGTACCAAGTTCAAGAGTATCACCTTCAGCAACAACCTTTGAAGTTGCTTCTAGGTCAAGACCTGTAAACTGCTTTAGAAATAGGAAAGTTTTCTTGTTACCTACCAAAGTGATTTCAGGGTACTTCTTGATACAAGCATCTACAGAACCGGAATGGTCAGGTTCCATATGGTTTACAACAAGATACTTAGGTGTCTTACCGTCAAGAACTTTCTCAACATTTTCAAGCCATTCATCGGTTTTTCTTTTATCAACTGTATCAATAAGTGCAATATTTTCATCCATAATAACATAAGCATTATATGCAATACCGTTAGGAATTATATACTGACTTTCAAACAAATCAAGAGTTTTATCATCACAACCAACATAAGTAATATCTTTTGTTATTTCTTTAATCATAATTAATACCTCTCTTTCTTAATTAAGGATAGAATATCACATTTTATTCATATTTTTATTCTAGTATAGAATTATATATGTTATTTTTTAATAAAATAATTGTTAAGAATAGCCATAACTTAAAATAAATATCAATAAAACGGAAATGATTATTATTTTCAGCATTATGTACAACTAAACGGTTTATTTCTTGTGCAAAATAATGAACATTGAATTTAAAATATACATTGTACATATCTTTAAATAATGTTAAAATCAATATACTAAACTAAATAAGAGGTGAATATATTGAAGAAATTACTAAAGCACTTTAAGCCTGCAATCATTCCTATTATTTTCGTTGTAATTTTGCTAGTAATTCAGGCCTATTGTGACTTATCATTGCCAACATATATGAGTAATATTGTCAATGTTGGTATTCAGCAGTCCGGTATTGAAACTGTTACACCGGAAAAAGCTCCAAAAAGTGAAATGGATAAAATAGAGCTTTTTATGGACAAAAATGACAAAGACTTTGTAAATTCTCAGTATAAAAGTGAGAAGTACAAAAACAAAGATATTCTTGTATTAAAGGAAAATATCAGCGATAAAAATGCCGATAAACTTGCCGATAAGCTAACAAAGCCTATGCTTATCACTTATATGTTAGAAAAGAGTGAGAAAGGTGAACTTTCTTCCGACTCAGTAAGTGGCAAGATTGACAACAAGGACTTCCAGAAGATTATGGAAAATGGTGTTAAAGAAATGACACCTGAAAACCAAATGAAGTTTATGGAAATCAATAAGAAGTCCCAAAATGGCAAGACAGTTGATATGTTTGAGATTTTGCCTTTATTCAGCGAAAACACTATGAGTCAAATTACTGATGTAATGAACGACAAGTTAAAGGCATTTGACAAACTGGGGGAGGACACAATCACACAGGTTGTAACACCATATACAGAAAGTCTTATGAAGTCTGCCGGTGTTGATACTGACCAGGTTAGAATGAATTACCTATTTAAAGCAGGTGCATTAATGCTTGGTTATGCCGGTGTAATCTTTGTATGTATGATTGCCGTTTCCTTACTTGCATCAATTATCGGTGCTAGATTCTCTAAGGATATTAGAAGTCATGCATATAACCAAATTATCAACTTCTCAGCAAGTGAGTCAAATAAATTCAGTAATGCTTCATTAATTACAAGATGTACAAATGATATTCAGCAAATTCAGATGGTTGTTGTAATGATGCTAAGAATGATTATCTATGCTCCAATCTTAGGTATAGGTGCATTATTAAAGGTAACTAATATGAGTTCCGGTATGGTATGGGTTATTGCCTTAGCAGTTGGTGTTATCCTTGTACTTGTTTCAACACTAATGACAGTAGCAATGCCTAAGTTTACTGCACTTCAAAAGCTCGTTGATAAGGTAAACCTAGTTTCAAGAGAAATTCTTACAGGTCTACCTGTTATCAGAGCATTTAGCCGTGAAGACCACGAAAATGAAAGATTTGACGATGCAAACAAAACTCTTACAAAGACTAACCTATTTGTAAACAGAGTTATGGCGATTATGATGCCTGCTATGATGTTTATTATGAACGGTACAACAGTACTTATTGTTTGGGTTGGTGCTAATGAAACTAATGCAGGTAATATGCAGGTCGGCGACATTATGGCATATATCCAATACACAATGCAGATTATTATGTCTTTCCTAATGATTTGTATGGCAAGTATTATGATTCCAAGAGCATTTGTTTCAGCAAAAAGACTTGGTGAAATCTACGATACAGAAATTACAATCCATAACCCTGAAAACCCTAAACAGTTTGAAGAAAAACAAAAGGGCATTGTTGAATTTAAGGATGTAACATTTGCTTATCCGGGAGCAGAAGAACCTGTACTAAAGGACATTAGCTTTACTGCAAAGCCAGGTGAAACTACTGCTATTATCGGTTCAACAGGTAGTGGTAAGAGTACACTTATCAACCTTATTCCAAGATTTTACGATACAACTAAGGGTTCTGTTACAGTTGACGGTCAAAATATAAAGGATGTTAAGCTAACTGATTTAAGAGATAAAATCGGTTATGTACCACAGAAGGGTATGTTATTCTCCGGTACTATTAAGTCCAACATTGCTTTTGCAAATGAAGACCTACCAATGGAAAAAATCGAAAAAGCAGCAGAGATTGCTCACGCAACAGAATTCATAAATGAAAAGCCTCAGAAATATGAAACACATATTAGCCAAGGTGGTACTAATGTTTCAGGTGGTCAAAGACAAAGACTTTCTATTGCAAGAGCTATTGCAAATGAACCTGAAGTGCTAATCTTTGATGACAGTTTCTCTGCCCTAGACTTTAAGACTGATGTTGCAGTTAGAAAGGCACTTAGTGAAAATATTAAGAATAGCACAATCCTTATTGTTGCTCAAAGAATAAGCACAGTTCTAAATGCTGAACAGATACTTGTACTTGACAACGGTAAAATCGTTGGTAAGGGTACACACAAAGAACTAATGAATAACTGTCAGGTTTATCGTGACATTGCAGAAAGTCAGTTGTCAAAGGAGGAATTACAGTAATGCCTATGCCTATGGGAGGACCTAGAGGTGGTAGAGGTCCACAAGGAAAAATGATGGGAACAGCTAAAGCAAAAGACTTTAAGGGTTCTATCAAAAGCCTTTTTAAATATATCGGCAACTATAAGTTTGCCATACTCATTGTTGTAATTTTCGCCATTGCAAGTACAGTTTTCAATGTTATAGGACCTAAGATTTTAGGTAATGCAACAACAGAACTTTTTAACGGAATTATGAGTAAGTATTCCGGTGGTTCAGGTATTGATTTCGGTAAAATTGCCGGTATCTTAATCGGACTGTTATGTATCTATATTACAAGTTCGGTTTGTGGTTTTGTTCAGAACTTCCTAATGAGTACAGTAACTCAAAAGGTTGGTTATAGATTAAGAAGAGATATTTCTTACAAAATCAATCTTCTTCCTATGAACTACTTTGACAGACACCAAACAGGTGAAACACTATCTATTATCACAAATGATGTTGATACTCTTTGTACAAGTTTAAACCAGGTTGCAACTCAGGCAGTAACATCAATTTCAACAATCATCGGTGTGCTATATATGATGTTTAGCATTAACTGGATGATGACACTTATTGCTTTAGTTATTCTACCGGTTGCACTAATCTTTATTTCACTTATCTTCAAGATTTCTCAGAAACATTTTAGAAATCAGCAGGATTACCTTGGTCATGTTAACGGTCAAGTTGAAGAAACAATCAGTGGTGTTAACATTGTTCAGGCATTTAACACAGTTGACAGAAATGTTGAAGAATTTGAAAAGTCCAACAATATGCTTTATAAATCAGCATGGAAGAGCCAGTTCTTCTCAGGTTTAGCAGGTCCTATTATGCAGGTAATCGGTAACTTAGCTTACGGTGCAATTGCAGTACTTGGTGGCTACTTAGCTATTCAGGGTACAATTACTGTCGGTGACATTCAGTCATTTATACAGTATGTAAGACAGTTTACAATGCCTATTCAGCAACTTGCTCAGGTAAGTAATATGATTCAGCAAATGACTGCATCAGCTGAAAGAATTTTTGAATTTATCGGTGAAAAGGAAGAGTCACAAGAAGCTGAAAACCATTGCAAGAAGCCTAACGGTGAAAATGTTACTGTTGATGAAATCACAGGTAATGTAACATTTGACCATGTTAAATTCGGCTACAATGAGGATAAAATTATTATTCACGACTTCTCAGCTAAAGTTAAGCAAGGTCAGAAGATTGCTATTGTTGGCCCTACAGGTGCAGGTAAAACAACAATGGTTAAGCTACTGATGAGATTCTATGACCTAAACGGTGGTAGCATCCTAGTTGATGAACACAACATTAATGACTTTGACAGAAGAGAACTAAGAGAGCTTTACGGTATGGTTCTTCAGGATACATGGCTATTTAAAGGCTCAATTATGGAGAACATTCGTTACGGTAAATTGGATGCCGGTGATGAAGATGTTATAAAGGCTGCAAAGGCTGCTCATGTTGATGACTTTGTTAAGCATTTACCTGATGGCTACAATATGGTTCTAAATGAAGAAGCATCAAATGTTAGCCAAGGTCAAAAGCAGTTATTAACTATTGCAAGAACAATTCTAGCCGACCCTAAGATTCTTATTCTTGATGAAGCTACTTCTTCAGTTGATACAAGAACAGAGGCTTATATTCAGAAGGCTATGGATAACCTAATGGAAGGCAGAACAAGTTTTGTTATTGCTCACAGACTTTCAACAATCAAGAACGCTGACTTAATTCTATTTATGAAAGATGGGGACATTGTTGAACAAGGTACTCATAATGAGCTACTTGCTAAGGGTGGCTACTATGCAGACCTATACAACAGTCAGTTTGATAAAGTATCTTAAAAATTTATCACTTTAACACAAAGGGAAGTTACAGTTTCTATGTAACTTCCCTAATTTTTTCAAAAAAAGAACACACAATAACAGTTGAAGTAATCACAAAAATGTGATATATTTGATTAAAGGAGTTGATAGTATGGCAAAAAAAGGTACACACGGCTATTTTGAAGATGAAAACAAAGAAACATCTTTTGATGACTTCAAAACTGATATGACTAACATTGATGATGAAGTTGACAAAATCTTAGCCGAACAAAGAAAAGCAAAACAACAGATTGACTTCTTTAGTGATGAACCTATTGATAATAACGAAGATGAATATGTATTTGACAACAGTTCTTCAAGAGAACTAAAGAGCAATAGCCCTAGAAGAAATACATATGCTGAAAATATAGAAACTGAAGAAGTTACACCTGAAACTAAAGAACCACAGGGTAGTCACTCTGCTGATACTAACGATAGTGGTGAAAGCAGAAGTAACAGAAGTTCCGGCAGTTCAGGAAGCAGAAGTTCAAGCAGTAAAAGTTCCAAAGGTTCTAAGGACAAAAAGAAAAAGTCCAAGAAAAAGGACAAGGACAAAGGACACAGTAGCCACGATAGTCACGAAAGTCATAGCAGTAACAGAAGAGATAACAGCAAATCAGATAACAGAAAAGCTGAAAAATCTTCTAAGAGAAGCGACAAAAATAAAGGCCATTCCGAAAAGAAAAAGCATACAGGTCTAAAGGCATTTGTTGTTATCATTATTATCCTAGGTGCTTTATGTGGTGGTGTTTATGCTTACTTTGGACATATTCCAACCAAGGAAGATATTCAGAGCCTACTGCCTATGTCAAACAGTGCAGAACCTACTTCTTCTGCTTCAATTCACGAAACACTTGTTGCAATTACAGTTTCAGGTGATACAGTAACATATAACGGTGAAGTGCTAAGTAGTGTTGATGAATTAAATAACAGATTGTCAAAGGAAACAGACCCTACAATTTCTCTAATCAACAATGATGCAAATGCTTCTACATACAACAAGGTTGTTGAAATTGTTAACAACTACGGTGGTAACTTTGAAACAATGGATGAGGACAACACAAACCCATCAATCAACACAGAAGAAAACTCTACTGAAGAAAATACTACAGAAAGTGTAGCAGAAAGCACAACAGAACCTACTTCTGAAAGCACTTCTTCAGCAGAATAACTGACAATTTATTCCGATAGTTGACATTAGTTTTTTTATGTGTTACACTATTACGGTAGAAAAATCAAATATTTTCTTATCAAGAGCGACTGAGGGACAGGCCCTATGAAGTCCGGCAACCTGCGAAAAGCAAGGTGCTAATTCCTGCGGTATAACCGAAAGATGAGTATTAAGCCACCGTCTTTCACGGTGGCTTTTTTTGTGGTAAGAAATATAAGAAAAGGAGTATAGATATGGGAAAGTATTTATTTACATCAGAATCAGTTACTGAAGGACATCCTGACAAAGTTTGTGACCAGATTAGTGACGCAATTCTTGATGCAATTTTTGAACAAGACAATATGGCTCATGTAGCTTGTGAAACAACAGCAGTTGCCGGTATCGTAAACATTATGGGTGAAATCAGCACAACTGCTAAAGTTGATTATGAAGCAGTTACGAGAAATGTTATTAACCAAATCGGTTATGACAGAGATGAACTTCTCTTTAACGGTCACAACTGCAAAATCAACAATATGATTACAACACAGTCACCTGATATTGCAATGGGTGTTAACGAAAGTTACGAACTAAAAGACGGTGAAGAGGATAAGTACAATCAGTTTGGTGCCGGTGACCAAGGTATGATGTTTGGTTACGCTTGTGACGAAACAGAAGAACTAATGCCACTAACTATTTCACTATCTCACAAACTGGCTAAGAAGTTAACTGAGGTTAGAAAGAACGGCACACTAAAGTATCTTCGTCCTGACGGCAAAACTCAGGTTACTGCTCTTTATGAAGACGGCAAGGTTGTTAGCATTGACACAGTTGTTATCTCTACTCAGCATGATGAAGATGTTACACTTGAACAGATTAGAAATGATTTAATCAAGTATGTTATTAAGCCGATTATCCCTGAAAATCTACTAACTGATGACACAAGAATTCTTGTAAACCCAACAGGTAGATTTGTTATCGGTGGTCCAGCCGGTGACTCAGGTCTAACAGGTAGAAAGATTATTGTTGACACATACGGTGGTTATGGTCGTCATGGTGGTGGTGCATTCTCAGGTAAAGACCCAACTAAGGTTGACCGTAGTGCTGCTTACTATGCAAGATATATTGCTAAGAACATTGTTGCCTCAGGTATTGCTAGTAGATGTGAAGTGCAACTTGCTTATGCAATCGGTGTTGCAAAGCCTGTTTCAATCATGGTAGATACTTTCGGTACAAGTAAGTATAGTAACAGTGAAATCGCAAATGCCGTTAAGAAGGTATTTGATTGCCGTCCTGCTGCTATTATTGAAGAACTTAACCTTCGCAATACTAAGTTCCTACCTACTGCTGCTTATGGTCATATGGGCAGAACAGACCTTAATGTTAAGTGGGAAGATACCGATAAGGTAGAAGAACTAAAGAAAGCATTAGCATAATTAAATTACAGATAACTTTTAAGTTTTTATAATCCTAAGCCAAGGCTACTATTATAGTCTTGGCTTTTCTCATACAAAAAACGGCTGATACAATAAAGTATCAGCCTTAATTTTTACAGCTTATATTTAGATTTACATTACATTTTTATAATTGCTATTAAGATTGAAAAGTAGTGGAATGCACTGCCAAGTACAGTGAAAATATGCCATATGGGATGGAAGTATTTTACCTTTTTAATCACATAAAACACAACACCAACAGTATAAATTACACCACCAAGTACAAGAAATAATGCAGAAATGAAAGGCACTTTTGCAATTAACGGCTTTATAGCAAAGATAATAACCCAGCCTGTAGCAATGTAACAAATAAGGGAAGGAATCTTTGCCTTTTCCATATTAATTGAATTTAGTGTTATGCCGATTATTGATGCAACCCACACAACAGAAAACAATATCCAACCTGTAACACCACCAAGAATATAAATGGTTATTGGTGTGTATGTACCTGCAATAAGCAAAAATATTGTGTTGTGATCCATTATTTGAAAAAAGTGCTTTACCCTTTCATTTGTAAATGAATGATACAGTGTGCTCATTGTGTAAAGAATTATCAGTGATGCACCGTAAATTGCCGAACTGACAACTGCAAGAGTATTTCCATATATAACCGAAAATACAAGCAATACAACTGTACCGGCTATTGACAAGCAAGCCCCTACCCCATGGCTAACAGAAGAAAAAATTTCTTCCCCTAATGTATATTTTCTTTTGATTTTTCCCATTAATTAATCATCTCTATTCTTTATTTTTTATTGCTAAGTTGTATTACTCTCATTCTTCTAACTATAATTATCTATTATCTTCCCTGTTTTATCAATATATAATTCTATGCAATTTATCCTATTTAGCTATATTGTTATGCATAATTAGCATTACTTTAAAATTAAAAGATATAAAACTATTATATAAATTGT
>ERZ1034844.1122-NODE-1122-length-13044-cov-3.984063_pt1 | contig 13044 bp, 9 predicted proteins | sample MGYA00520594_ERZ1034844 | MGnify/ENA primary metagenome ERZ1034844 (study PRJEB33766, sample SAMN09781733) | gut metagenome | biome: gut microbiome | host: Homo sapiens | place: Madagascar | study: EMG produced TPA metagenomics assembly of the PRJNA485056 data...
CCTTGTATTTTAAAATATATGGCTTGTATTTTTTACGAGATGCCTTATGTTTTTTCGGAGGTGCGAAACGGGGGTGTTTTTACAGGATTGATGATGCCGTTTTTGCCTTTCGGAAATTTTTTTCAAGGACTATTTTATTACCTTGTAATATTTCTTGGCGTTGGCGCGCGATGTGTAGTTGAAATGCCACCATTCGGAGCGCAGTGTGTGAAACCCGGCTTCCGTCATTACTCTTCGCAGCAGTCTGCGATTGTTCATGGCTTTGCGCGTGAGCTTCCCGGACCTTACGAGTTCCTCTTCTTTGTCAATGTGGGCTGTTGCCGTCATGTTGTCAATCTTTGTGCCCATCGTTATGCTGTCTCCGTTTTCATCGGCAATAGTTATGTCAACTGCCATGCCGTAGTTGTGCAGCCCGCCGCCGTGTGCGGGGTTGCTTACATAGATTTCCTTTTTCGTTCCCGCCACGGTGTTCCACATTGTTTGCTGAACCGACATGGGGCGCGCGGCATCGTAAACTTTTAATGTCAGCTTGGGGTTTATGCGGCGCAGTATCTGCTGTGCACGTTTCAGGGCTTGTGCTGCCTTGGGATGCAGATATGCCGTGTGGAGGTCGGTGTATAAAATTCTGCCTGTGAAATTGTCGGCGCGGGTGTACATCAGACTTACGAGAATGGTTGAATCCGTGTCGCAGATTTTGGTCATGCCCTGACGCTCAATGGACTGTTCGGTTTTTGTGGGTGCAGTTTTTTTTGTGCGCGTGCCTTGTGCATATGCCGCCGATGCTGTGAGCAGCACGGCAAATGCCGCATGAAGAGCGCGGAGTTTGAATGCGGTAATTATATGTTTGTTTCTTTTCATCGGCTAAAGTCTATCAGCTCTCCGTCGGGGAGTACGGTGCGTGCGGTAATGCCAAGTTTCACGTCGGGATTGGCGTTGGAGTAGAACATGACCGTTGCCCTTCCGTTTTCGTCGGTCAGCACATCGGGGTTCCAGTAAAGCGTGCGGCGCATATCGGACGGGTCGGGCAAATCGCGCTTTCTGTAATCGGGCAGCACAAAGTCGGGGTCGCTGCTATAGCCAAAGAATCTTACTACTTTGGTTTTGCTCTTTTCTTTCATCATGCTTTTGTTGCCGTTGCCGTACAGGAGAATGGCAGTAACCCTGTCGGTGGACGAACCGAAGCCCGGAAGAACGTGTTTCATCTTTTCCTGGTCTGTTATGATGTATATGCGGCTCACTTCGCTGGCAAAAATCGTGAGATTGTCCATGTGGTCGTTTGTGCTTTGCTCTGTGTTGTGTTTGAAAACCACTGCGGGGCGGTTGCGATAGGTGAACCGGTAGTTTGTTCCGGCTATTGCGGCTTCCTCGGTGGTATAGTCAAAGTTTTTGTTCATGTCCTTGAGCAAATCCCAAAGCAAAGGGTCGTCCTCGCCCTGGTCGCAATATTTCATGGATTCGAGGTCCACGTTGTAACAAATATCGGCGTTTCGTTTTGCAAAGTCTTCGCCGCCGTTCCATTTGTCCTGTCCCACTTTGCTATTGCGTGTTTTTCCTTTCACAACGGCTTCGCCGAGCAGTATGTCGCCCTTAGCCACCGTGTCCTGCCATGTGAAAATTTCGCTTTGCGCCAATGTGGGTTTATGAGTATAGGAAGAGAGGTTGAATTCTTGGATGTCGAACATTTTTGGAGCGGGAGCGAAATTCCTGTCAAGGAAAATGCGCATGGTTTTCGGCTTGCCGTTTTCATAAGTATAGAAACGCCCCACGCCTTCGCCGTAGTAAGCGGGCGGCATAAGGGCAAAGCCTCCGACCGAATCGGTTTTGCACTCTCCTGTAATCCTTTTGCCCGGGAAATAAATGTCAACTTTCAGTCCCGCACCGGGCATGGGCAGCCGCTTTCCCTTGTTTGCCAGCAAATATCCCGTCAGCAGTTGTCCCTGTTCCGAAGGTTGAATGAGTTTGAACGGTTTCCTGCCTGTCATTTCTGCAAAATCGTATCGCCGCCAGCCTTGTACGAGTAATAGGAGGTCGAGCCATTTGGCATGAGTCTCATCGTCGGACTCGAAATAGTATTCCGGATGGGCAATGTAGCCTTTCAGATCGGACGACAACAGAAGGTCTTCGGCTATACCGCAGTCTTTCCCGTTAAGTTCGCTGTTTCGGTCGTGCACTGCAAGGGAAAAATATGCGTTGCAAGGGTTGCCGTGTCTGTCGGAAAGCTTCATGTCGAGAACTATCGGGGAAAAGGGTTTGTAAACTTCCTCGTTTTGCCTGACTTCAAGGCTTACGGGGTAATCAGGTCTGCGCCAAACCAAACGCTCCCATAGTATGTCGCCGGCGGAATTGAAAAGATTTATTTGATTTATGCCATAGTGCAAACGGATGTCGCTTGTTTCCCATTGCGTTTGCCCGTTGAGAGCCACGCTGTCTATTGCGCACAACGCGCCCCGGCATGTAATGCTGATTCCGACGTATTTGCCGTTAAGGTCATCGGTTGGTGTGATGCTAAGACTTGTTTTCCCGTCTTTTTGCTGCAATGTGGCGGAAATTCCTGACTTTCTCGCCGCAGGAAGATTGAACTCGTGGTTTTTTCCGTCTATTTCCACAACGGCTTTAACGGAGTTTTTCCAATACGGAAGGGTTATTTCGCCCATTCCCTCGTGTTGTGTCTTGGACGTTCCTATTTCTTTTTCTCCGTCAAGCAACTTGCACGTGGCGAAGTTTATAGGATTCCCGTCCTTGTCGGTTATGCGGTACGCAATGTTTTGCGGCGTATCGCTCTGAACCAATGCGCCGCCTTCGGGATAGAACTCCGCGTAAACAACGTTTCTTTTCGCCGAATCTCCGCGCAATGTGTTGGGTTCTTTACGAAGCATGGGCAGTTGGTCTTCGCCTTTTGGGGAAAAGATGAACGGGTTGGCATAATTTCCGGTTGTGCTGCTTGACTGGTAAACGGGTATCACGCGCGAGAAACAGTAATCGCCGTCCCAGTTAAGCATTGCGCGGGTGAAAGCACGGATTTCGTAAAATCCGCCGTGTATAAGGTTTGACAAAGATATGCTTCCCGATGCCTGTCCTTCCGATATTTCGTAGCTCTTACGTTCTATTGTGTTGCCGTGATCATCGAGAAGTTCCACATATAATACCTTGCTCAAATCGGTATATTTCAAAGACGACGCGCGAACTACGTAAGCTTTGAAATAAATCGTCTCGTCAATGAAATAAGAGTTATTGTCGAGGTGCAGATAAACCTTTTCTTGTGTGCAACGACTGTCGTAGAGGGCAATCTCTTTGAAAAGTTTCATAAAACTTCCGTTGCCCGTTGAATTTTGTGCGTGGCATATCACAGCAAAAGCAATAAGCGAAATAATAATGCCGATGCGTTTCATGGAATCTTTGTTTTTATGTCCGACCTGTGGGTTTTATTTTTTTACATGTGCGGTTTTATGCCGAGCCTGAGGCTTAAAGTATTTTTTGTTTCAGAAGTTCTTTTGCGGTAGTGTCGAGTTCTTCGTACCATTTCCCGCCAAAAGCTCTCACAAGTGGGTCTTTGAGGAATTCATATACCCTTATTCCGTTTTTCTTTCCGAGTTTGCGGGCGCAGGAACAGATATCCCAACGATTATAATTGAGAGCTTTCGTGCCGTTACTGAGTTCCGTAATCCTTATCGGGTAGAGTGCACAGGATATAGGCTTTATGAAATGAATCTTTCCCTCTGCGTTGGCTCTTTCAAGGGCACAGAGACAGCAGCCATCGCTTCCCATACAGGTAAAGACGCAGTTTTTGCCTTTTATGATGCTTGTAACCATGTCGCCGTCCCTGTCTTTGTAGGCTACACCCTGTTTGTGTATGAGGTTAAGCGCGGCGTGGCTCAATTTGTCCTTTACCATAGGCACGGCATCCTCTATTTCTTTTATTTCTTCGGCGGTTACGGGTGCGCCTGCATCTCCTTCTATGCAGCACACGCCTTTGCATACGCTCAAGTCGCAGCAAAAGTATTCGGTTATGCATTCCGAGGAAACTATGGTGTCTCCTATTTCAATCATTGTGCTGTATTGTTCGTTGTTCATGCCGTTTGTTTACCAGTTTATGGGAGTTTTGCCTTGTTTTGTCAGGTAGTCGTTCGCAAGGGTAAAGTGATGATTTCCGAAAAAACCCCTGTAAGCCGACAGAGGAGAGGGATGCGCCGATTGGAGTACGAGATTTTTTTCGCGATCTATGAGCGCGCCTTTTCTTTGTGCGTATGCTCCCCAAAGCATATATACAATTCCGCTGCGTTTTGTGGCAAGTGCGCGGATTGCTGCGTCGGTAAATTCTTCCCAACCCTTGTTTTGGTGCGAACCTGCCTGATGTGCCCTCACCGTCAAGGTGGCATTCAGCAGCAGCACGCCTTGTTCCACCCACCGTGTCAGGTCTCCGTTTGCCGGGGTCGGTTTTCCTGTGTCGGCTTGTACTTCTTTGAATATGTTTTCGAGCGAAGGCGGAAATCTCACTCCCTCTGCCACCGAAAAACAAAGCCCGTTAGCCTGCCCGGGTTCGTGATAAGGGTCCTGACCTATGATTACAACCTTGACATCATTGAAAGGACAATGATTGAATGCGTTGAAAATAAGATTTCCCGGGGGATAGCAAATGCCGCTTGCGTATTCCTTGCGCACAAATTCCACGAGATTTGCGAAATATGGCTTTTCGAATTCATCGGCAATGGCTTCTTTCCAACTGTTTTCTATTTTTACGTTCATGGGTGTCGTTATATGGGAAATTTATACTGTGGGCAACTGCGAGCCGTTTATTTTGCGGTAAAGGTCGAGCGAGAAAACGTCGGTCATTCCAGATATGAAGTCTATCACCGCCATTACTTTTTCGTAGAGAGTGGTTGCGTTCAACTGGTATTGCGATGAAATGCGGCTCAAAAGCAGTTTGCTGTAAGTGTTGTCGGGAGTGAGTGTGGCGTGGAGCACGAGTTCCAGAAGCGTATATATAATATGGTATCCCGCAAGCTCAATGTCGAGCACATCGCGACTGCGATAGATTTTTTCCACAGCCACTTGGCTGCTGTGCTTATAGGCTTGGGCAATGTGAGGCTTGATGTTGTCTATGAGGCTTCCCTTGAAAGTGCCCGAAAGTATGGCTTCTTCGTTTTCAATAAAGACGTTCACGCATTCGTGTTCCAACAAATTTATGGCGCGTGAGCGATAATAGACTATTTTTTCGTTCTTGTCGGTAACATATGGGTATGCCTTCTTTATATGTTCGCGTTCGCATTCGTCAAAATAGCCCAAGAGCAAATCGCGTGTTTCTTCGAATGTGAGCAAACGCAGTTTGTAGGCATCTTCTATGTCCATTATTTCGTAGCAAATGTCATCGGCAGCCTCAACAAGGTAAGCCAGCGGATGACGCGAGTATTTCACCAGTCCGTCATGGTTTTCAATGCAGATGAGTCCGAGTTCGTCGGCAATTTTTACGAAAGCGTCGCGCTCGGATTCGAAGAAACCGAATTTTTGTTTGGTGGCGAGCGACGAAGAAAACGGATATTTTATGATAGAAGCCAGAGTGGGATAAGTCATTACGAATCCGCCGCGCCGGCGTCCGTTGAACTGGTGGGTGAGTATGCGAAAAGCGTTGGCGTTGCCGTCAAAGCGCGTGATGTCGTTCCATTGTGCGCTGCTGAGTTGCTCACCGGTTTTGGGGTCGCGGTAATCGCGCAATTTGCGTCCGCTTTCGCTTTCCGAGAAAAAGCTTGCAATGGCTCTTTCGCCCGCATGTCCGAACGGGGGATTGCCCATGTCGTGGGCAAGACAGGCTGCCGAAACAATTGCTCCGAGCGACACGGCAAAATCTTCGCCGAGATTTTCGTGGCGTTTTATGATTTCGTGCCCGCAGTCCAAACCTAACGACCGCCCCACGCTCGACACTTCGAGACTATGGGTTAATCTGTTGTGCACAAACACGCTTCCCGGGAGCGGAAACACTTGTGTTTTGTTTTGCATGCGGCGGAAAGGCGCGGAAAATATCAGTCGGTCGAAATCGCGTTGGAATTGCGTGCGGTCTTCCTTGACTGTGTCATATTTTTCTTCAAGTCCGTAGCGTTTGTTGGTGGTTAGTTGCTTCCAATTCATCATTGCCATGGTCGGAACATCTGTTTTGCTATATTCGACACAAAGTTACGCATTTTCCACCAAAAACACGACGATTGTGGGGTGCAACCCCCGAAAGCTGCAATGCGTTAAGGTTCAGTCTGTTACGGATTTTTGGACGAGTTTCGTAAGTTGTTGTTTTTCAGAGGTTTGAAATCGCAAAAAATATAAGGCACATATTTTAAAATAAGTGCCTTGTATTTTAAAATACATGGCTTGTATTTTTCACGACAAGCCATGTGTTTTTTCGAGTGTCGGCAAACGGGACTTTTATTTCGCCTTGTCGGCGATGCCGGAACATGAAAAAACGCTGCAAAATCGTATATGTTTTGCAGCGTTTGGTATGGGTCGTTTATGACGTGAGATTATTTCAGTTGCAATTTCTTTTTCTCAACCAAAGCGTCTATTACGGCAACGGCGGTGATGTTCACAATGTCGCGCACGGAGCAATCGGCATCGGTGAAGTGTATGGGTTTGTTCAAACCCATCTGTATCGGACCTATGACTTCGGTGTCCGGGTTAATGGCTTTCACCATGTGGTATGTGCAGTTAGCCGCATTGAGACACTGGAATACTAGTGTGTTGACATCTTTTCCCTTGAGGCTGTTGAAAGGATATTTCTTGTCGCGCAGTTCACGGTCGAAAGCATAGGAAATCTGCATTTCGCCGTCAACGGCAAGAGTGGGATAGTTTTTGTGAAGTATGTCGACCGCCTCGTGCATGTGGCGCGGACCGGATTCTTTGTCGCTGCCGAAATTGGAATAGGAAACCATGGCAATAACCGGCTGGCGATTGAAGAACCTTGCCGTGTGGGCACTGAGAAGTGCGAGATCCACAAGAGTGTCTGTGTCGGGATGAGGATTAATCATAGTGTCGACAAGGAACAGAGTGCCGCGTTTCGAATTTATGAGGTGCATGGTTCCGAAATGCTTGAATTGCGGATTTATGCCGATAACTTCCTTGGCAATGTTTTTCACATCGTCTTTCTTGTTGGTGAGACTTGTTATCAGGGCATCGGCATCTCCCATGTCCACCATCATCATTCCGAAGTAATTACGATTGTAAAGTTTGTCGTTAACTTCCTCGAGAGTGCAACCGTTTCTTTGTTCGCGCTCGTAAAGTTTGGCAGCATACTGCTCGCGAAGCTTGCAGTGCTTCTCGTCGCGCAAATCCATGATTTCTATGTCCTGAATGTTCAGGTCGAGAGCCTTTGCCTTTTCCGTGATTTCCTTTGTGTTTCCAAGGAGAATGGGTTTGCAGATTCCTTCCTTTAATGCCTGGACAGCGGCACGGATTATGCGGCTGTGGGTGCCGTTTGTAAACACCACGCGCTGCGGGTCGCGACGTGCGGTTTCGTACAAGGAACGTGTGAACTTGCTTTCCTGACCCATCAATTCCTTCAGGCGCATTCTGTAAGCCTTCCAATCGGTGATTGGTTTACGAGCCACGCCGCTTTCCATGGCTGCTTTTGCCACCGCCATTGAGACTTCTGTTATTAATCTCGGGTCTACGGGTTTGGGAATGAAGTAATCGGGACCGAAAGTGAAGTTGTTTACGGCATATTCGCGGTTCACGATGTCGGGCACGGGACGTTTTGCAAGGTCTGCCAGGGCGTGAACTGCGGCAATCTTCATTTCCTCGTTAATGGCTGTGGACGCTGTGTCGAGCGCACCGCGAAAGAGATAGGGGAAACAAAGCACGTTGTTTATCTGATTGGGATAGTCGCTTCGTCCGGTGGATATGAGACAGTCGGGACGGGCTTCCTTGGCATCTTCGTAGGAAATCTCGGGCACGGGATTGGCAAGCGCAAAGATTATGGGCTTTTCCGCCATGGTCTTGACCATTTCCTTTGAAAGAATGTTGCCTTTTGAAAGTCCGAGGAACACGTCTGCGCCTTTTATGGCTTCTTCGAGAGTGTGCACATCGGTTCGTGTGGTGGCGAAGAGCTTTTTCTGTTCCGTGAGATTGGGACGGTCGGCTGTTATAACGCCGTGGCTGTCGAGCATAACGATGTTTTCGCGTTTTGCTCCCAGGCTTACGTATAATTTGGTGCAGGAAATGGCTGCCGCACCTGCGCCGCTAACCACGATTTTTACGTCTTCGATTTTTTTGCCCGCCACTTCGAGAGCGTTTACAAGTCCGGCGGAGGAAATGATAGCCGTGCCGTGCTGGTCGTCGTGCATTACGGGGATGTCAAGTTCTTCTTTGAGTCTGCGTTCTATCTCGAAACATTCGGGGGCTTTGATGTCCTCAAGGTTTATTCCGCCGAAAGTGGGAGCTATAGCCTTGACGGCTTCAATGAATTTCTCGGGGTCTTTTTCGTTTACTTCAATGTCGAAAGCATCTACGCCGCCGTAGATTTTGAAAAGCAGTCCTTTGCCTTCCATTACCGGTTTGCCGGCTACGGCTCCTATATCGCCGAGACCGAGAACGGCTGTGCCGTTGGATATGACGGCTACAAGGTTACCTTTGTTTGTATATTTATATGCGTCGTTGGGTTCTTTCTGGATTTCCAGGCATGGTTCTGCCACGCCGGGGGAGTATGCCAGCGACAAATCGTATTGTGTGCGGTAGGGCTTGGTGGGAACAACTTCAATTTTCCCCGGTTTGCCCTTGGAATGGTATTCCAGTGCTGCTTCTTTAGTAACCTTGATCATTGTCTTCTTTTGTTTTTATTATTCTTCTGTATGATACATTACAAAATTACTGCTTTTTGAGAAAAGCCTTTTTTCGCGGAATGTTTTATTTTGCCTGATTTTCGGGGAATGCGGAAAATATGCCAACTGTTTTTATCAAAAGGTGGAAATATAGAAAGTCGTTGTAAGGTTTACTTGTCTTTTTGAAAGCGTCAGACGGTGTTTTTGCAACGGCATTCGGGAGCTTTGGAGACACAAGCGGCATGTGTGTAAAATCCGTCGGCTCGGCGAAAACGATGCACGGTTTGCGGGGATGTGTACATTCCGTTTCGGATGATTTTTTTGCGCGCGCATCTGTGTGGAAAAACCGAATTTTTGCGGTTTTGTAAGTCGTTGAAAATCAGATGCCGTTTTTCGCGAAAAATATAAGGCACATATTTTGAAATAAGTGCCTTGTATTTTAAAATATATGGCTTGTATTTTTTACAAGATGCCTTATGTGTTTTTGCTCTTTCCGAAAGGGTGAAAAAACAGCGGAAAATACCTTCAAAAATATGGCTGTGTTTTTCGCGGAATGGGATAAGAACGGAGCAATGTGTCGTGTGCCGGAATGCAAGTGCGTCGAGCGAATGGCGGAGCGGCATGCCGCCGGGTAATAATAAAACAACCGGGCGTAAATGTTTGTTAATACGCCCGGTTGTTCGCTATTGTTTCTAATTGTGTTTATTCTTTGCTGTCGTCTTTGCTGGCATCGCGCAGCTGATTAACGTCTATCCGGTTGTTGTTTACCGAAGGTTTGCGCACCGGTGCGGCGGTTGCGGCGGTTTTTGAGGTACCGGATTTGCCGCCGTGTTTATGCGATTTGCCACGTTCTTCGCCGTAACCGTAACCATAGCCGTAACCGTAACCATAGCCATATCCGTAACCGTAGCCGTACTTGCTGCGAACGCTGCCATTTATTATTATGGTAAGATTGCGGAACTTCTTGGTCTTGTACATCTTGTCAATTTCGGCAAGGAAGCGTTTGTCTTCAACGCCAATGCGGATGACGTAGATTGTGAGCTCGGTTACACGGTTTATGATACCTGCATCGGCAACGGAGATGGCAGGCGTTGTGTCGTATATCACGTAGTCGTAGCGCGACTTAAGCTCGTCTGTAAGTTCTTCGAGCCTCGGGCTCATGAGCAATTCCGTTGGGTTGGGCGGTGTAAGTCCTGCCGGGAGGAAATCGACGTTCTTGCCCACATCGTCGCGCTTTATGAGCGAATCAAGGTTGCAGGTGTCGTCGTTTAGATAGGTTGTGAGTCCGTCGTTGTCGCTTATGATCTTTGACTGGGTGCGTTTGCGTATGTCGCCGTCAACGAGAATAACTTTCTTACCCGATATGCCGAGAATAAGGGCAAGGTTGCGCGAAACGAATGACTTTCCGCTGCCCGGCGTGGAGGATGTAATCATCATAACCTTTGAACGCTTCTTCATGAAGTTGAGGTTGTAACGCAACATTCTCAATGCCTCGCTCACGGCGTTATAGTTCATGCCGCCGTGCGAGCGGTCAATGAATTTATTGTTCTCGTCATCTTCTTTCCACAAAGGTATGTCGCCGAGAATGGGAGCGGAACAGCCGTCTTCGACTTCTTTGCGGTAGCGCACTTTTGTATCAAGCTGCATGATTAACCAGAAAATGGCGGCGGGGATAGCCAGACCTATGACCAGACCTATGAGAAGAATCATTCCGCTCTTGGGATAAATTGGCGAAGCATGACCGTAGGGAGTTTCTATGATGTTTACGTTTGCTTCGGTAACGGCGAGCTGAAGTGCCACTTCCTCTCTCTTGTTCAGCAAATAAACGTAAATGTCTTCCTTAATCTTTCTCTGACGCTCAATGTCGCTTGCCGACTTCTGTTTCTGCGGCACGGAAGATATGCTGGAGGTTATGCTGTTCTTTACGGAGTTTGCCTGACGCAACTTGACATTTACGGTGTTTATGTAGTTCTCCACGGTTTTGGTAATAACCGAATGGGTGGATTTCAAACGCTCCAAGGCATCGCGCACGACGGGTGAGGCGGAGCCGGCATTGCTTGAAAGACGATTGTAGTTCATTACAAGTTCGTTATACTGGCTTATGCCGCTTTCAAGACCCGAATTGTCAATGTCGCCGATAGAAGGAATTACTTCGTAGTTGCCGTCGTTTTGCTGGTGAAGATAGTCGCGCAGGAAAAGACCTACGTTCTTCTCGCTCTCAAGCTTCATGACCTGCTGATTAGCCTGGTTGCTTTGGTCAAGATATATGGAAGCGTTTTTATCAAAGTCTATAACGTCGTTGGTTTGTTTGAACGAAGCCATGCGATTTTCCGTACTGTTCAAATCATTTCCTATAAGCATGATTCTTTGAGTGAGGAATTTGTCGGCATTCATGGATTGTATATTTTTGCTTTCTACAATGTCGTTTTTATAAGCCTCGAGTAATGTAGCCAATATGTCGTCTGCGCGCTTTACATTAGTGTCGTGGCACGAAACAAATATGAGATTGCTCGACTTGTCTTTGACTTGCGCGTTTATGCACCCCGTAAATCTCATGGCAGCCTGCTCTTTGCTTATGCGACCTACATTTATGGTGTGTTTCATGTATCTTGCAAACGTGCTTTTGTTCTTTTCCACGAGAATTGCCCCGAACGGCGTTTCCATTGCCTTGCCGAAAGTTGCGGTTTGGTCAAAGTCAGAAAGATTTCCGTTGGTTTTCAGATTGTGTATGCGGAAACTCTGGTCCGATTCAATGTCTATGTCGAAGTTAAGGTTCTGCGAAAACGGTTTGAAGAACGTTATCTTCACAGGGCTTTCCTTGTAAAGAGAATACTTTCGCAGTCCCAAGTCCGTGGTGTAGTCTACATCGAGGTTAAGGTTCTGCGCCACCTTGCGCATAAGCCTGTGCGACTTCAATATATACGCTTCGTCCTCCAATTCACCGTTTGCATTGATGCCGTTGAGCACCATTGCCACCGATGCATTGCGCGAGTTGCTGTTGTCGTTGTTGTTCTTTACGGCAATGGTTGACGAACGCTCATAAACACGAGGCTGCTTTGCCTGATAAAGGTATGCCAGAAGCACGCAAACCGTTGCGGAAAGCAAAAACCACTTCCAATTCGCCGCGAAAACGTGCAGCGATTTCATTACTATGGGCAGAAAGTCGTTTTGCTTATCGTCTTCCGGAGATATATACGAGTTGGTTTGTTGCGGATTCAGGTTTTCCATGTGCCGTTAATTATTTTGTTAATGCTATGATGAGAGAAGCTATCGACGTACCCAAACCAAGCAGTGTGCCTGTGAGACCAAGGTAGAGATAACCCGAACTTCCCTTAACTTTCACCGACTTGTTCGACTCGACGTAAATGATGTCGTTCTGGTGCATATAGTAAGCCGGAGAATTGAATACGCTTTCCGGTTGCGTAAGGTCCACTTTGAACGTCTGGCGTTTGCCGTCTTCTTCACGAATCACGAGAACTTTTTTGCGGATAGCCGAACTGTTCAAATCGCCTGCGCGACCAATTGCCTCGAGAAGCGTAAGTCGTTCGCCCGTATAGCTTTGTGTGCCCGGATTCTTGACATCGCCCAAAACCGTTACCTTGAAACTCATGATTTTAGTGGTAACTTTCGCATCTTTTATGAGTCCCTCGCTAATCATTCTGTTCTGCAACTGCTCCGAAAGCTTGTTAACCGTAAGCCCCGCAGCCTTCACACGACCGAAAATGGGAAAGTCGATGTAGCCGTCCTTTGAAACCACGAAATAAGTGTAGGTGCTGCTTGCGCTGTTAGACATTCCCGTTTGCAGACCAATCATCTTAAGGTTTGTGAAAGGCTTCATGAGCTCCTCGTCCTGAGAACTTATGTAAATAGCCAGTTGGTCATCGGGCTGGATGTTGAGTGTGTAATTGTTTTCCAGGTCTGCGCCGTTTTTGTAAAGTTCGTCCGCGTCCTGCAAATAGATCATCGATTTGTTCGAACCGCACGAACTGCCCAATACCATTATTAACAGTAAAGAAGCGAGCAATGTGAATTTATGCATTTCAGTAAAGGTTTTGTATTCTTAGTGGAAAAATGTTTTATCATTTTGAATCTTTGGGTGCAAAGGTAATTATTTTATTAATAGTCATGGCAAAACAAACCGCCTTTTTGCACAAGAAAACCGCCATGTGCCATGCAGCGGCAGTCTTGCCCGTTTGTATGACCTTTGCAAATTACAAAATAACCCATATATATAATATGTATATTCCCG
>ERZ1034844.1126-NODE-1126-length-13019-cov-6.199784_pt1 | contig 13019 bp, 13 predicted proteins | sample MGYA00520594_ERZ1034844 | MGnify/ENA primary metagenome ERZ1034844 (study PRJEB33766, sample SAMN09781733) | gut metagenome | biome: gut microbiome | host: Homo sapiens | place: Madagascar | study: EMG produced TPA metagenomics assembly of the PRJNA485056 data...
TAAAAACAATATTTAAAGGAGACGCCATTATTTGGTGAGAATTCCCACTAAAATTAACTTTGTGAATAAAAGCGGCATTTTATTTGTCGCCCATCACTCTTTTGCGTCTTTCTCTTCCGGAATTTCTCCATTTGCCGCCTTATACGCGGTGTCTTCAATAGCATCTGCCATCTTATGCAGAATCGGATCGCCCGCCCTTGCGAGTGTCGCATAATCGTGAAGAATCTGCGGGTCGGATTCAAGTCTAATCCGTTTAACCTCTTTAGTCAGTTCATCCACGCTATCGGGAGTCATCTTGTTGATCGTTTCAACAAGGTTATAAAGATTCTCAAACGAGAACATATTTTCCACCATTCGAACCACTCTTTCATAATCCGAACGACAATATTCCAAAATCATATCACACACGCCAGACGCCCATAAAATATCATAAAATGCGGCGTCTTTAACTTCGAGTCTGTCTTCCCATTTAATGTTCGTATATTCGAGAAGTACATTGAATAAAAGCGAGATTTCCAACGCTTGCGGAAATTCATCGATTGAATCATCTGATGTTCGTAAGTCGAAAATCGCTTTTTTCACGAGTGCGTTTTTCATCGTTAGAGGCAGAAAAGATTTCACAATAATTTGATTTTTAATCTCATTGAATTTCCTTTCTACCTCTTTATCTTCTGGAGAAACAAGCCACGATGAAGCTGTTTCAAGCAGGTCGAGTATATCGACTGAATCCTTATCAATAACAGGAACTTCATTTTGTTCTGCTGTTTCCTGTTTTAATTCTTGATCTATTTGTTTGTTTTCTTCCATCATATCTCCCGTTAAAACTCCTTTCATAAAAAATAATTAAATTAATTAAGTGGTCTTCTCCAACGTTGTTTTTGTTCCGTTTATTACCACAACCCCCGCCACCATTGTATTTGAATAAACTTTAAATGTTCCATTTTTTGCACTATAATCAACATCTGGAATAATTTTTGCGCCGCTGCTATCTACAATAAAAATATCTGGGTAATTCCCAACATAAAAAGATCCGGATGTCGCGATTTCTGTATAATACTTTGCAGAAAAGCTCGTCGAAGAGTTAGTTTTCCAGTATGTAGATGTCGCCGACACATTGACAGTAACGGTCGTTTTCGTGTCTCCATTCAAATACGCCGCAACAGCTTGTTCTATTTGAGCACCAGTATATTGACTGACAAAATCTCCATTTGCCATTGATTACTCCTCACTTTCTTCTTTTTCTTTATTATTTTCTTCCCCGCTCATTCCGGCGAAGAAATTTTCCAGCGACTGCGTGTCGCTAATATTTGAATAATATTTAACCATCTTCGGGTCTGCCCAGCGGAAAATCGTTTGAACCACATCAATCGGGTATCCTGCAAGCTCCAAGGCCGTTGAAGTCGTATGCCGAACATTATGGACGAAAAAATCTTCGCCAAGATATTTCGCAATTGTTCTCGCAAACGAATTAATTGTTGCCTGCGTTGCCTGCTCATACGAGCCGTCGTGATAAACCACAAACATATATTCGTCTTTGATTCCAAGTTCCTCACGCTTCTTTCGCCATAAATCGATATAATGATCAACATCAACAAGATTTCGGAACACAATTCTCGTTACAACCTTCCCGGCTTTTCCGCGACCCTTTGTGCGAATTTTATCCGTTTCATAAGCAAGCCCGTTATAAATCAGCCTGTCTTTTTCGAAATACTCCATTTTCATCTGAATGATTTCACTTTTGCGCATTCCACTCGCCGCAAGAACAGCAAGACAACAAGCAACCTGATACTTTTTGTTTGCTTCAAGCTTTTTAAGACAGTCTTTAATTTGATCCATTGTCAGAGCAGGACGTTCACGAACCAATTCCTTATCAACAGGTTCCAGAACTTTTACAAGATTACGGAACTGCGGGTAATCTTCATCTAAAATTCTTTCAATAAAATTAGATAAACTTGAAAGGACGGCTCTCATCGAACAAATCCTGTTCGGAGAAACCTCCAATTCATTTGTCAAATATCCAAAATATTTAACAAATTCTCTCTTTTTTAGATCAACAAAAAACTTATTCTCGCATCTTTCCAGTACGAACACAAAAAATGTGCGCAGTTGTGCTTCGTACTGCTTAATTGTTGCTGGAGATTTATTCGCAGAACGCAAATAATCTGTAAATTCGTTAATCAAACTTTTATTTTTTTCATTAACTTTGTCCCACTTTTCTGGAGTGACCAGTTCATGGTATACTGTCGAGCGTTTCCCCATTTTCGAGGACCTCCTTTCTATTATTGTTTGAATTATTTTTTAATATTGAGAGCCCGTGAAAACCACGAGCTCTCTTTTTTATCGAACCTTGTTTTAAGCTTCGTTAATCATAAAAGCAATCATTGTATTATAACCAATTTCTGCAGAAACAGAAAAGGTCCCATATTTGGGATCGTATTCATCTAAAGTATAAACTTTAACCGTATCAGTTTCAGAATTATATACGACACAATACAGATCCTCTTTCGCACAGTCTTTAATTTCTTCTACTTCTCCACTCATTCCCCAAGAAGTAAATGTTCCTCCATCGGTGCCTTCTGTTGTAGACAATCTGCTTGAAAAATACGTCATAAAACCAAGCGTTTTCCCAGCCAAAGAATTTCCATCAACTGTCTGATTAACACCAAAAGCATCCAAAAAGTCATTTCCTGAGACAATTTGATTAACATCATTAACTTTCGTAACCCATTCGTAGCCGTTGTTTCCAACCTCGATCTTGTTAGCGTCATTAGCTGTCGTATAAAGTGTCGGCGTTCCAGCAAAAGATCCTCTAACTTTACGAAGGCTGCACAATTTAGAAACCGCCGGAGCAAAAGAAGTCTCTTGAACCGTTATGGTTCTTGCCGCAGGAGTTACTGAACCGCTACTTCCCCACTGGCTCTTTCTGGAAATCTTGAACAGCGGCTGTGTTTCGCCGGGGTTATATGGATAGAGCTTATGGTCGAAATAAGACCAAAATTCTTTGGGGGTTGCAGGTTCGTTACCTGCACCGAACATCTGGGTGAGATCGAATAGCTGAGGTTTGAAAGTAATATTAGAAACCGTATAACCTTTCGCAACAAATAGCATTGGTTTTACTGGACTTGTTTGTACAGTATATATTTTCCCTCCGCCGGGGCTATCGATACCATATGCCGCATCTGAATCATCATAAAACAAATATGACGACCAATCCGCACCAGTCACTCCACCACTTATCAATACTTTATGACCGACTGGAATTTCAGTATTATTTTTCAATCTATGCCATATACTCACCGTAGAACCAGCTGTTCCGTTTACAGTAATACTCCCATCACCATTGTTTGTAAATGTAACACCGTTTGTCGTTGTGGTCGCAAGATATTTGTTTTTATCCATCAACTGATTCCACTCAATATTCCGCCCCATATAGAGTTTTCTCTTATAACTCGTCAACCAACCTTTTTCCGGGTTTGCTCCGCCTTCGGCATAATATGTAACCGACAGCGGCCCGTTCTGCGTCAGCGAGTTCGGAGCCGAGAAAGAAGTGAAACCCTTGAAAGTGGAAAGTGCTTGAAGAGGAGGCGTGATTGCTGTTTCGACGGGAGTTGCGAGTTCATAATAGAGCATAATACCTGACATTGCTGCTTTGAAAGCCTCTGAAGAATCGTATTTTTCGTCGCTGTCAGTAATAGCAATTATGTTTCCTCCACTATTGGCATATATGTTATAAAATTTACCATTTGAAATAATATTTGTTGTGTTTCCCTTTGCGTCTGTAAAACCAATACTATAAAATGAATTTGTCGGATACGTTCCGGGGTTGCTACCCCAATCCATCATCCCCATATCCACAGTGCCAATCCTCTTAATCGCCTTTTGTGATAAAAAGTTAATTTCATCGTATGCCGAGCCAGCACTTCTCATTCCATCCGGGAAATATTTCGATGAAGGAATGTTCGCGCGATATTTGTTATAAGGCTGATATTCATTTGTTTGAACAGTGCTAACACAAATATTTTCGAAAGTAGCCGAAGTACCGTGAGTATTCGGTCTAAATACAAGCAATACATATCTACAATCTCCCGGAGTCGTAAATTGATTATTTGATATAGTCCAACTATAATCTATAACCATTTTACTCGAATTTAAATATCCAATACTTACCACGCCAGATGTTGATGCTGTATATTTTATATAATATGTTGTGCTTGGAACAACGGTTAGCGGAATTCCGACTCCATAACCATCAGCACCAATATTGTCTGCCGTTTTCACAATCACGCTTGAACTTAACACCGTGGCTTCTACAACTTTTTCCGATGCCAAATATCCGTTTGGGGAAACTCCTTTATAATACACATATGTGTCAATTTCCGAATATGCATCCGTGGGAGATCTATATCCAACAGTATCAGATAATATTTCTTTTCTGCCAACGAGGTTTAGCAGGTTAATACCACTCGCTTCTATGCTTGTCGGAACAATCGTCTTCAGCTCCCCTGTGTTGTACGGATAATAATAATCCGGAAGCATCGCACGGAATTCAGCGGGAGTCGCAGGCTCATTCCCCGTACCAAACATTTTAGTGAGATCGAAGAGCTGTAATCCATTCATTTTGAATTCATAATTTCCTGCGGAATATGAAATATAGGATTTAATATAACAAGTTTCATTCGTGGCCGTAAAAGTTTTTGCTAAATCGCTTGGAGTCAACGTCGCATATGACGCCGTGTCAGGATTACCACTATCTCCGATAAATAAATTACTGTGATTAGGAGAATTCCATTCCAACGATTTTGCACAAATCATATACTTATTGCCAGATACCGTAGGACATAAAAAGTTAAAATACGACGTTGTGATAACGTTTGTAGTGGTTAATATATTTATATTACCATCTACACTATATGTGATTGCTGTACTATTGCGATTTGGAATTGAGTTTTTATCAAACAGCTGATTCCAGACAATCGACTTGCCTTTAACAGTATAATCTTTAGCCGGAACTCCAGCACTGTCCGTAGTAGAAACAACATTTCCAGACAATACCGTCGGAGTGCCAAGTGTTGTATAAATTTTATTTTTGTAAGAAATTGGCATTTATGCTCCTCCTTTCTTACCAAAGATATTCATAAGTAAATGTAACAGCCGGATCAACGACGCTGATATATGTTGGAGCGACACTCGGTTTAACAATTGTTCCGCTTGCCATTTCGGAGGTAATCGACCCAATAAAGGGGAACTCATATGCCGGATCAGCCTGAGAACAAACAACTGTTCCATAATGGAATCCGTCGTTTGTGAATCCGGGAACGATCGCATGTTTGCCATTCATCCCGGGAAAGTTTGTGTCATCCGTGGTAGAAATAATTACTTTGGTAAATTGAACTTTCTTTTTGTCCATATCTGTTGTGGGAGCTGTTGTTTTCCAGCTTGGCGCGGCAGGAACGGTAGGAATCAACGGAGTAACAAGTTCTGTAATTTCATCTCTGTCCAAAACATCCGTTGTGTTCAAGACCCATGCACGAGTATTAATCGTAATCGTAATACTCTCCAGATTGTGAAGATTATTCTCATAACCGGCGTAGGTATAAGTTAAATAGCCTTCCTGATGTCCCTTTCCTTCCAAGCTATATTTTTTATGATTGAACATAATATAGTTATTTTCATTGGCTTGAAGTTTGGTCATCTGTGCCTCTGTCAAATTACCGTTGGTTGCCTCTGCCGTTCCTTCAATCGCGACTGCCTCACCAGCATTGCTCGCTGGACCTGTTGGACCAACAGGTCCAGTTGCGCCAGTGGGTCCGACAGGACCTACTGGACCGGTGGGACCATCCTTGCCGTTGGCTCCCTTTTCAACCCAACTCGTCCAGGCATTCGCCGTCCAAGTTCTCATATAACACTTATTTAAATTGTTGTTAGAACCGTAAAGCTCCTGCGTATAATATCCACTTGCGGTACGCAACAGCCACATTCCAAACGCGTCAACACCTGTTGGTTTGTTTGTTACTGTATTGCTTCCGCCAGCATAATACCATCCACACTGTGCTTCGGTTTTATAATCATCCAAATCTTGATTCGTCAAACCAACGCCATTTGCGGCACCTTTTCCATCGGCACCCTTCGCACCAGTAGGACCAACAACGCCTTGAGGACCAGTTGGACCAGTTGGGCCCACCTGTTTGCTAACTTCTGCAATTGCCGCATCAAGAGTACTTTTAATAACAACGTCGCCGTCGTTTTCCGGAGCTCCAGCTTGAAATCTTCCGTTAGCATCTCGAGAAACAACAGAAGAAGCCGTTGCAGAAGGAGTTGCCGCAAGGCTAATCCACGACTTACTGGATTTCGCATAAACGGGAATTGCGTTTTCCGCAGTCGGTTTTGCTGCCATATAAACCGAATGTTCGGGATCAAGCTTGAATTGAGCCTTTGTATTATCGGTAACGGCGTCCATAATAAGACCGTCCCCGGCAATAATCGGAATTTCAAGATCTTTTGTAATATCGTCAACGGTATCATCCGCATAAGTCACTTTGCCGGCGCCAGTAAGTCCGATGCCATCGGAGGAACTATATGTTACACCCTGTTCTCCATAAGACAAATCAATGGATTTAATAGCCGTTCGGGATGCCGCAGTTACTTCTACGGTGCCAAGACCGGCATATCCATCATCGGCTTTAACGGTTTGCGCGGTCGCTATCGGCGTTACTGTTTTATCTTGAAGTGCTACGTCAACAGTAATATCTTCAGGACAATATTTTTTCGCGGTTTTAAGTGTTGTCCGCTTCGATTTCAGGTTTATTTCCATAGTCAATTATTTCCTCCGTTTCTTCATAAATGTAAGGCGCGCTTTCAACATCAATTGCCTCATCGTATTTTTCATTGGTGCCCTGTTTTATAATATAAACATTCTTGTCGGACGAAGTCTTATAAAGATTAACACCATCTTTTCTCGTCATATAAAATTCTCTAATAATCATTCGCTTGCCTCCGCCATTTTATCTGCATATGCGCTCCAGTTGGTCGCTGATTTATAAGTATCGAGCGTGCCCTTCGGAACGATAATTTTGTTGATTTTAGCATTTCCGAAAGTGCTCGATTGAATCGTAGGCGGAGTAACTGCAAGAATTGTATAAGTCCCGCCAAGTTCGGTATTTTCCGAGCAATAGTCGAATACAGAATAACCAATGCGCGTCACACTATTCCCTATTATGATGCTTGTAAGGCTGCGGCAATATCGGAATAAAGAATTATTGATTTTCGTCACATTATTTGGTATTGTGATACTCGTCAGGCTACTGCAATATTCAAATGCATTATCGCCAATGTCCGTCACGCTATCTGGAATCGTGATACTCGCCAGTTTATTACAATTGTCGAATGCATGCTCGCCGATATTTATCACGCTGTTCGGAACCGCGATGCTCGTCAGCCGATAGCACCAGGAGAACGCATAATTGCCGAGGTTCCTAATTCCTGCTAAATCGCTTGCGAGTACGGCCGTAATAGTTCTATTTACCAATTCTGCAAAGAGGCTTTTTCCACTCGCAGGTTCGCTCGTGCCATCATAGTCTGCAATTGTGCCGGTCATCTTACCGTCTGCGCCATATGCGGTTTTACCAAGACGGATATCAGCTGCAACGGCAGTCGCGTCAGAGGTATCAACACCAGTTTGAATAGTACGAATTTCGTTTTCAAAATCTTGAGGATTAATTAATTCGGTCGTTCCTTTTTTTCCTCGAATTGCCCCTGCGACACCGGCAACAAAATCTTTTAAATTATTATTTTTAGCCATAATGTCACCTCATCAAACAGGAGTATTTAGAACGGTCGTAATAGATTCAGCAATTTTATCGTTTACATATTTCTTGATTCCATCAACGGTTTCTCCGGCATCCACAAAACTCATTGAAGTAGCATCCCATTTCACAAGGTGCGCATCGGTAAAATCTGCTGAGTTCGCACGAACGGCGAGAGGTTTTCCTTCTCCGGTCTTAAACACGAACTTGCGATTTGCATCGAGAGTTCCTTCACCAAATTTAACCGTATCGTCAGCGGGATCATACATAATTCCGTATGTTGCGCTCGAGTTTTTGTTAATCGCAAGACCAGACAGAAGAGTCTCCAGGTCAACTTTGTTCGCGTTGGTCGCGATCACATTCTCCTCAACGAGGAGCTGTTTTTCCTTTTCTGTAGTGGTTGTTCCGGAGACGGTCAGGTCGCCCTGAATCGAAACATCTCCACTGATTGCCCCACCAGTTTTGTCATACTTTTTTTCGAGGTCTTCTGGAGTAACAGACCCAGCAGAACTCCCAAGAGCCTTTGCGGCTAACGCACGGGCAATGTTATCAACTGCCATAATTTACACCCCCGTTGTCATACGACAGAACACGGTAACAGAACCGCCGCCAACTGCCGCAAGATTAAACTTGAATCTTCCCATACTATCGACGGGGAAAGTATAAATTCCATTTGCAGTCATTTCATTCGCGATCTTGAAATCCGAAGTAAACCCGGTCATAACGTGATATTCATCAGATTTCAGGTCAGAACACCCAAGAAGCTGCAGGGAAATCCCGGTTCCGGTTCCTTCAACCTGAACAGTCAGGGTTTCTGCCTGAACATTGGTTGTTGTTTCGCTCTCCATCGGAGCGGTCGCGTCTTTCAGGGCATAAAAATTATTCAAAATATCCATTTTTCCAAATCCAAATCCTTTCTTTTCGTTTTACAAGATTTTTGGCAAAATTTGCCAAAATTTTCTTTGTATATATTGCACAAAATATAATGTGTTTGCTGGCTAAATTTTATCCAATATATACGAAAAAATTAGCCATTTTTGATAATAAAATTTTTCTTTTATTCACTTTTTTCAAATGTTAAAAAGAGATGGGACTTTGTAGGTCCCATCTCATAATTAACCACCCAATTTTAATTGGGCAACCTGAATTGTCGCTGTTTTTGAAACTTTAAGCTGAATAATTGGTCTGACTCCGCACACCGAAGAACAGGGAGCACTAGAAAGTGTTCCATCCGGATTTACAATCACAACCCTATTTGTATTTCCGCATCCAACAGGAGTACATAACCAATATGGTGCGCTTGTTTCCGCTCCTTTATATCTCAAAACCCTATTAGTGTCATAATATGTTCGAAATTCTTCCTCACACAAAAATGAAACATATAAAGAAGCTGGATTCCAAGAATCAGAATCATTATATGTAGTGTCTCCATTTTGGGCTTTAATATTATTCTGATTCCAAATATGACTTAAATCAGATAATTTAATATTATTTAAACTAGGATACGCTAACTTCCAATCATCGTTCGGGCTAGAAGATCTTACATTATTTAAATATTTACAAATACTAGATAACGCAAAATTGTTTGATCCTCCAAAAATACTTCGTCCAATAATATCTTTTGAAATTAATTTGAAATAACTATTAATAGAATCGCCAGACATATGGGACGGAGCCTCTAATACAATCCAGTCAACTCCACCAAAACTGACAACTGCTCCAGCTTTCATATTATCCGCTTGAACAGAACTTACATTTGTTGCAAGTAACGCATCAATAACCGATTGCCCGTCAATAAAAGACGAACCTCCAATCGTTACTGTTTTAACACCGTAAAGAGCTTTGATTTTTGAATCGGCATTATCGGTCGTTGCGTTATCGACAATATCGTTGATATATAAATTTGTTAATGCCATTTAACCCTCCTCCACGAGCCGAACGATTCATAAAAATCATACGGGTTTCGAAGAAAATAATTAATAAAAAGAGGAGAAGACGATTTGTCTTCTCCTCAAAATAAATAAAAAATTAACCCACAGTAACCGAATCTTTAAGAGTGGGAATCTCCTTCAGACTCACATTATAGGTATTAGCAGCAAATTTACCATCTGCAAGAGCAGGCTCAAATGTCAGATCCGCATTCGGAATCAGACCAGTAGAACCATTTCCATACAGACCGTAAACAACGGGCGTCTGACCAGCGACGGCAGACTCGGGATCAATAGCGATCATGCGAATTCCCTTAGAAGAATAAGTAGCATTCTTAAGAACACGAACGACCTCGGCATAGATACCGTCGTCATCGCATCCGCCAGCGTCAACTGCAAGAGCAGTACCATTCAGAGCGATAGACGCAGAAGAGGTCATAGCCATACTCAGGTCGAACTGACCATCGAGCTGGAAGCGAGGAATCTTGATAGTGATTTCACCAGCGGGCTTACCGGTCTCGGGAGCGTTTGCGTCACCCTCGAAGAGCTGCGCAGTCAGAACGAGAACGAGCTCTGCGGGAATGAAGTTCGCAGAAATCTTCAGCAGATCTGCGAGACTATCCATTGCGAAGTAAGAAATGCAATAAGTAACACCGGTTTCGAACTTAACCGCATCGGTTTCACCAACGGTCAGGTTTCCACCCTCGTACTTATTCTTCTCGCCATCAATAACGATGGAGATGTCGTCCTGCGTCGGGTTGCACCCAGAAGCGCGGAACCAAACAACTTTCTTATCAAGGCCGCAAGCGGTGCCAATAGCAACAGGTTCCTTCGACAGAGCGATGGTCTTCGTGGCGCCAGCCGCAGCAGTATAAGAATCCTTCGAATAAATAGCGGAAGCACCAGTCTCGATTTCAGAACCAGTCTGCAGCGCGATATAGTTCAGATCAAACATTGCATCAGTCAGAGACACGGTCATACCAGCGGAGTGGTTGAAACGACCGTACAGCTTAGCACCCTGACCGGCACGAACTTCCTCCATAGAAGAAGTAAATCCAAGAGTTGACTCCGTAAGGGTACGAGAGGAAAGAACGTGAGCAAACTCACCATTGCGAGTAGCATACGCCTCAGCGTTACCAACGGAAGCCAAGAAAAACTTTCTTGCCATAGTTAATAATCTCCTTTAAATATTGAATTTGTTTTATATACAAAAACAACCCCATTAACGGAGTCAATTTTTCATAATAATTACAAACTGTTAATTTTCTGCGTAAGTGCATCGGCATCAACAGCAGCGCCGTACATACCCTTTTCTTTCTTATAAATCCAGTGGTCAATCGTCTGTCCTTTTTTTAACGAAACCATCCCGGACATCAATCCGGCTTTCGTAATCTTATATTCGATAAGATCGTTGATTACGCCAAGTAAAGAAACAAATTGACGAATTGACATTTCGTAAACGTCTTTCAACTTATACGATGTTGCCGCACAAATACAAAGAATTTTTCTTTCAATCGTTGCACTTCCGCTGTCACGAGACATAATCTCATTTTTTGCGGCTTGGTCGTCTCGAATCGCCCTATCCACCCACGAATCATCCTTAAAATCCGGAAGATTTTGATAAAGAATAAGTTTGCGGAGTTTATTGAAGTTATTCGAGTCGATTTCGTGCCCATCAATTAAAAGAACCGTTTTATTACTTTTTTCATCTTTCTTTTGATCCAAAGAGGCAACCATTTTGCCTTCTCCGCAGTCACAATCAAAGAACTTTTTTCTATCTTCATCAGTTCCCTCTTGATAGAGTTTAACTCTTTCTTCTGTAAAGAATTGATCATACGAAATATACTTTCCGCATTTTGAACACTTCATCCCGGGCAAAATATGAAAACAAAGCTCAATAATTTTAGAAAACCGCATAGACCACAAAACGCCCTCTTTTTCGTCTGAAATTTTTGACAAAAGATAGTCTAAATGGGTAAACTTAATACCCATCGGATCATCATTTTTATTCAAAAGCAAACAAGCGTTAGAAGTCATAAATTCGTTATAATTTCGGACACTTACTGGATATAAATAAAGCCCGCAGAAAGGAACGGGCTCGTCGTATGTGAAATACTTGTCTCTTAAATACTCAACTTCTTCGAGAATTTTCTTCTCGGATTCGGGCATCTGCGCCATTAGAAGCCACACTCCGGCGTTTGGGAAACACCACTAATAAATGTTGACATAACAATCGAATAACCAAAAAATTTCTTTCCATTCCACAGCGACAGCTTTGCGCCGTCATATGAACTCATTTTAGTATTAAACTGAAGAGTTCCGACTCCCGCAACAAACGACCCGTTAAGAGCCGCCATTACGCATTTCAGCATAACCGATGCACGATTTTTAAGAATGATTTCCGGCTGTCCGTTATTCCCCATCTCGGATGGGTTCGTGTCTGGGTTATACATAGCAGCGTCGCCTTGAATGTTGGAAATTTTGTTATGAACGATTGTTTCAATTCCAATGTTTACAGTAGAGACAAGATGATCTTTGGGTACGACAGAATGTACATATATGTGCAGATGCGACGACTGCTCCTCAAAGGAATCGTCAATGAACGGCGACAAAAAGATTCTGTCGCCTGCCGCATCGCCATTGTTTGAATAGAGCAGTTTCATCCGCTCTTCGTAAGTCAACGACGGACGCATAAGCGCATCCATCGTGTCGTCCGTTGTGTTTAGAAAAACCAAACTCACTGATTCATAGCGCCCTCTTTCGCATAAAGCTACTCAAGTTTATGTGACGCTCCACAGCATAAAGGTACAACGATACCTCAAGACCGAAGTCTCTATAATTAAACTTCGTATCTCATTAAATTAAGTGCCGCTTGGTAATCTCTATCAATTGTGAACCCGCATTCTGGACAAACAAAAGTTCTATCGGAAAGTGTTAATCTTTTATTAATGGCACCACAGCAAGAACAGGTTTTACTACTCGGATAAAACCTATCTACTTGTATAAATGGTATTCCATTCCACTCACATTTATATTTCATTTGTCGAATTATCTCATAAAAGCACTGCTCTTGTATTGCTTTTGAAAGATGTTTGTTTTTCATCATCCCCATAACATTCAAATCTTCCATTACGACCCTACAGGGCAATAATGAAATAAGTTTATGGGTACACTGATGAATATAATTATGTCGGATTCCGTTCAACCGTGTATGCAATTTTATTAATTTGTTCTCCAATTTTATAATATTATTAGTTTTAATGTATTTTTTGCCCACACGATTTGCTTC
>ERZ1034844.1133-NODE-1133-length-12989-cov-7.122700_pt1 | contig 12989 bp, 10 predicted proteins | sample MGYA00520594_ERZ1034844 | MGnify/ENA primary metagenome ERZ1034844 (study PRJEB33766, sample SAMN09781733) | gut metagenome | biome: gut microbiome | host: Homo sapiens | place: Madagascar | study: EMG produced TPA metagenomics assembly of the PRJNA485056 data...
TGTTTTTTAGTTACTGCGTCCAAAAGAACACCTCCAATTATTCGCTTAAATTTTGCTTTTTTAAAAACTCTTTGAAATACTCGGGAACATCTGCGCTGAACTCAAGATATCTTCCGTCTCTCGGGTGCTTGAAACCGATCAGTCCTGCGTGCAGGCATTGTCCGTTGAGCGAGGTAACTCCGTTCTTGGGACCGTAGATATTGTCCCCGGCAACAGGATGACCGATATAAGCCATATGAACTCTTATCTGATGAGTTCTGCCTGTTTCGAGAGTAACCTTGATATATGCAAATTTCTCATTCTGATCAATGACCTCATAATGAGAAACGGCATCCTTGGAATTTTGATAAATAACGCACATTTTCTTTCGGTCGTTCGGATTTCTGCCGATCGGTGCATTGACCGTTCCGCTCGGCTCTTTGAACCGGCCGTGAACAACCGCTCTGTACTGACGGGTAAAGCTGTGCTCCTTGATCTGAGCGGCGAGCTTTTCGTGAGCGAAGTCATTTTTTGCGACTATGAGAAGTCCGCTTGTGTTCTTATCAATGCGGTGAACGATTCCGGGACGGATAACTCCGTTTATTCCCGAAAGACTGCTTCCGCAGTGATAAAGGAGAGCGTTGACGAGAGTTCCGTCATAGTTGCCTGCCGCCGGGTGAACAACCATTCCCCTGGGCTTATTAACAACAAGAAGATCGTCGTCCTCATAGATTATGTCAAGCGGAATATTCTCGGGCTTAGCCTCAATCGTTTTAAGCTCGGGCATTGAAAAGCTGATCTCATCGCCGATTGTAAGCCTGAACGACTTGGCAACGGGCTTGCCGTTAACCTTGACCTCTCCGTCGTCGATTATGTGCTGGATGTGTGAACGGGTGAAATCGGAGCAAAGATCGGAAAGCGTTTTATCAATCCTCTCTCCTGCAAAATCCGAATCAATACGAAAAAAGAAATCACTCATTTTTTCTCACCCGACTTTTTGCGATCCCTGAAAATATCAACGATAACATAGATCATCAATGCAATTGAGCCGACAGTTACAAGTATATCGGCAAAATTGAAAACGGCAAAATCCGTAAACTGAACGTCGATAAAATCGATGACATAGCCTCGGAAGATCCTGTCAATAAGATTGCCCAAACCGCCCGATATAATCAGAACCGCACAGGTCAGATAGAACTTTGACTTGATCTTCTTCGTCGCTATGAGGATTATTCCCGCCAGAATCACTGCACCCGTAACAACCGTAAGCAGCGTCGTACTCTGTGAAAACGAGCCGAAAGCCGCTCCTGTATTACGTACATAATTCCAGCCGATGAATCCGTTGATAAACTCCGCCGTACCGATCGGCTGTAAATTTCGCTCAACAACGAGCTTTATCAGCTGGTCGGCAGCGGTCAGAACCGCTATTGAAATAAAACTTATCAGTACACTCATTATTTCCTGAAAAATCCCTTGAGCTTGCCTGCGAATCCGCCGTCATTACCGTCGTCGTCAAGATCATCATCGTCGAGATCGTCGAGGTAATTGTCATCGGAATCCGTGGCAGCATACGAATCTATATTTTCAAACTTGAGCTTGAAGCCCTCTTTGTCGTCATTGTTTCTTCTCGGCTTAGTGAACATTATATCGGCAGGCTCCGACTTTGTCTCGGCGTCATAATCGTCAACGATCTTGTCAAGCTCCTCGTCACTTGCCTCGTCAATATCGGGAACAACAAATTCGGCAGGCTCTGCGTCCTCAGTCGTCTCCTGCTCCTCCTCTTCCTCGTCAAAGGAACCGTCGGACTCTGCGTCGGTATCCTCGGTGTCGTCAATCATCTGCTGAAGGTGCTCAACGTCCATTGACTCTGCTTCTCTTGCCTCGTTAGCCTTTGCTTCCTCGGCAGGTTCCTCAAAAGGGGGCTCTGTCTTTTCGGGCTCCTGCGCCGGAGCTTCCTCGGTTACAGGCTCAGCTGTTTCCTCAGCAGGCTCTTCTGCCGTCTCTTCAACCGGTTCCTCTGCCGGCTTTTCTGCGGGCTTTTCCGCGGGCTTTTCTGCCTCTTTCCGAGCCTCCATCTTCTCTATTACAACCTCGGGGAGCTTGTTTATAAGTTCAAGCTGTGCGGCGTATTCGCCGAGAATCTGCTGCTTGAACTTTGTAACTTCCTGCTTCATTGTCTCGAGAGCGGCAAGCTCCTTGATCATATCGCTTCTTGCATTTACCGAAGCCTCTTTCGAGTCGGTAACTGCCTTTTCAACGATCTCCTTAGCCTGCTTCTGCGCCTCTTCAACAATCGAATCCGCCTGATACTTTGCTTTTGTAAGGATTTCCTTAGCGGCAGCGTCGAGCTTTTCGCTTTCTGTGTTTGTTCTCTCCGTAACCTCTGCAACGAGCTTATCAGCCTTTTCCTGAGCCTCCTTGGTGATCTTGTCCGCAGCTCTCTGAGCGGTCAGGAGTGCATTACGGATATTATCCTCATCGTTTCTGTATTCTTCAAGTCTCTGTGCAAGCAGATTGATCTTTTTGAACATCTCTCCGTTCTCACGGAACACCTGCTCGTAAGATTCTGCGACCTCTTTAATAAAGCTGTCAACGCTCTCTGCTTTATATGCATTTCTTCCGGAGGCTTCAAAATGGTGATTTGTGATTTTTGCCGGTGTTAACATAGTTTTTTCCTCCTGTGTTTTAAACAATATGTTGCTTTAATTAATAATTGGAATGTTCAACCTCATCGAGCAGCTCGCCCGTAAGAGGGACGTTGTACGGTGTGATAATATAGGCTCTGCCTGCAACACGCTTGATGTCGCCGTTGTTGGCATATGCAACGCCGCTGAGAAAGTCGATGATTCTGACCGTTGCGTCATTCGGGCAGGTCTCAAGGTTTAGGATAACGATCCTCTTCTCATTGAGAACATCCGCAACTGCGCCTACGTCCTCGTATCTGTCGAGCTTCTTGAAAACAACGTGAGCCTTTGAAGAAGCCGCCGCAGCCGCTGGAACCGATGAACGGATGTCAACGACCTTGTTGTCACGGTCGCCCTTGTGGTTGAAAGAGAAGTTGCTTCTCATGTCACGTGAGTAGTCCTCTTTCTCCGGCTCTTCATCCTCAATATCGTTATCGTCAAGGAACTCCTCCTCCGACATATTGAACATATTCTTAAACTTGTCCATCATACCCATTATAAAAAATCCTCCTGAATTAATATACTCGTTTGCCGAAAAGCGACGAACCGACTCTTACCATCGTCGAACCTTCCAGTATTGCTTCAACGTAATCTCCTGACATACCCATTGATAATATGTCCATACTAACATTATCTAATTTTTTTGCCTTTATGTCAAGAAACATTCGGTTCATATTCATAAAAAATTTACGAATTTCCGCACTGCTGTCGCAAATCGGGGGAATTGCCATCAATCCTTTGATACGAATCGACTCTATTTCCGACATTTCGCAGACTGTTTCGGTCAATTCCGAAGGGTCAAGGCCGAATTTGCTTGCCTCCTCGCCGATGTTGATCTCAACCAGAACATCTGTAACGATGCCTTTTTTCGCAGAAACCTTGCCGATTTCCCTGGCAACCTTAACGCTGTCCACACTGTCGATCATATCGACCTCGCCGACAATCTGTTTAACCTTATTCGTCTGCAAATGACCGATCAGGTGCTTTTCAACTCCGTCAAGGTGAAGCTCGTCACGCTTGCCGAGGTACTCCTGCACTCTGTTCTCGCCGATAAGGTCTATTCCGAGCGAAAGTGCATGGTTGATAAAGAGGCTGTCAACCGTTTTCGTAACGCCCATAAGGCGAACCGAATTTTCATCTCTGCCGCTTTCAACTGTCGCTTTCACGATATTTTCGCGGATATTCTTGTAATTTTCTTCAATATCTCTGAAGCGTTCCTCAACTAATGCTTTTTCCGTCACTGAGATTCCTTCCTTTCACAATAACTTCATCATATCGCTTGATCGGGCGGAAGCCGTTCTTTGCCTCCGTATCCTCACTGACAACAACATAATCACCTGCGTCGTAAATTATTTCAATCTTTCTGGCGTTCATAATGTCGCCTCGCAGGATGTATACAACGTCTATATCCTCGTTCTTTTCATCCTTTTCACGGTGAATTGACGAGCTGTTTACCTTATATCCCGTAAACTCCCTGAACACAAGCTCAATATCCTCAATTCTCATATTTGCGTAGGTCTCGTTCATCATATTGCAGGAGAACGCAACGGCAACCTTGCCGCCGTCTGTCTTTGAAATCTTCTCAACCACAACCTCAACATTTTTGAATCCGTAATAGGGCATATTGATCTTCATCTTGTCTCCCTCATTCAGAACGAGAGAATATTTGCCGTCCATAACCGTCACGAGATACCATTTATAGCTTCCGACGATCTTTCCCATCTGACCCGAAACATCATCGGGCTTTCTTTCAAACAGCTTTTCCGCATCGCTGACAGTCAAGCCGCCGATTTTATCATAATCCATTGCACCCTCGTAACCGTCAAGGTTGCTGATGTAGTAACCGGAAAGAGGTGCGATAACGTCGGAAGTGTTGATATTCTTCGCCTCAAGCGACTGAATCTCCGCATTCAGCTTATTGAATTTATCGGTGAGGTTAATTGTTCCGTCCTTAAGTATCTGCTTGCTTGCGAGCTTATTTTCAAGCTCCTCCGTGTTCTTTGTAAGATCGGAAAAATCGCCGTTGTTTGCCGTTTTGAGGAGTTCGGTATATGAGGCGTCAATCGCTTTATTGAGCTTTTCCATATCAAGGGCGTTAAGCTCCGTCTGCTCGGAAATTTCCTGATATCTTGCAAGGCTCTCCTTGGTCTCGACCAGCTTTGAAACAGCGGCGGCGTCCTCGGAGGATTTGCAGACACGTGCGACTGCGTCTCCGCTGGCAACTCTCATTCCGTCCTTGATAAGCGGAACGACCGTCCCCGTTGTTTTCTGATTGATATATTCCTCGTCACGCACCAAAAATGCTTTCAGCGAGATCTTTTCCTGCTCCGTGACTTCGTCGGCGGTTTCGGTGTCATAGCTGTTTTTGTTCATCGTCAGAACGTCATGAAAAAGATAGACAAATGCGGCAACGACAAGAACCGTGCAAATAACATTGATCCACGTGCGATTTTTCATCTCATTTCTCCTTTCCGAAATTTTCAACTATTGAAAGAGCGTCTTTTACAAGATTTTCCTTATTTTCATATTTGTCAATGAAGAGCCAATTTATACACTCGTTACGCCTGAACCACGTAAGCTGTCTTTTGGCATAGCGGCGGGTGGCTCTTTTCAGATTTTCAACTGCTTCTTCCTTTGAAATCTCGCCGTCAAAATACGGCTTTAATTCCTTATATCCGATCGCCTGTGCGGATGTCGAGGCGTTCTCGGCGGAGAGGTAATCCCTTGCTTCACGTTCAAGACCACGTTCAAGCATAAGATCAACCCTGCGATCGATCCTGTCATAAAGGAACTGCCTGTCCTCTGCGTCCAGACCTATTATACAGCAGTCATACGGCGATTCACGCCTTGAAAGCTCAATCTGTTCCGTCATCGTCGTACCCGTCGCTTTGTAAACCTCAAGCGCACGAACAATTCTTTTGACGTTATTCGGGTGCAGCTTCTCGGCATACTCGGGATCAACGGCTCTGACCTCTTCAAGGAGCCTGTCCGCTCCCTCTGTCTCTGCTCTTTTCAAAAGGGAACTGCGAAGCTCCTCATCGTAGGAATCCTCACTCAGCTTAACGTTATTGAGAAGGGTGTCGATATAGAGTCCCGTACCCCCGACAACAACAGGGAGCTTCCCCCTGCCGTAAATATCGGCAATACAGTCCGACGCCGCCTGCTGATACAGAGCAACACTGTAAGGCTCGGTGTTATCAAGAAAATCCATCATATGATGCGGAATGTTTCTTTTTTCGTCCTCGGCGGGTTTGGCGGTCGCAATGTCCATAGCCTTGTAGATCTGCATTGAATCCGCAGAAACAACCTCACCGTTGAATCTTAAGCATATCTCAACAGCCAGATCGGACTTGCCCGACGCCGTCGGTCCGACGACTGCAACAACAGGTATTCTGTTCATCCGATCAGCTCCCAAAGATAGATTTTAGATTTTGGACATTAGATGTTAGATGCTGAGCGATATCTAACTATCATCTAATGTCTATATTGGTCCTGCCCCGAACGAAAAATGCGTTGCGGGCAAATTAACCTTTAAACCTAAATTGATGGAAATTTGTTCAGAACGCTTTTTGCAGTGAGGAAGCTGTACGAGGTACTGCCCCGAGCGAAAAATGCGTTGCGGGCAAATATACCTTTAAACTTAAATTGATGGAAATTTGTTCAGAACGCTTTTTGCAGTGAGGGAGCTGTACTCGGTACTGCCCCGAACGAAAAATGCGTTGTGGGCAAATTTACACAATTTAAACACGGCCGAAATTCTTTTCAATCTCATACCTTGACATTTCAATAAGAACGGGTCTGCCGTGAGGGCAGTATCTTATGTCGGGATTGTTGAGAAGTTTTTCTACAAATTTATCGAGTTCATAATCCGATGTCCTGTCTCCGGCTTTGATGGCGGCACGGCAGGCGGTTGAATGATAGATCCAATCGAGCTTTTCGGGAATCAATTCCTTTTGACTGGTGACAAGATAGCCCGCAAGCTCCATGATGACCTCGGCAATGTCTGCGTCGGCGACTGCTGTCGGGCACTCGTTGACGATAACCATTCCGCCGCCGAAATCTTCGACGTAATAGCCTGCTTTTTCGAGCAAATCAAGATTGTCAAGAACCGCCGAATATTCCTCCTTGCTGAGGGTTACGGTGACGGGAGAAAGAAGCATTTGAGTCTCGATGCCGTCTCTGTTCGCCTTGAATTTTTCAAAGAGCATACGCTCATGGGCAGCGTGCTTGTCTATTATCAGGAGCTTCTTGCCCTGTTCAACAAGTATGTAGGTTCTGAACGCTTCACCGATCACTCTGTACGGCTCAACCTCCGGCTGAACGGGTTCAGACTCAACAATCGGCGCTGTAACAACAGGCTCCGTCTTCGTTTCAGAAGCGGGAACAGGCTCCTGCACCGTCGGTTTGAAGCACGGAATCAGATCAGGTTCATCGTTCTTTTCTATTTCAAATTTTGAGTTATCGTTAAAAACTATCGGCTTCGGCTTTTCAGCTTCCTTTTTAAACTCCGCTGACGTTGTGTTCGTCCAAAAATCCTGATTCGGCTGAGCTTCTTTCTTGATTTGCTCAAGCTGTTGTTCATATATTTTTATCTGCTTGCCCTCTGTCGGGGGAGGCATAAACTGCCTTGCGACTTTCCGGGAAAAGCTCGCCTGAACACGGGTATCTCCCTGCTGTAAGGCAGACTTTGCGCAGTAATAAACGGCATTGAAAATCATCTTCTCGTTTGCAAAACGAACCTCTGTTTTTGCAGGGTGAACATTGACGTCCACAGCACCGGGGGCAATCTGAATTTTCAGCACGCAGGCAGGAAATTTGCCGACCATTACGGAGTTTTTGTATGCCTCTTCAAGGGCAACCATACCCGTGCGTGTTTTTATAAATCTGTCATTTAAAAAGAAATACTGCATCATTCGGTTCGGACGTGCATTGAACGGCTTTGAGATATAGCCGCTGACTCTCACGCCCTCAAGCTCGTAGTCGCAGGGAATCAGAGTTGACGCAAAATCCCTGCCGAGCACCTTATAAATTGCGCTGTCGAGCTTTCCGTCACCCGAAGTGAAAAGCACGTCCTTTGAGTCTCTGATAAACCTAACACTGACCTCGGGGTGAGAAAGTGCGATTCTGTCCACAACCGAGGCAACCGCATTACCCTCGCTGACGTCTTTTTTCAAGAATTTCATTCTTGCGGGCGTATTGTAGAAAAGGTCACGGACAACAAGGGTCGTTCCCTTTGGGCAACCGGCGTCGTCAATAACGGTCTCCTCGCCGCCCTCAATGCAATAGCGTGTGCCGACGGACTCCTGCTCGGTTCGTGTCATAACCTCAACTCTCGAGACTGCGGCAATTGAAGCCAATGCCTCGCCACGGAAGCCGAGAGTGCAGATCGCATTGAGATCATCTGCGGTGGAAATTTTGCTCGTTGCGTGACTTATAAATGCCTTACGGATATTTTCACGGTCGATTCCGCAACCATTGTCCGTAATTCGGATATAGGTTATTCCGCCTCGCTTTATTTCAAGCGTGATCTTATCCGCTCCTGCGTCAATCGCATTCTCCATTATTTCCTTAACAATAGATGCCGGACGCTCGACAACCTCGCCTGCGGCGATAAGCTCGGCAATGTGCTTTGGTAAAATATTGATTTGCGGCATAAGATCACCTCTTTTTCTTCCCTTATTTTTTTTACAGCCTGTCCGCCCTGTTTTTCAGCTCATAGAGCTTTTGCAAAGCCTCAATAGGCGTAAGCGTATTTATATCAATCGTCTTGAGCTCGTCAACAATTTCGTTGCCCTCGTTTGAGGCAAAGGAAATTTGCATATCGTCGTCATTCTTTTCGACCGTCCGGATTACGGTTACAGCACCTTTCTCCTCAAGCTCCTTGAGGATATCCTTTGCACGGTTAACGACCGTATTCGGAACACCTGCCAGCTTGGCAACCTCAATTCCGTAGCTTCCGTCTGCACCGCCACGGACAATTCTTCTCAGGAAAGTGATATCGTCGCCACGCTTCTTGACGGAGATGTTGTAATTCTTCGTTCCGTCGATCTCATTTTCAAGCTCGGTCAATTCATGATAGTGGGTTGCAAAGAGTGTTTTCGCCCCGAGCTTTTTCGGGTCTGCGGTGTATTCAAGAACGGCACGTGCAATGCTCATACCGTCAAAGGTTGATGTTCCTCGGCCTATTTCATCAAAGATCAAAAGGCTGTTCTTCGTCGCATTTTTCAGTATGTTTGCGACCTCGCTCATCTCAACCATAAAGGTCGACTGTCCCGACGCAAGATCGTCGCTTGCTCCGACTCGGGTAAATATGCTGTCGACAAGTCCGATCTGTGCGCTTGAAGCCGGAACAAAGCTTCCGCACTGCGCCATAAGCACAATCAGCGCTACCTGACGCATATAGGTCGATTTACCTGCCATATTCGGTCCCGTGATAATCGCGCAACGGTTTTCCTTGCAGTCGAGCATTGTGTCGTTTGGTACAAACGGAGTGTCCTTCATCATCTTTTCAACGACGGGATGTCTGCCGTCCCTTATAATGATTTCGTTTCCGTCGGTCATAATCGGGCAGGTATAGTCGTTTTTCAGCGCTACCCTCGCAAAGGAGCAAAGTGCGTCGACCGTTGCGACTGCGTGAGCCGTTTTCTGAATTCTGTAAAGCTCGTCGGCTACCCTGCTTCTGACCTGAACGAATATTTCATACTCGAGCTTAACTATTCTTTCCTGTGCTCCGAGAACCTTGGATTCAAGATCCTTGAGTTCGCTCGTTATATATCGCTCACAGTTAGCAAGCGTCTGTTTTCTTATGTATTCCTCGGGAACAAGCTCCTTAAACGCATTCGGCACCTCAATATAGTAGCCGAAAACTCGGTTGTAGCCGATTTTCAGTTTCTTTATTCCCGTTTTCTCCTGCTCTGTCTGCTGGATTGCGGCAATATATCCCTTGCCGTTATGGACAATGTCCCTCAGCTCGTCAAGCTCGGGATTAAAGCCGTCCTTGATCATATCGCCCTCACGAACGGTAAACGGAGGCTCTTCCTGAATTGCGCTGTCAATAAGCTCCGCAACGTCGTTCAGAAGATCAATGTTCTTGCAGGTTTCGCCGAGGAGTGCGGATTTACATTCGGAAATCCCGCTTTTGATATCGGGCAGCAGCCTGATCGTCGAAAGAAGCGAGCGCAGCTCCTTGGCATTGGCTGTCTCATAAACTATTCTCGCCATCAGTCTTTCCATATCACTGACATCGGATATCGCCGCCGTCTCGTTATCAAGAAGCACCGAGTCCGAGAAAAGCTCATTGACGGCGTTATGTCTCTTGGTAATCTTCGCAAGATTGACCAGCGGCTGTTCGATCCAGTTTCTGACAAGTCGTTTACCCATTGCGGTCTTTGTCTTGTCAAGCACCCAAAGGAGTGTTCCTCTGCGCTCCCTGTTTCGCATCGTTTCGGTCAATTCAAGATTTCTTCGGGACGAAAAATCAATCTTCATAAACTGATTTTCCGAATAGAAGTCAATCTCACGAATATTATCAAGACCCGATTTCTGCACCTCGGTCAGGTAATCGATTGTTGCGCCGAGGGCGCAGATCGCCTCATCGCTTTCCTCAATGCCGAGCTCGGTCAGGCTCTTTTTAAAATGGTTTGTTATAATCTGACGGCAGTAATCTACGTTGACTTTTTCTTCATCAATACTGTCGGCAGTGCACTCAATACGGTTTTTGATAAACTCACGGATTTTGTCATCCTTGACGACGGCGGAGTTATAGCGAATCTCGGTAGGCATATATCTGCCAAGCTCATTGACAACCTCATTGCCAACCGACTTTGAATCAAGCTGGGTAAGGCTCAGCTCACCCGTTGAAACATCGGCAAAGCAAACTCCCGCACTCTTTCCGTTGAGCCAGATTGAGCAAAGGAAATTGTTCTTCGACTCGTCAAGCATACTGCTCTCGATTACCGTACCGGGGGTCAGCACACGGATAACGTCACGCTTAACTATACCTTTTGCGGTTGCGGGATCTTCGGTCTGTTCACAGATAGCGACCTTATAGCCCCTTGAAACAAGTCTTGCAATATAGGAATCCACGCTGTGAAAAGGCACGCCGCACATAGGCGCACGTTCCTTTTGACCGCAGTCTCTGCCCGTAAGCACAAGTTCAAGCTCTCTTGACGCAGTTTTGGCATCCTCAAAGAACATCTCGTAAAAATCACCGAGTCTGAACATAAGGATCGTATCCTGATATTCTTTTTTGATCTCAAGGTATTGCTTCATCATCGGCGTCATTTCTGCCATCTGTTTTCACCTCATAAATTAAACTTCGTTATGTTTTTCAAACACAGATATTAGATATTAGACTGAAAACAAATTACCGCCGTCTAACATCTAATATCTAAAATCTAAAATCTATCTCAGTGGCAGCCGCCGCATGAACCGCACTCGCCCGAGCAGTGATGCTCCTCCTGCGGCTCGCAGGTTTTGGGGTCCTCGCCCTGAACGCAGAGAGCGAGAATGCCTGTGATGTGGTTCATCATCTCGTCAACCGCCTGACGTGCAGCCTCATACTTCTGCATATTGTCGTTAGCCATAACAGCCTGATAGACCTCTGTGAACTCCTTGTCGTATGCGGCGAGCTTCTCCTCATCTGCGTCGTCCTTGGCAGCCTCGTGCTGATAGGACATATGGATAAGCTGGATCTTGTTGATAAGATCGTTGAGATCCGTGTCCGCCTCGTTTGTCTTTCTTGCCTCATGGAATGCAAGATAACGCTCGTCCTGCTGAATCGCTGCGCCGAGCTGTCTTGTGATTTCAATAATGTCCATTGTAAAACTCCTATAAATTTATTTTATCTGAAAAACGCCCTTCAGCGTTCATCCAATACTCCTCTGACAATCCACGTCAACGGCTCCGTGACCTTGACCTTACAGAATTTACCGACGAGATCCTTGCCGTCAACCTCGGGGAATTCAATCATAACGTTGCTCTCGGTTCTGCCGTTTAGAATGCCTTCCTTGGCATAGCCCTCACAAAGAACGGTGTAGGTCTTGTCCTTCATCGCCGCCGTGCGCTCCGACGCAATTTTTTCCTGAGCGTCGGTCAGCTCCTTGAACCATTTGCCCTTTTCCTCTCTCGATATCGGGTCGGGCATATCCGCCGCTCTCGTTCCCGGACGTGGTGAGAAAATGAATGTAAACAGCGATGTGAACTTTACCTCTTCGATAAGCGAAACCGTATCTCTGAACTCCTCGTAGGTCTCTCCCGGGAAACCGACGATAACATCGCTCGTCATTGAAAGATCAGGCATAACCTGTCTTGCGTAGCGTGCAAGCTCGAGATATTTTTCTCTCGTATATCCTCGGTTCATCTCCTTAAGCACCCTGTTATTTCCGCTCTGGAACGGAAGATGCAGATGCTTCGCAACCTTGTCACACGAAGCCATCGTATCAAGCAATTCCTTTGTGCAGTCCTTGGGGTGGGATGTCATAAACCTGATGATAAAGTCTCCGGGCAGATCATTGATTTGGCGAAGAAGCTTTGAAAAATTGATATCTCTGTCAAGATTTTTCCCGTAGGAATTGACGTTCTGTCCGAGCAGTGTTATATCCTTACAGCCGGAAGCGATAAGATCCTTAGCTTCCTTGATAACATCCTCAGGCTCACGGCTGCGCTCACGTCCCCTGACATACGGAACTATGCAATAGCTGCAAAAATTGTTGCAACCGTACATAATCGGAAGCCAGCCCTTGATACTGCCGTCACGCCTTATCGGGAGATCCTCGGCGATAACGCCTGCCCCATCGGGGCACTCATAGACCTTTTTTCCTGTGCAAAGCACACGGTAGATAAGCTCAGGAATCCTGTGAATAACGTGCGTTCCGAAAACGAGATCGACAAACGGATAGCTCTTTCGGATTTTATCGACAACTCTCTTCTGCTGCATCATACAGCCGCACAAAGCGATTATCAGATTCCGATTGGTCTTTTTGAGGCGCTTTATCGCACCGACATTGCCGTAAATTCTGTCCTCGGCGTGCTCACGCACGGCGCATGTGTTGTAAAGAATCAAGTCTGCCTTTTCAACATCGTCCGTAAATCCGTAGCCGAGAGATTCAAGAATACCCTTGATACGCTCACCGTCGGAAACATTGCCCTGACAACCGTATGTGTGGACAAAAGCAAGCGGCTTTGACGGTTCAAATCTCGTTGTCAGAACCGTCCTCACAAGCTCCGTATACTCGTGCTGTTTTGCCATTTCCGAGGGCGAAACCTTTATTATCTTTTTCATTGTGCCTTCGCTCAAAGGGCATACCTCTCTTTTTAACTTATTAA
>ERZ1034844.1136-NODE-1136-length-12946-cov-3.873710_pt1 | contig 12946 bp, 12 predicted proteins | sample MGYA00520594_ERZ1034844 | MGnify/ENA primary metagenome ERZ1034844 (study PRJEB33766, sample SAMN09781733) | gut metagenome | biome: gut microbiome | host: Homo sapiens | place: Madagascar | study: EMG produced TPA metagenomics assembly of the PRJNA485056 data...
TTCCTATTGTTCCTATGTTATATATTAGATGAACAATAATAAAGGATTGCAAGAAAATAATGTCATCAAAAGTGCATTCCCATCAATGAGGTTCTTGAGGTTCAAGTGTAAGAGTGCACAACTGAGAGTCACAATAAAAATTATTATAAATATTATACCAGATGCTTTGATCAGACCAAAGACTGTACCAAGAATTTTATCTATTATACCAGCAGCAGGTACTATGTTTATAATAGTTGTAAATTTTACTATTATATTACAAATTATCCTTAGGATAATAAATGTTATGATGATGCTGAAAAGTCTCAATAGCAGATTGACAACAAATGTATTTCCATAATTAAAAATATCTTGGAAAGTTCTGTCACTAAATGAAACTTGGTGATCTAGGGACCTGTACCATTCAGTTTCTTGTAAGAAAGTTTTAATAATTACACTTAAGGTTGGTGCAAATATGTAGCAAGCTAGGATTGTTGTTGCAGAAACGGCAGTTCCGCGGAACCCTTTAAAAAATCCTTCTGTAGTAAAAAATATAATAATTAGGGTAAAAATACTCATTAACGTGATGCAAAACATATCTGCACTCCTTTACTCTATTGTTTTTTCGGTGGTTGAGCCTTCAGGTGAATTATCAAAGCCAGGAATGAGGTCGTCGTATATATTATCGTTATCACCCTCATAATTTGTATAATCTGCAGCCTTGTCTGGATTATCATAATAGAACAATCCCAAACCATCTACGCAATAATAACCGGAAGGCAATTCTTCCGGAATTTCTAATACTTGGTATCCGTTCTTAGTTAATGTAAATTTATTTATACTGTATACCTTGTATGATGCCATAATACGAGTATCGGCTATCAAAGTTATTTGTTTGTAGACAGTACCGTAGTATATACCTAAGTCATACCCCTTGTTCTTTTCGAGACCCAATAATGTACCGGACCGGGAAACATAGGTTTCTATATTAGTTGCGTCGTTTATGTTACTAATATAGACACTTGATGTATCGAAGGCATTGCTATATTGACCAGCATTGCTGCTTTCTTCTGTATCATATGGGTTGAAATAGTATTCATGTAAATTGTCGTCATAGGAGATATCTTTTATTCCTATAGAATACCCATAATCTTCCATTTCTTCTAAGGAAAAAAGAGAAAGTCTTTGACTTTTAGAAAAATAGACTAGGCGATCGACACCCTTTTTTAAGGTAGGGATTAACTTGTCGCCATCAGTCCACCACGCAACTCTTTTACTATTTGGCTTTGTAACTATGGTTGAAAAAGTTAAACCATAGTTACTTATAGGGTAATATTTGTCCTCTCCCTTAAGAATGTAGTATCCTTCATCAAGATTTTCTCTTTTTATTGCAGTGACTTTTTTTTCATCTGTTTTGTTACTTTTGATAAGTTGACAGCCTGAAAGAGCTGCGAGAATTACCATTGAAAACAGAATGATAGTGACCTTACTTATCCTTTTCATCGGCTGGATCCTCGCTTTCTTTTAAATTCATGTTAAGAAGTTCATTTATGATTAGTAAACGTTCCTTCTCTACACTTCCCATACCCCATAAGAAGATAGAAAAATTCTGCAAAGCTCTGTTCATTGAAATATATGCATTATTACATACGTTTTTTGACGTATTATAAACAAGTTTATTGATAAGCAAAGTGAAAGATGCGAAATCATATCTTTCCAACATAGATAAGGCTATGTATACCTGGGCCATTTGGAAAAAATATTTCTTTTCTCTCTCGTAATTTGATCTTTCAATATCGTTGTTTATCAAATTAAGACCAAAACGTTTCTGTATGTCCAAAGGAATATGTAATTCTGTAAATATATTCATCGACGAAGAAAGTGTCAGTAAGTTCTTTAATAGCATTTTGGAATTGTGAAACTTCAAGTCTCCAGAATCAAAAAATCTATCAAAGTGCGTAGAGGATACATAGTGTCTCATATTATTTATACTATCTGTATATCCCCAAAGAATTTCCGACATATATTCTATGCCCTTGCGAACCTGGTATATAGAATAATTTTCGGTATTCTTGTTTAAATATTTTGACTCTATAGCTTGATAAGAATACGGAAGCGTTTCTCTTAAATTTCCTAGAGCCCATCCCAAGGAAAAAAGAATACTGCTGATCTGCTCTTTTCTTTCGGCAAAAGGAGCAGCGATTGTTGAATTGTTATTGTTGAAAAAGTCAGCAAAATCCCTGTTACTTAAAGCAATTTTGGCAACAGTTGGACTTAATGATAAATCGTCAAACTGCTGGCAACATTTAACAAGCCTATCACTTTCTTCTAGTAAAGCTCTAGTTGCTATATTAGGTGAAAATTGCGTTAAGAGGAAATCTCGGATATTGTCTGATAATGCATACTTGGTTTCTTTACACATAATCCTACCTCTCAATATAAAAATGTATATTATCATATAGATTTTATAACACGAGGTAGAAATATACAAGGCAAAATAAAGTATAAACAGATAAAAAAACAGCACAAAAATACTGTTTAAAATTACCAAAAATACCCATAAACGCTAGAAAATATCAGTTGCCATACTGCTTGATGTATAAATTAGATTTATCAGTCATGGACATATCTAATTCATTTACTGCTCTTGCATATCTCGTGATCCAGGAAACACTAATACCAAGAGTAGTGGCTACATCCTGGGGTAATACACCTGACTTGAGCAATGACACTGCTGTGAAATTACGCATATCCTGCAGCGTTATTGCTGGCGAAATTCCAGCTTTTTCATTAATTCGTTTAATGTTGTACCTTATGGTTCTTGCTGACAACCGGGATTTTCGGACAGAAACAAAAAGTGGGCTATCTTTTTCTTCGGCTGCCCTTGAACATTTGATATAAACATTTACTATATTAGCTATATCTTTTGGAAGTTTCACATACCTTTTTTTTCCCTCACATATTACAGTTATGCCAAGGTTTTTGTTGCGATCAACAAAAAAATCACCTATGTTTAAATTATATATTTCAGATTCTGAAAGACCGCATTTAATCGCTAATGCAATTATGAGATAGTATTCTGTGCTGGACTGCTTAGCAGCTTCTAGTAAGGAATCTATTTCTTCAATAGTAGGGATTTTTTCTACTGCTATTGGAGCATGTGTGTCTAGTGGCTTATACAGAGAAAAGAAATTTTTGCATTCTCTACTAATAACATTATTTTCCTGCAGGTAATTAAAGAAGCTACTTAGTATACTTAAATACAGCTGGATACTTGTTTCTGCTTTTTTGTTTTTGTGAAGCATGTTTATGTATTGCTCTACATCTGATTTTTCTGTTTCAACAAAATCTTTGTGCGAAAAATCGAGAAAAAGTTCTACTGTTTGCCTATAGCTTGATACAGTTTTTTTTCTCTTTAGACTATATGTGAATTGATTAAACCAATGTTCTTCTACTGTATTCATAATAAAAAATCCTTTCACTTTTTAGAAACTGCATTATTATTGTGCTTTGTCTATGTATACTACATATTTGTCTCCCTTTTTGTCAGTATGTTCCTCGCCATAGAAACGCAATGAAGTTATGTTTTCCGGAATCATGTGGAGTTTTTCAAGAGTGTCGGAAAACATAACAATACAGATGTTGGAATCTTCAAATTTTCCTGCAAAAAAGTGGCTTTTTCCATCTGTGGACTTTTTGTGCTGATTTACCTCAACATCGTATAAAGCAACAAACCTGGCTGGGAGAGGTATGTTTTTTAAGATAAGCTGCTTTTTACCGTTATATACCTTTTCTTGAAAGAAACCAGCAATAGTATTACCTTTTTTAAGTGAATTGTTTAATTCCTCATCTGAAAATCCGTTTAGAAAACCGTCCTTGTTCCAATATATGAAATCATATACAACACCGTCGTGTTCTACAGAAGCATAAATATTACTGTTCGATTTTCGGTAAGACGTAGTAAAGGTAACATTCATAAGCTTCCCACTTAGTTGTTTTTTTGCGTTTTTAATTTCGCGTTCGCCTAGTCCTACTCTTTTACAGCACCGTTTGAAAGCATCCTGCTCGGCACTACTTATTGAGTTAGGAATATCCCAACAGGTTGTTAAATAACTTTTTCCGTCTTCAGACTTAGGAAAAATTATATTAGCTCCACCATAGCATTGCTTTGTAAATATGGCATCACCATTATCGTCTAATATACTGATTTCACACTTTACTTTTACAATAGAGCTGTCTTTAACATTTATTACTTCTAATTCTGTATATGTATCACGGTAATTATATGCTAAAACAGAATCGAGTCGCTCACGAAAATGATTTGCCGGTATATAAGGTTTTCCATCTCTATCCTGAACAACACCTGCTGGGAAAGGTTCTAACAGTGTTTCCATTACCTGTTTCCAATTTTGACCGTTAATTGTCTTTTCGTTTCTCATTTTAATCGCACCCTTCTTTTAATTAGTTTTTTTACTAATGATATCAATAATTTTTACATACGGGTCACTCATATACCTGCTATCTACTGAATGGTTTCTGTTGTCTCCTAGAACAAAGACACATCCGTCCGGTACAGTATATGAATAGCCTGGTTCGTATTTGGCGGGTTCTTTTATATATTTTTCTTCCAGTGCAACTCCGTTAATGTAGACAGTATGAGAGGAGAAAGTGATTGTGTCCCCAGGCATTCCTATAATACGTTTGCATATGACCTTATCACCTCTCTTGAACGTGATAATATCGTACCTTTTAACCTCACCGACATCGTGACAGAAAATGTAATATCTGCCAGGGATTAGTGTGGGCTCCATTGAACTGGACGAGATCTTATCAAAAGAGTATTTGCTGGAAAAAAATAATGCAAAAAATATGATGACAACAAATACAATAGCCAACATAATCTCGAAGCTATATCCTTTTAGTGTTTTTCTTGCATCCATATAAAAACTTCCTTACACATAATAATATCGAAAAAAAAGAAAAAAATAAGGGCTAACGAAAAAACTATGTATATTATAGCAAACACACGTTCTTTTGACAACAAAAAAGGACATATGGTATTCACCATATGTCCTTAGACTTAAGCAACAGTTAATAGACTGTTTACTTCTGCAAGTCTTGCGATTTTTTTATCGAGGATTTCCTGATCCTTGAAAGGTAGTTTAACATCAATCTTTGCTTTTTCAAGCTGAATATTAAGATTTTTTATCTTCTCCTTAAAAGCATCAATTTCTTTAGGAAGATTATTAATTTTATTAATAATCCTCTGCACCATTCCCGATGCAGACTCTCCTATTTCCACATAATGATTAGCGTGATTTTTAATGTTTATAATTGTTGTCTTATTGACCGCATCATAAGCTGAAAGAATTGTAAAGCCCATAAATGAACCAATTTCTTTGTAGTTGGATGAAAAATCACTGGTGGCAGCAAGTAGAAGTTCCTCACCCGCCTTTACTTTGTTGTCATAAGCTTTGTTTCCTATTACCATTACAAAGTCATCACCTCTGTTTTCATTTGCAGTCTTAAGGTCTTTCCTGTACAGTGTCAACTTCTCAGAGAAAAGCATTATATTCTGAGGATAGTATTCCTCTATCTTATGTGTAAGTGATATTATATTGTTTTTATAATTGCTTTGTAAGAGCTTTAACCTGGTAACCTCTGAGTTTAGCTCGGCACTTTCTTTTATTAATGGGTTACCGCTTGCAATAGCTTTGAGTTCTGCAACGTCTAGTACTTGCTCGTCTATGTCCTCCATTGAACGTAGTGTTGCTCCAGACATAAGCTGTGTAACCATCTTAAGCTTATTTTCTACAATCTGCCAGCTATATGCATCGAAGGTACCGGCAGTAACATAGTTGTAAATGTGCACTGTATCACAAGAATTGCCTTGTCGTACTATTCTGCCATTCTGCTGCTGTATATCTGACGCTCTATATGGAATATCAAGCCTGTGTAATGCATACAGGTTTTTCTGACAATTAGAACCAGCACCACATTTACTTGTACTTCCAATAAGGAAGTTTATTGTTGCACTATTAACCTTTTCGAACAACTCTATTTTTTTCTTGTCAGTATCGGCATCATGTATAAATGCAATTTTTTCTTTAGGAATGCCATTTGCCATTAACTGCTTTTTTAAATCGTCATATACATTATAGTTTTTTGTCGTAGGAGTACTTAGGTCACAGAAAATTATCTGAGCCTTATCGGGATGTTTTTTGTATATTTCCATACAATTTTCTACACAGTATTCAACTTTTCCCTTAGATATAGTGTGTAGATATGGAAGAGCTTCCTCAGGTAATGCTTCAGGAATAAGCTTTGTGAGTTTTTCAGAAAGAGCAAGTTTTTTTCCTTCTAAACATATCTTCAACATGTTGTCAATCGAAGAATCTACGCCTCCGTTTCTGATTCTTTCAGCTCGTTTTCCATAGCTTTTTACAACTACTTTCTGAAACTCAGATGGCTCTACGGTTACAGTATGCTTTTCAACATTAGGTACCGGTAATTTTAACTGATCTGCAGTCATTATATCTGCAAATGATCTGAATATAGTCATAAGCTCTGGAAGATTATGAAACTTTGAAAAACGATTCCTCATACGGAAAGAATTTCCCTCCGGAGCTAGTTCTAATGAACATACGACTTCGCCAAAAGCAGATGCCCATGAATCGAAGTCTGATAATCCCAACTGGTCTAATGTATCCGGTATAAGATATCGCATATTAGTGTATAATTCAGTCATTGTGTTAGATACTGGGGTACCTGTTGCAAAACATATTTTTACTCCCTCTACACTTCGTTTAAGCTCATTTAAGTACTTGGTTTTATATAATATACATAAGCTTTTTTTGCTGTCTGTGGTCTGTATTCCTGCAACATTGCTCATCTTTGTGTATGTGTATAAGTTCTTGTAGTATTGACTTTCATCTATGAATAATGCCGGTATACTACCCGCGAATAACTGTTCAAAAGAAAGCATATTGTCCTTTTTGTCTTCGTCTATCAATTTTTTAAGCCGTTGCTGCAGCTTCTTTCTTAAACTCTCTGCCTGTTTGATCGTAAAGCGTGAATTCCTATCATTTTTGTAATCTTCAATAAAATCCTGTATGCTTTGGATATCTTCTCTCATGTATTTCGCTATCCGTTCACTACTTACACTGATTTTATCGAACTGGCTTTGACCTATAATTATGGCATCATAGGAGCCCAAGGCAATCCTTGCAAAGAACCTTCGCCTATTTTTAGGTTCAAAGTCTTTTTTTGTTGAACATAGGATATTTGCACTTGGATACAGCTTATAGAACTCTGATGCCCATTGTCCTATTAGATGATTGGGAACGACAAAAAGGGCCTTAAAGTCCTTTCCTCTGCTTTTATATAATCGTCTCGCAGACATGCACGCCCCGATCATACTATAGGTTTTACCTGCACCTACTTCATGGAACATTCCCAAATTCTCATGGCAATATAAATATCTTGCAATAACATTTTTTTGATGTGTTCTAAGATTGATTTCAGGATTAGAACCAATCAAATTTACGCAATTAGCCAACAAACTAAAGTCCTGGAGCTTTACTGAGTTGAATTTGACATTGTATATCTCTTCGATATGTTTTCTCCTTTCGGGATCATTGAAAAGCCAGTTATTAAAAGCTTCTTTGATCAATTCCTGTTTCTGAGAAACTATGGATGTCTTCTCCTTATTAACAATATACTTACCTGTAGTACTATCATAATCTGTAACTTTTGCAGGTTTTAAATTTAAGCTGTCTTCAAGGATTTCGTAAGCATTCTTCTCAGGAAGTCCAAACTGGGTAATGATTGTTGAGTTATCGTAATCTCTGTTAGAACCGTTAATCGCCCATAGCGTTGTATGTTTGCTATATTCTACGCTTATAATATCGTTTTTTATAAGACGTTCTGGCGTCATAAATACCTCCTGTATGAATTGTGTAATGTATTCTTTCATTTCAGGAAGCCAGGTATTACCAAGTGCCACGTAGATCTCTGATACGGGTATTTTTTTCGGAATGTTTTTTTCAAGTATTTCTACATTTTCATCAAAAGCTGAATCTGTTTCCGCTGCTCTTTTTGCAATCTGTAATTTCTTGCGGATATTGCCTGAAACATATTCACTGGATGTGAGATACTTATCTAAAACTGGATCCTTATAGATCTGCCCCTTCAGGTCGGCGATTACTTCTGGTATACTTTTGTTGGTAATATTAGCAATATATTCTAAGTTTACCTCCGCAAACTTGCTTATGGAAAGAATTAATCCCTCGGCAGCAGTATCTACACTTGTCTTGATTTCCTCAGCCTTGATAACCTTTTTAGTAAATATGTCGGACAGCGACAAAACGTTTCCCTTAGAATCACAGTTTTCCAAGCTCAGAAGAAGCCCGGCAGCAGGATCGTCTGCAAATAATCGCTTATTCGCAGGTCTGTTAAGAGAACCGTTTTTGCTTACAAACCAATTATATTCAGTGTTTAATTTGTTCTGAAGATGAATTACTTCTTCATCAGAAGCATTATTTAACTGAGCATCTATCAATTTGTATAAGCAATCACGAATTTCGCACATACCTTTGATTCTTGGATAATCAGTAGTATATCTTGGATTATACCTTAACATAATAGAATCGATTCTCCGGTATACTACCCCGTTGACTATGGCAAAGGCATTATTTTTTATGCCATCAATGGCCGGTATAGAATCGCCCTCATCTAGCTCTATGTCTTCTTGTTCTATTATATTTATAGAGCTTACAATATTGCTAAAAGCTGCTCTCAACTTACTCTCATAATCGCTTGTCTCCCTTACAGTAAGTCTGTTGCCAAAGGGACCTGATACTACTTCTAAATTGCCAACAATTTGTTCTGGATTTTCTGAAAAATAATCGTTAATAAGCACATCTTTTGCGAACATGGAAACATTTTTGAAAATGAAGTTTTCCTCTTCTAATGGCAGCTCCTTTTTCTTGAAAAACAATATGTCGGATACAACACTTGTTCCTGCTGCACTCTTAAATGCTGTTTCTGGAAGCCTTATTGCTCCTATAAAGGAAGCACGCTTTGCAAGTTGATTACGAACACTGCTATTTTTCTTATCCATGGTTCCTGATGTGGTGATCAGTGCAATAATGCCGCCACCCCTGCATAAGTCTAGAGATTTTATTAAGAAATAATCATGGATTAGTAATTTACCAATACCCTTATAACGCTCATCGTCAATCGAGTAATCACCAAATGGTACATTACCAATCACGACATCAAAGAAGCCGTTAGAAAAATGTGTATCTTCAAATCCTATATTTCTTATGTCCGCTGCAGGATATAGCTTTTTTGCAATTCTTGATGATATAGAGTCAAGCTCAACACCATATAAATTTGCATTAATTTCTGGCGGTATACATCCAAAAAAATTGCCTATGGCACAGCATGGCTCTAAAACATTTCCAGATTTAAAGCCAAAGTCTACCAACTTGTTCCACATGGCACGTATGATCTTAGGGCTTGTATAAAAGCTGCTAAGTACTGAGCTTCGTGCAGATGTATATTCGCTCTCGGTAAGTAAGTTCTTGAGTTCATCATACTCTGATGGCCATTTTTCTTTGTCAAATGCGTTTGCCAATCCACCCCAGCCTACATACTGAGACAGTATAGAACATTCTTCACTTGAGGGAGCTCTGTCTTCCTTCTCTAGTTTTAATAATAATTTTATTGCTGCAATATTATTATTGAATCTCACTTTAGGAGTGCCAACACCTATATTATCGTTTTCAATAATATAATTTCGTGGTTTCTCGTTATCATCAATATTAAAACATGAAGATGATGTGTTCGAATAGCTGTTTGATGAACCAATATCAGATGTTTCACCTGGATCTCCGGAAGATGATGCAATTTCAAAAAAATCCATGGGGTCCTCTTCGTTCGGTAACCAACTAAAAAAATCTAAAATGCCAGTTTCGTGAACAGGAGCATTGCAGTGATCAGTTGCAATCTCCGATTCAAAAAGTGAGTACTGTGTGTACTCTGTGTTTTCTTTTCTTCTTTTTCTCATAGTAATGGAGCCTCCTTAAATAAAAAAGCAGATGCTTTTTACATCTGCTTCTTGTTCGTTTTTGTTATTTGCGAAATTTACGTAATTTCACATTGTTTTCGTTTACCAATCCATAATATACTGACAACTCTTTTGCCATCTTTTTCACCTCATATTGTGATAAAAAAGGGTGTTTATCGTCGATCTCATATAAAGGATTTAAGATCTCAGATAAATTCATCCAACATTTAACTGGATACAGTACTATTGTTGGAATGGCTGGTAATGCAATAAATAGACCCTCGATAATGCCAGAATACATCAAAATAGCTCCCTCAATATATACTGCACAGGAACACATGAAGAATAAAATGGCATTTTCTCTGATTGATTTGGGAACGTTGGCCCTTTTTAATGATGCTGAAAAATAAGATAACATACTTTTCTCCTTTCTTTTTTTACACAAAAAAAGAGCCAGCTAAAATAAATATTAGCTGACTCTTTCTTATTACTTTTTAATTAACATACTTCTACAAAGGGAAGTATACCACATTATTAACTGATTTGTAAATATGTTATTTAAATGGTAGATCGTCCTCGATCCCCTCTGGGATACTCATAAAACCGTTTGCTGACATTGGCTCTGGCCTGCCGGTGAAAGACGGCTGGTTTTCGTTAGATGATGAGTTCTTGCTTTCTGCAAACTCCTGATCTTCAATGACTACATCAGTTGTGTATACTTTATTTCCGTCTTTGTTAGTGTAACTGCCCGTTTGTATTCTGCCGGTAACAGCAATCTTGGTCCCTTGGTGCAAATATTTTTCGGCAAATTCGGCTGACTTACCAAATGCTACGCAGCTGATAAAATCGGCTGTCTGCTGATCGCTGCCGGCTCTTGAAAATCGTCTGTCTACGGCAAGAGTGTATCTTGCTATAGCAATTTGTGAATCTACTTGCTGTGAGTATCTGATCTCAGGGTCTCTTGTTAATCTTCCCATTAAAATTACTTTATTCATAACTAAATAAACTCCCTTCTTAAAAAATGTTCAAAGCACAACTTGCTTTCGGTATCTGTAAAACCAGACTTGTCAATAGCATAAAATGTTGGCTTTTTTTCGTTAGTAAGTATGAAAAATGAGTGCTCCGTCTCATAAACCTGTCTTATCTTGTCAAAGGTGGTGCCTTTTGGTATACCATCATCAATTTGACACCAAAATAAACCGTCATCTTCTGTGAGCCAGTATGAAGATGTCTTATTGCCGATCCTACTAAAGAGTACCTGTGAAATCTTCTCCGGAGATAGGTTCATAGCAGCATAAATGTGTTTCATACAGGCAATCACCATAGGTATTATTATGATCAGAAACAATGGTGAAGCTTTTTTAGCGAGAATTGCAGCCCCCAAACATGTACAGCCAATAGACATTGACAGATTTAGTACATATGTAAGGAACTTTTCTTTCCTGCTAGCTTTTAACAGGATTGTAGCAAGCTCGTCTGCCAGTTGTTTAGTAAATATTGTTTTGTTGATATTAACAACTCCCTTCTTTGTAAAATATGGTATTATTGTAAAAAAAATATTACAAAAATATAAGTGCTTACGAAAATATAAGAGGATATGTAAAAGCGATAGTATTTGCTGCAAGATGGGCAATGATACAATATGCGACATTCCATTTTTTTCTAATAAGCGTAAGTACAAAACCAAATACTAGATAAACTAACACACTATGAGGATTCATGTGACATAAAGCAAACAATACAGATGGCACGATCACTGCTGCCTTTCCTGTAAACAGATCGTATATCATTTCTCGGAAGAATATTTCTTCAACGAAAGGAGCAAGGAAACAGGCAAGTCCTATTGATAAGCCGGAGCTGTTGATATTAAAGATATAATATAACAACATGGACAAAATCTGGATTCCAATAGCTGCTGCCAACGAAAAAAGAGTAGGCATAAGTTTCAGTTTAAAAAAGTGTTTAAACACACCGAAGTATGGTCTTTCCAAAACTAAGAATATCAATATATAAGAAAATATAGAGATTGCCGTAATATTTCCTGGTGAAAGAATCAAATAGTCAGGAAGGGAAAAACTACCATATTGTTTGACCAAAGCGAACCTGTCTATGAGCATTACCAAAAATATGATTCCGAAGTACGAGAGCATAAAAAAAACAAACTTTTTTATTGAATTCTTTGTCATTTCTTCACCTCATCTTCCGAGATCTTATCACACTCTATGAGAAGTGGTTGTATGACCATAGTTACACCTTTGCGTTCTATCATTTGTGAATATGGTGATGTATAAAATAGAACATGACAGCCTTGCTCATAGGAGGAATCTCGTTTAGGGATTTCAAGTGAGTATATAGTATTTTCATTTATATCATCACGCACAAATAATTTCTTTCCGGTTATATTAAAAAAGGTAGAAACGGACTTCTTTACTGAAATGCATGTGCCGGAGAATAACTCGTATTTTCTTTTGACAATAGTATTGATAGTCCTCAATTCAAACAAGCAGCTCCCCAGGAATATGCAGATAAGAGTAATAGCCAAACGCCAAGAAAAAGGCTTGACTCGGAACAAAATAACCATACAGAAGATGCCTAATGCAATTAAGAAGGCTATAATCTTGAAGAGCTTGAATAAAAGTTCAGTAGGGATAGGACCTGATTTTTCCAGGTTAATATTGGTAAGATTCTCATCAATGGTGACTTCCTTGTTTTCCAAGATATGATAAATAGCATTTTTGATGTGGTTGGTTTTTATTTTTTTTTGGTTTCTCATAGTTATAATCCTTTCTTCGTATTTGAATTGCCACTTATGCCAATAAGCTTACCATTCATTATGGTTTAAGGTGACATATATAAAATTTTCATTACAAATATTCCAGACACACCTCCTAATAT
>ERZ1034844.1140-NODE-1140-length-12907-cov-3.300731_pt1 | contig 12907 bp, 16 predicted proteins | sample MGYA00520594_ERZ1034844 | MGnify/ENA primary metagenome ERZ1034844 (study PRJEB33766, sample SAMN09781733) | gut metagenome | biome: gut microbiome | host: Homo sapiens | place: Madagascar | study: EMG produced TPA metagenomics assembly of the PRJNA485056 data...
TGTGGAGAGATAGCTATGCAGACAGCGCTCGTTGTCTGCATAGCTATCTCTCCACAAGCGCGAACGCGTCAATTATCCAGCGGTCTTTCCCGTCGCCGAATGAGGTATCTACCGTTGCGCTGCCGGTGCTGCAATACATCGTTGTATACTGCACGCCCCCGAGGTACGGGTTTTCGTATACCACGCTGACATATTCGGGCATCAGCGCGGGGAGCACGATGTATGCATCCTCTGTGTACAGCGGCAGAACCGTCGCGTCAATGCGGAATTTTGTCGTTACGCGTGCCCGGTGCATAGTGCCGTCCATCGTGCGCCCTGCGTCCGGGCTGTCGCTGTCCTCCCGCGTGATTTTATACCCGCCGCCCTCGAGATAGGGAAGCATATCCACGCCGTTTACTATAAGCTTCATTTGCCACGCCCCCTGTTTCTCTCTTCGGTATAGGTGTACACGGCCTCGCCGACTTTACGTTTGTCCAGCTCAACGGTAGTCCGTACCTCAATGGGTCTGTTGTTGCCGTTCAGCCGGTCGAGCAGCGCGTCAAGCTTGCTTTCAAGCTCCGGGGATATACCGCCGTAGCCGCCGGAAGAGAACGCATTAGGCGGCACGACAAAGCCGCCCGCAACGGCGGGCATTCTCATATTCAGACCGGCAAACTTGTCCGTCATACGGTCAAACATGATGTCGGCAAGCTCGTTTGCGACCATCGTCACCCACTGTGTATTTCGTTCAAGCGGTACAATAGCCTCTTTCCCGGCTTCACCCGCGCCAATAAGCGTTGCGCCGTCAACAATACCGCCTCTCGCATACCACGCCACACTAAGATGTGGTATTTTCGTCAGTCCGAAAAACTGAGCAAGTGCGCCCGCGTCCTGCCACTGTACTTGTATATGCGGCAGTCGTAGTTGCGGCAGTTGAAACTGAAAATTAAAAAGATTTCTAATTCGGTCTACAATAGAACTCAGTGAAGCTCTTAAATCCTCAAATTTGTTGACAAGTGCACTCGTCAATGACCCAGCGTCACCTTTAAGGTCTCCGAACTTCGTGCTTATACCTCCGGTCTTTTCCGCTATGGTTTTTCTGATGTTTTCCCAAGCACGAGCCGTTTTAGACTTGATATCCTCCCACTTTTCAAGGATTGTGTCTCCGCCCTCTTTGAGTTTTGCGCTGACGTCGCTCAAATCTACGTTTTTTGCGACGAGCATAAGCCCAATTCCAATCGTAGCACCTAATACAGCGCCTAACGGTCCGCCTATTGCAAAACCTATCGCGCCGCCAACGAGACCGCCGAGGAACACAAGTATCTTTTCCAAGAGATTCATACTCGACCACGTGTTCATCGCTTCAACTCCGACATTGCGTATAGCAAGCGCAAGCCCTACACCAACTGTCGCGCCGATTGCCGCGCCTGCAACACCGCCGAGAGAAAAGCCGATTAGACCGCCCGCAACTCCCATAAGCAGCAATAGCAAGCTTTTGAATATCTCGTTCGCACTTAGCTTGCCGTCGTGATCGAATATAAGGGAATCGGCGATGAGTCCAATAGTCAGACCGGCGAGCGTGCCAACAATAGCACCGGGAACGCCGCCAATCATGAAACCCATTACGCCACCGGCAAGACCGGCAAGACCAGCGATAATCTTTTCGGCGATTTGCTCGCCGGTAAGGTCGTTCCAGTCGAGAAAAACATCTTTGAACGAAAGAGCAAGCTTGCCAGCGAAAGAATCCATGTTGACGGCTTCTTCCACCCAATCAAAAGCATCGCCAGCGCTGCCGCCCCCTCCACCGCCGCTGCTGCCGGTATTGGTATCGTTCATGACGTTCAGCGTGTCAATGCCCATGAGCTGCTTTTTCGCCTCTTTGGCGTTGTCTGCCGCGCCTCCGAGGTTAGACGACAGCTTCCCCGTGTTTGCTATGGCTTTCTTGAACGTGCCTTTACCGCTCAACACCGCGAAAAACTGTGCTACGGCGTTCGCGGCGGCTGTGAGCCACGATATTAGCGTTTGCAGCACCGGCACAACAGCATTGAGCACCGGCGCGAATGCAGCGCCCCATGAGGCTTTCAGCCCAGCAAGCGAGGCTTTGAGGCTGTCTATATTGGCTTTCGTCTCCGGGTCGTTCTCTGCAAAGCTCTTGAGCGCCTCGATTATGTACGTGCGCAGACGGCGCGCGAGAACGACAAGCCCGGTTATGCCCGCGCCCCATTTCAAGATGTTCTTCGCGCCGCTTTTCAGGCTTGCAGATGCGGATTCAAACGCCGCTTTGATATCCTTGCCCTTTGAGGCGTCGGTTATCTGCTTTGTCAGTTCTCCGGCGCGCGTCTGGGCTTTTTCCAGCTCTGCCGTCTGCTCCGCTAGCTTATCGAGTATCTTTGCGTCAGCAGCTTCAAGCTTCTGCGCTTCCTGCTCTTTGGCGTGCATAATTTTCTCTTGCTCTGCAAGTTCAGCTTTTATCTGCTTCTGATTTTGCAGTTCAGCATAAAACGTATCGGGATCTGTCACGCCCTCCGCGCTGGTCTTATGTTCGCTCTCTGCAAGTGCGGCTTTCAGCTCCTCCACGCGGTCGTATGCCTTAACCGCCGCGTCCTGCGCCTCTTTCAGCTGCTCGACAATAGGCGTGCGGGAACTCTCCGTCTTGGCTATACTGTCTTTCAGCTTGCCGATTTTGCTCTCAAGCTTATTTAATTCTTTGGCGGCTTGGCTATCGTCAATGTCCACCGGGAATCTCAATTCAGTTGCCATTTATCCGCCTCCTGTCCATTTCTTCAACATTTCTTCATCTTCCGCCGTGTATTTTTGCGGAAGATTTACGATTTCTCGATTCTGCCGTAACCATTCTCGTTCGTACTTCTCAAGCTTCTTGCCCTTTGCCAGTTTGGAGCGGATATTTACAATCTGTGAGAACGCGCAATCACCGCCGATCTCCATATATGCGCCCATGAACGTCCACCAGTGGAGATATTCAGCTGACCGGCATTCGTAACCAAGAACGCGGTTAACCGGCGCGACGATGTACGGGAAATCCTTTTCCCAATCTACCAGACGAGCGGATTTTTTCCCGTGTGGCTGTCCGAGGTCGATAAACCAGAAGCATTTTTCTAGCGCCTCCGAGTAATCCGAAAGCGCCTCCCATTCGGGAAAAATCGTTTCTATCGTCGCTTGAGCCTTGTCAGCGTCGGAGAAATCCGGGTCGTTCAAGACCTCTATAAGCTCGAGTATGACCCTGTAATCCGTGCGTATGGCATGGTCAACGTCGCCCACTTCAAGCGACATAGGCAACGAATAGATCATTTTTTGAATTTAGCGAGATACTTTTGCAGCTTCGGATTCGTGGCTTTCTTCTCCGCTGTGAATGTATCGTCCATGTTTTCTATGAGGCAAAGCATGAGGTTACACCATACCGGCAGCCCGCCCGCCATCGCATAGACGTTCATACGGCCGTAGAGCGGCGTACACACGTCAAAATCAAAAAGACCGTTTATCAGCTCTCGCATTTCAGCGTCCATTGCACGGGCAGTTGCAAATACGGTCTTTGCGTCAGATTCATTTTTGAGCGCCGCTTGGTATTTCTCCTGCTGCTTGTCCATAGCGTCAAACGCATTAAAAACGCGCTCCACGAAATCTATATCGGTAAGGTTGAGCCATACCGAAACTTTATTGTTAAGCGAAATTTCCTGTATGCCGTCATCGGGCGTAAAAACAAGCTTATCCGCCATAATTCCCTCCTTAAAAAGTAAAGGGCGCGTGTTACCGCGCCCCTGTTGATTAGTCTGAAGCTGCCGTGAACTCTATCGAGCCGTCAGTTTTCTTCGTCGCACTGCCGAGAGTGCGCGTGCCGCCGTATGTAACGTTTATCGGCATACCGACGCTGCCGCCGCCCTCGCCGCCGAGACCAGTAACCTCGACCATGCAAGCCTCGTAGCGCTCGGCAAAGCCCGCGTAAGTGTGGACAATAAGCATGTCCTGCGCCGCGAGCGCCATAGCGTCCTGATCGACGACCGCCAGCTTCCATATCTTCTGCTGTGCGGTGTCGCCGCTGTCCAGCTCGCACGGCTCAAAGCTCTGCGTTATAACAGGCTTCTTCATAGTGCCGTAGGTATCGCCGAGAATATCTTTCTTGCTCTCGGTAGACCAGTCGTATTCCTCGGAGCTGTCCTCAACGCGCTTGCCGATAACCGACCACACGGGAACGGTGCTCGTGCCGGTGTTGAGGTAAGCAAGCAGCAGCTCACGTGCTACGGTCTGCCCCGCAGTAGTAGTAAATGTATATTCCGCCATTAAATCACCTCGTAAGTTAAAGTTAAAAGGATCTGATGATCCTCAACATCGCCCTCATACCGGGCGAATAATGCCGCCGCCGTGTCGCGCTTGACCTTTTTCACGGTTATGCCGTCGGCTATGGCCAGACTGCCGCTGTTTGCTTCCGCCCATGCGCCGTATTTGTCCAGCACTTCATCCGCAGTCATGCGCTCGTCGGCGTTCTTTGCCGTCGTGCGGTATATGATTTTCATCTGATACTGTGCCTGATATGTTCCGTCTATAAACTGCTTGGTCTTGTACGCCGCCTGTATGGTGGATATACAAAGACCGCTGCTATCGCCCAACCATTCAAAGTCAAGCTTAGTCAGCGGTTTATCCGGATACATATTCAGCCATTTCCGCACGGCGCGGCTCACATCTGCGTTTTCCTCCGCAGATACTAGGGTTTTGGGTTTTTGTTTATCGTCCAAGGTAGTACTTCACCGCCTTTTCTCCGACATTCGCCCATTTCTCGGCGTTCTGTTCGTAAGACGCTTCCATCCAGTGAGCTTGCGCGTTCGGGTGCATATCCGTTGTGAAAACAAGGTCTTTTTCCGTCGCGTGGAGCTTCGCGCCCTTGCGATGCCGCCATCCCACATCTTTGATGTAAACGGCGTGTCGTCCAAGCTCATCGACCATGACTTTGCCTTCGTAGAGATAGCGTACTTGGTCTCCGGTGTATACGACCTCGTTCTTATCCACGCGCGCAAGGTTGGAGAAAACGCCCGTGAGTGCCGGAACAAACGGGCGCGTATCTTTCAGCACTTGCACCGCAAGCGCCGTCTCAGCCTGTTTACAAGCCTTGTGGAACTCTGTGCCGGATACGGTCTTGACGTGGAGGATAATTTTCATTTTCCGCCCACCTGCCAATGACGCATATCTCCGCCGAAGTCGCGCACGTCAACGCTGCTCACGTCGTAAACATAGTCGTATTCCTCTTTCAACCGCGCGAGGCTCATCGCGTCGGTTATCTCGCCTTTGGCGAAATATGTCGATGTCGAGCTGCTTTGTCCGCCACTGTCCAGCGTCCACAGCTCGCTCTTGTTCTCCGCGCGGTAAAACTCCTTGGGGTCTGCGTATGTTTTCGCGTCGCCGGTGCTGCTCTCCGCCGTGGCGGTGTATGGGATATACAGCGTCGCCGTGTCTGCATCAGTCAAGCCGGTTTTCGCTATATTCGTGCCCTTGGATATATCGAGCAGTACGCCGCGCAAAATCGTGATGTAATAGAGCGTTTCCAGCGTGTCGGGGTCTTCCCACATATTAAAAACAGTCACAACATGAGGAAACACAGCGTCCACCTCCCCGATATAAAAGCCCGGTATGTCCGAGATACTGCATCGCGATACCGGCAAGCGTTTCACGCGCTGCCGCCGCCGTCTCCGTGCCGCTCTTGTACGTCTTGCTCCAAGCGCCCACGGTCTGGCTTTGCAGCTCGCCGCCGCTCATGCTCTGCGTCTGCGCGTTCTCGATGATCTGATACTGTTCAGCAAGCGCACAGCAGCACATTTTAAGCTCGTCGCCGGTGTACGTTTTGGCCTTGCCGCGCGTAAAATAATCCAAAAAGGAGCTTGCCCGCGTCGATGCACGGGCAAACTCCTCTTCGGTTAGTGCGCTGCCGAGATAGGTGGTCGTGTAATATGTGTAATCAGCATACATCACGCTCACCCCCGATTATTAAGAGACGGTAACAGCTGCCGTGCCGGTCTTGGTGCCGTCCTGCTTGGAGGTTGCAGTAACGGTCAGTGCAGTATTGGTCTCGTTGGCGGCGATGGTCAGATTGCCGTTTTCGTCAATCTTAGTGCCAGCCTTGACGGCGGCGCTGCCCGCAACGCTCCACAGCACGCCGTTAGATACAGCGCCCTCACCTGCGACAGTTGCGGTAAACACCTTGCTCGCGCCCTTTGCGACGGTTGCCGTCGCCGGAGTAACGGTAACGGTATTGACAGTGCCGGCAGGAGCGTAAACCGCAAACGGGCAGGGGTTGGTGATGTTGTCGTTGTATGCAGTCTTGGGATTGGGTATCTCCCAACCGAGACGCATAACGGCGCGCAGTGCTACCATGTCGTTCTGCATGAGGTTGTACACAATGGAGTTATCGGACGGGTCTTGCACAACGCCCTGGTCGAAAATCTTGAACGTGATGTCCTGGCGGATGGAGTACACCAGCTCCGACCAGTCACCGGCAAACATAAGCGCCTTGGTGGTGTCAAATGCGCCGTTGCGGGGGAAGTACATCGGGGAGCCGTCCAGCGCGTAAGGAGTAGCGCCCTGCATATCGGTTTTGAAGAGGGGAACGCCGTTAAGGTCTTTCAGACCGCGCAGCTTTGCGCGCATCTGGATTGCGGACATGATACCGTTGACGAGATAGCCGCTCTCTTCGACCTTGGCGATAACGCCGCCCTCCGCCATAATATCATCGTAGATGTACGGCGTTGCCGCGACGACGGAACCGGCTTTCGTGCAGGTGTCAAGGACGCTGTCACGCCAAGAGCTGGGCTTGTTCGTGCCGAACAGGATGGCGCTGTCAATTACCTTGCCGAATGCCTCAACGAGACGCGGGCGAACCTCGCCCCAGATGTCATAGTCCGAATCGTCAAGGACGGCTTCGGGGATAGGCACGATAACGGCTATCTCTTCGGCGTAGATTTTCTTCTTGTCCCACTTCATTTTAGTGGTCTGCTTTATGCCGGTATCGCCGTTGACGAAATAGGCAGTAGGCAGCATATCCAGCACGTTCATGGTCTGGGTCTTGCTGGTCATGTTGGGCAGCCTGCGTCCCATTTGAAGAACGGCGCTGCCCTCGGTCACGCCCTGAATTATCTCACGGGTTACGGGTTCGGGGATAAGCCCCGAAAGGTCAGTTCTGTTGATAATGTTAGTAGACAATGTTTATACCTCGCTTATCTAAATTTGCCCCTTATAAGGGCGTTCATTGCGTCGTTAGCACCATTTGTGTTCCCGGCGCTGCCCCCGACGTGTGCGGACATGTCCACGCGCACACTTGCGGGCTTTCTTTCCTTGAGAAAAGCGTCTGCTGCTTTCTCAAAGCTCACTGTATCGGTTACTTTCTGCCCGATTTTGAAGCAGTAAAATTCCAGCTCGTCAGCGCTCACGCCCTTTGAGGTCAGATACTTTTCCCTCTCATACTGCGTGATTTTCGCCTCTGCGGCAAGGCGCGCCGTCTTTTCGGTGTCGCGCTCTTTCTCAATGTCCTTGAGCTTGTCCGCTTCGCCCTGCTGATTCGCTTTCCAAGCGTTATATGCTCTCAGCTCGTCCTCGCTCGGCATACCGCGCGTGGCTCTTGCAAGCCTCTTCGCAACAATGGTATCGACCTCCGCTTGTGTAAAGGTCTGTTCGCTCCCGGCAGCGCCGGTGTTGGTATTGACATTTCCTTCTGCCATAAATAAACCTCCGTTTACCGCCCGTCGGCGTATTCCGTTTTATGCCCGTCGGCATATCAAAAAGCGGCTATCGCATTTCTGCGATAACCACTGAATGAAACTATTTCAGCGCTTTCAACAGCGCTTTTGTCTCATCCGCGCCAAATTCCGGGATATTCCCGCGTTCTAGCTGCTCCCGTAATCCTGCCGCCTTGCTGAATGCATGGTATTCTTCATTCAGTCGCTTATAGCGTACTGCAAGGCTTGTGTATTCCTCGTCGTCGCCGTGCGCCTTGGCGGCTATCGCCTCGCGCTTGACCTTGCGCAGCGCGGTTTCAATCTGCCGCTGCTTCTGCGTCGCTTCGTACATGGTGTACTTCTTGCCCTCAAACTCAACGGGCGGCGGGTCAAGGTTTTCAAGCTCCTCGTCGGTGTACGTGCGTTCCGTAACGCCCTCGACAAAGGGAAAATAAGTGTGCCGACAGTTAACGCCGCATAAGCCGTCTACCTGCTCAAGCCCGCACACTTCGTATATCGACGGGTATTTATCCTTTTCCCGTATGCTGTATACGCGCCCCTGCCACTTCTTGTGGTTGCTCCACGGATTAGGGTAATCCTTATCACGCGCGCCCCTGTGCGCTGATACTTCGCGGTATGGCGTGTCCAGCAGTTCAGCGCTTCGGTCGCTGTACCGGCGCGACATCTGCGTTACGCCCGTCATAACAGCACGGCGCGCTGCCACGTCAACGCGGTTATGCCAGCCGGAAGCATACTCTATATACTGCACTCCGCTGTCTGTGAGCTGCTTTGTTGCCTCTCTGATAGCCACGTTATAGCTGATACCGCTCTGCACTTTCATAAGCGCATCGTCAAGTACGCGCTCATATGCGCCGTCAAGGTCAAGCATCTGCACACGTCCGGCGACGCGCACAGCAAAGCCCATTGTGCGCGTTATATTGCGAAGCTCGCCGCTTGTCTGCGCGGCTATGGCGGCTATCGTCTGGTCGAATGCCTCACGGTCAAAGCCGGTCGTATCTGTCACGATGGCATTAAAATAACGCTGATTCTCGTCCAGTGCGGCGCTCCAAGCCCTGGAGAACTCCGCATCGGTGAGCTTCAGCGTTTTCTTGATGTATTTGTTGATGTTGTCGAGGTCATAGCCGTTCTTCAACAGCTGCTTAATGTGTAAAACCGTCGTTGCCGTCGCCGTCTCGTTATACTTGAACCGGCTGCATATATCGGCTATGAGGTAATCGGCGAGCCGTTCATAAAGAACAACAATAGCTTCCGGAAGCTCCTGCATGAACTCCGGCGTAATTGGATATTTCATTCATTCTCGCCTGATACAAGGCTTTCCATCTGCGGCAATGCCGACTTTGCGGTCGCTTCGTCCTCGTTCATCCATTTAGCTCTAAATTCCCACGTGTGCATAATTCCCATCTGCACCATGCGTGAATCACGGGAAAAATCCGTTTCTTTGTCCTCTATAATGCTGTCGTCAAAGTCTATCGTGATTTCAACATCTTCATCCAACCCCGCTTTCATATAAGCGTTGCCCATGCGGAGGAGGATTCGGCACAGCTCAATAAGCACATCCTCAAGGATGATTTCATGCTTCTTTATCGTGCGGAACATTTCGCTGTTCTCGCTGATGATCTGTGTGGCCGTGCTGACGCTGCCGTTATCGTATTTGTAATGATTCTCGCCAAATCCGCATTTGCTTGACAGCAGATTCAACATATCCTGTATACCGGCGTTATGCTCTGCCGTGCGCAGGTTCATGTTTATCTCTTTGACAATGTCGCCGGGCTGACCGTCCTCCGGGAGCACATAAAAAACAACGTCGTTTGTGTCAAACAGCGGTTCGCCCGTGTGGAAATTCGTTGTAGCCTGCGGCTTGAGCATTACGCGCTTCTTGCCGAGTTGGAACTCATTAACGTAACTGTCGAAGGTCACATCAACGCCCTTGAGCTGGTCTATGGCGTTTGCAAACACCGCTATGCCCATCGGTAGCGTAGGGTCAACATTATTTGCAATGTTCAGCCGGTCAATAACAAACGTCCGCTCTGTAAAAGGCGTGTGCACAACAGGCGGGATTCTCTCAAATCCCGGAACATCCGCAAGATTGACTTCTGACAAGCTGCCTTTTGTGTCTCTATACAGCAGGTTTTCTATGTCATACGTGCCGCGCTCGCCGCGCCTGTGAATGCAGATATAAAGGTACGTGTCTTTCTTGACGGCTTTATGACTGCCAAACGCGCACTCTGTAACAATGCCGTTTTCCCATGTAAGCGGCAAAATCAAATCAGCCGGAACGTAATCAATGCGTATCTCTCCGTCCGTGCCGGTCACTGCGCCGGTCTGGCCGTCAACCTGTACATTGGAGACCGTCGGCACGTATGCGGTCGTACCTCGCGCGGCTTTCAGCTCCTGCATTTCGTTTATCTTGACGGCGAAATTGTTTCGCTTGAATACGTCGTCAACAAACGCCTGTTCTTTCTCGCCCTCAAGAGTTATTTTCACCTTTTCGTTCATGAGCAGGTTCGCCCAATCCTCACAGACTTTCTTCGCCATGCCGAGCGAGTACAGGCGGCAGGGTACAGACTTCATACCGTTCCACACCTTATAGCGGTGGAACGTCTTAACGTAGCCGTCATACCAGCTTTTCCAGTTCTCTATGTACGTATAAAAACTCTCGGGCACAGTGGTATATCCCCGCGCCCGCAACACTTCGTATATGTTCATTTATGCTTTTACTCCGTAAGTTCTGTATATAGGCTCGCAGCAATAGCGCATTGCGTCTATCGCATGGTTATTCTTGTCTGGATAGCCGCTGATAATATCGCCGTCTTTGTTGCGCTCATATTCATAACTGATTAATTCCTTGTATGCATTCGGCGTTCTCCGCTTGTCTACAACGATTTTTCGCCGTTGTAGCCACTTCATTGAGTATTCCACGCTCCCCGCGCCCTTTATCGCCGCGCGCGCGGTAATGCCGCTTGCGCGATAGTCCGCTATGCTCTTCGGTTCGGCGCTGTCGCACGTGACCGGGAAATCGTTGTAGCCCTTTTCTCTTATCCATGCCGCGGTATCTTCGTTGCTTGCCTTGTGCACATAATGCTCATCAAGCAAGTACAGTGTTTCGCGCGCAACGTCGTAATGCATACGGACAAAGCAGTAAGCGTCCGGGAAGTAGCCCCAGTCTGTGCCTTGATATATCCGGTCAAAGCTCTTTATCTCTTCGTCAGATATATCGCGCGCTTCCAGCTTTTCAAACACATTGCCACCCGTTCCCACAGGCTCGCCGAGGTATTCATGCCGGTATGCTCGCTCGTCGGTCTTTTTCAGCCATTCCGCTTCATTTATAAACTCTTCTCCAAGCCATTCGCGCGGAACGTCAAGATACGTCGATTTGTGGCATAGCCTGTTTTCGCGTTCCTCTAAGCTGTCGAGATTTGCCCAATTATCCCGCGTTATCGGCGGGTTATAGCTCTCAAAATTCCAAAACAGGGAGCCGCCGCGCATGGTGGATTGCAGAATCGTTCGTATCTCCTTACGCCCGGAAAACTGGTCTTTCTCTTCAAAGTGCGTAACGGCAATATACCCAAACGGCACTTTGATAGACTTGATTTTCATAGGGTCGTCCGCGCCGCGAAATAGTATCTTCTGCCCGGTCGGGACGTATATAAGCTCCATCGGGCTGACGCGCGCTATCCAGTAATCCGCCATGCCCAGCTCATCAATTGCCCATACGTATTGAGCAAACACACTATCTCTGAGCGTATTTGCAACTTTGCGCAGCACAACCGCGTGTGTGTCCGGGTGCGTTATCAATATCTGCGGAACGAGCAAAGAAATAGCAGAGGATTTCGTACTTCCTCTGCCTCCGCTGCAATCATAATGTGTATGCCCATGCCGCATTACGTCTTTCGCAAAACCGTAAAAGCTCGGCGCTATAAGGTCGGACATCTTTTTTCTTTCCGTCAGATGTTCCATTCGATAACAACGCCTTTCCCGCCGCTGGTTTCTTCCTTTTTCGTGTCGCTCTGGTCAAGGTAGTTTTTCCCCAGCCATATCAACATCTGCACATTGCCGCTCTTCGCGGCCTGTATCTGCCAATGGCGGATATTAACGCCTAAAATCTCGCGCCCTTTGTCGTAAGCCTCTTTTACGTCCTTGCGTCCGAACAGCGTAGCGCGATTAAAGCCAAGCGCTGCTGCTATTTCCTTTGCCGAGCATCCTTCCGATGCAAGTTCAACAACATCTTCTAGGTCTATATCAATTTTAGGCCGCCCACGGCCTCGCTTCTCTTCCACGTTGCCCTCCTCCCGCCCGTTTGCCCGTTAGGCGGAGCTTGCTCTAGCGCGCATTGCCGACTGTATGCGGTTGCTCGCCGCACGACGCGCCCCCGCGCCGGATATACCGGTTATGCGGTTAACTCTGCGTCTAAGGTTCACTCTCTCACCTCCAATCTATGGCGCTGTCTTGATTTCACCAGCATTTATGGCATAAAAAAACCGCCATTTCTGGCGGTTCGTGTTATTCAAGTTTTAGTCCATCGCGCGGTCGATATATTCTTTGTCAAAAGGTCTCGTCTGCGCAAATTCAAGGTCTGGTGTCTTTATAGATTTGCGATAGGCTTTCGCCATTTCGCGCCCGTCAATGTATTTCAGTTCCGGGTCTATCCCGATTTTCTCCAAAAATTCATTCCGCTGCTCCCGGCTCGTGAAGCACACGCAAAACCAGTATTCCGTGTCGCACATATCGCGGAAACGGCTGTTTTCCTGCTTCATCCGCTCCCGGAAACTCTTTTCAATGTCGCCAACGGCTTCAAGACCCTCGGCTTCTAGATTTTCCAAACTGTCTTCTGCTACCGGCTCAACCTCCGGCTCTTTCGGTGTCTGTCTGTCCCAATAGCCCATCGCGTTCGCCCCTCCTGTATAATTCTAGCTCCGCCAGCGGATACCATTCAATTATCCGCGCGTAATCGGCGGGAAAATGCTCTTTAATTGGCTTCAAAAAACGGTAGTCCAAGCCGTCAAACGTGCGCCCAAACAGCTTGTAATCAACCGGCAGCTTCACGCCGGATTCATCCAGCGCCGCTAAAACATCAGCTTTTTTCCAGTCATACACCGGGTAAAACCGCTTCTGGTTGTGGTTTATAGCTCCGTGCGTCTTGATTCCGATTCTGCGCATGGGGCTGTCCGCCATTCTCACGCCAACGCCTGTGT
>ERZ1034844.1141-NODE-1141-length-12899-cov-3.599580_pt1 | contig 12899 bp, 10 predicted proteins | sample MGYA00520594_ERZ1034844 | MGnify/ENA primary metagenome ERZ1034844 (study PRJEB33766, sample SAMN09781733) | gut metagenome | biome: gut microbiome | host: Homo sapiens | place: Madagascar | study: EMG produced TPA metagenomics assembly of the PRJNA485056 data...
GCTCTTTCGCCAGCGGAAGCAGCTGAAAACCATGCTGGAGAAAGCGGGGATCGACCTATGACTTCCTTTGAACTCTTAAAGCTCCTGGGAAACGCCCAGGACGAATACATCATGGACTCCCGAAAGCGCCCGAAACAGCCCCAAAAGCCGCCGATTCTGAAGATTGCGGCATTGGCGGCCTGCGCGGCAATTCTGATTGGCTTGGGCGGTACGATGCTGTATGTAAAGCCCTGGACGTCGGGCAGTTCTGCGCCCACAAATGCGCCGGAAACCCTGTCCTCCCCGGCTCCCGGCGGGGAGAATGGCAGCACCGCCGAGGATGTCCCGAAGACTTCTGTCAATCCGCTGGAGAGTGACGGAATTACGCTGCTCTCAGCCGCTCAGAGCCCCGCTATGCCCAAAACGGACGAGGAACGGAGCAAGGCATGGCAGGAAAATCAGGTGTCGGAGGACACAAGCTATGCCCTCAGCGCCTTTGCCTATCAGCTGGGGTCGCAGGTGCTGGCAAACACTGACGACAGCGTGTGCTTCTCCCCGGTGAGCCTGTATCAGGTGCTGTCCGTCATCACCAGCGGCGCAGAGGGCACCACCCAGGAGCAGCTTTTAAGCCTTCTGGGTCAGGGGGATGTGGACACCCTGAAAACCCAGATGCAGAAGCTCTATCAGGTGAACCAGCAGGACACCGAGACCGATCATCTGGAGTTTGCAAACTCCCTGTGGCTGGACGAAAAGCAGCAGGACGGGGAAAATCAGGTGGGCTTCCATCAGGATTGGGTGATGCAGGCCGCCATGGACTACTACTGCGACGTGTATGCCGCGGACTTTTCCTCCGGCGCTTCCAATGCGCCCCTGGCTGCATGGATCAATCAGCATACCGGAAATCTCATGGCGGATCGGCTGGAGAATTTCAGCATGAGTCCCAACACGGTCATGGCGGCGGTGAACACCGTCTATTATCACAGCCAGTGGGTAGAGCAGTTTCAGAACACCGCCCAGGGCACCTTCACTGCTCAGGACGGCACCCAGACCACCTGCGACTTTATGCAGCGCACAGAAATGGGCGGCGAGGCGGTGGTCACGGAGCGGTACACCAAGAGCTATCTCCAGCTGAGCGCCGGAAAGATGTGTGTGGTGCTGCCCAAGGACGGCGTTGACCTGAACGAGCTTCTCTCCGAGGATACCCTTTGGGAGATATTTGAGGACAGCAGCTATGAAGCCGCCCAGGTGGAATGGAGCGTGCCCAAGTTCACCACCGACACCGACCTGGACCTCAAGGATGCGCTCACCGCCGCCGGGGTCACGGATGCCTTTCATGGCGATGCCGCCAACTTCAGCGCCATTGCCGATACGCCCCTTTATCTGTCCTCGGTGATTCAGGGCACCCATATTGCCGTGAATGAGGACGGAATTGAGGCCGCGTCTTATAGCGCAGTTGGAATGGAGAAAGGCGCGGGGGATCCCGATGAGGCACCGGTGGTGGAGATGAACCTTAATCGCCCGTTTTTGTATCTCATTACCGCATCGGACGGCTCGCCGCTGTTCTTTGGAGTTGTGCGGAATGTAGAATAACTGGACAAACGCGCTGCAAGGGAGGTTGCAGCGCGTTTTGCTTGATTTTTATGGGGTACGTGTTTACGTACCGCTCTACTCGTCCGACGCACTCCGTGGGCCATATCTTTCTTTGTTTGAAGAAAGATATGGCCCCCGGAGGGCGTCGGTAAAGTAGAGCGGTAGGAAAAAACGTAAAAACTAAATGCAAAGAAGGAGCCGCCCCTGGGCAGCTCCTTCCCTTCATATCACAATCTGTCCATCCAGAATCTTCATCGCCGTCTGCACCATCTTCGCCCCGGTATCCATACTCCGTTTCTGAATAAATCGGTGCGCCTGTTCCTCGGTCATGCAGTTCCGGCTCATCAGCAGCTCCTTGGCCCGGGTAATCAGCAGCTTATCCTCCGTTGAACGCTTGGGCACTGGGGCAGGCTCCACGCCCCCCTGATCCAGCAGCATCCGAACGGAATCCACCAGTTCCGACTGCTGTACCGGGGCCGACAGCTTACAGATCTCCGGGTGATAGCAGCTCTCCAGCTCCATCTGCGTGGCCAAAAGCAGCATGGAAAAGCCCTGGGGCAGGTTTTCGTACAGTTCGTCGGCCATCATGTCCATGAGCTTATAGCCGCACAGCACCACGCCGCCGTTCATTCGGCTGCACCACCGCAGGATCTCCGCCCCGCTGGAGCAGGCCGCCGACACGCGAATTCCGGTGGATTCAAAGATATCGGTCATGCGCTGCCGGGTCTTCTCGCCGGCAAATGCCACCAGAATATGATTCATATCCACCGCACTCCTCTCCGAATTTTATCGCTTTTGCTCGATCAATAGCGGATCAGGTAGCGGTCTACCTCCCACTGGCTGATGCTGGTGCGGTATTCGTCCCACTCCTGCTTTTTGCCGGTGAGATAGGCTGCGCTGGCGTGCTCGCCCAGAGTGTCCATAATCAGGCCGTCCGCCTCCATGGCCTCGATGGCCTCGTGGAGGTCGGCAGGCAGGCTGCGGATGCCGTTCTTCTCCCGCTCGCCGGGGGTCATGGCAAAGATGTTGGCCTTGATCTCCTCCGGGGGCGTGAGATTCCGCTTCACGCCGTCGAGACCTGCTGCCAAGCACACGGCCAGAGCCAGATAGGGGTTGCAGGCGGGATCGGGGCACCGAAGCTCCACCCGGGTGGCGCTGCCTCTTGCGGAGGGAATGCGGATCAGGGCGGAACGGTTGCTGGCGGACCATGCCACATAGCAGGGGGCCTCATAGCCGGGCACCAGCCGCTTATAGCTGTTCACCAGAGGATTCAGCACCGCCGCCATGCCGGGCACATGGAGCATCAGGCCCGCAATAAAGCTATAGGCGGTCTTGCTCAGGCCCCGGGGATCGGATTCATCATAAAATGCGTTTTTTCCGTCCTTGAACAGGCTCATATTGATGTGCATACCGCTGCCGTTGATGCCGTAAATGGGCTTGGGCATAAACGTGGCATGGAGACCGTTCCGGGAGGCATAGGTCTTGACCGTGAGCTTCAGGGTCTCGATCCGGTCGGCGGTGGTCATGGCGTCGGCGTATTTAAAATCCACCTCATGCTGGCCCTGAGCAACCTCATGGTGGCTGGCTTCGATCTCAAAGCCCATGGCCTCCAAAGCAAGGCACACATCCCGGCGGACGGTCTCGCCATGATCCACGGGGCTCAGGTCAAAATACCCCGCCTCGTCCTGGGGCACGGTGGTGGGACGGCCCTTTTCGTCGGTCTCAAACAGGAAGAACTCACACTCGGGGCCTACATTAAAGGTATAGCCCTCTGCCGCCGCCGCATCCACCGCACGCTTCAGCACGTTTCGGGGATCGCCGACGAAGGGTGTGCCGTCGGGATTGTGCACCGAGCACAGCAGCCGCGCCACCTTGCCGTTCATGGGACGCCAGGGCATGATTGCAAAGGAGTCAAGATCCGGGTGGAGATACTGGTCGGACTCATCAATGCGCACAAAGCCCTCGATGGAGCTGCCGTCGATCATGATCTGGTTGCTCACCACCTTCTCAATCTGAGAGGCCGTCACCGCTACGTTCTTGAGCATACCGAAAATATCGGAAAATTGCAGGCGGATGAACTTTACGTCCTCCTCCTCTACCAGACGGATGATGTCTTCCTTGGTGTATTTCGCCACAATAGATTCCTCCTTATGTCCAAATGCAAAAGGACGGCACGCAGGATTGCACGCCGTCCCTGTCGATGGGGGTATTATAGAACCTCCCACCGGCTTTGTCAATATATTTTTGATGCATAAAATATTTTTTCTTGCATCATTTCATGATTTTCACAGTTTTTATGCCGTTTTTTCGTCAAATCTGCAAGAGAAACAATTCAAATGTCAATTATTAAGCATCTTCCGGAATTTCCACCGGATATTCTCCGGTAAAGCAGCCCTGGCAGAAGTCGCCCTTGATGTGGGGCACCAGTTCCCTCAGGCTCTCCACCCGCAGATAATCCAGGGAATCCGCGCCAATATGACGGCAGATTTCGTCCAGATTCATTTTGCAGGCAATCAGGTGATCCTTATCCGGCACGTCGGTGCCAAAATAGCAGGGGGAAACAAAGGGCGGCGAGGAGATCTTCACATGAACCTCCTTGGCTCCGGCGTCCCGCAGCAGGTTGGTGATGAGGTTGGAGGTGGTGCCGCGAACGATGGAGTCGTCGATCATAATCACCCGCTTGCCCTCGATCTGGCTGCGCATGGGGCTGAGCTTCAGCTTGACTGCAGTCTCCCGGGAGGACTGCTCGGGCTTGATGAACGTCCGGCCAATGTAGCGGTTCTTCAAAAAGCCCTCGGCCACGGGGATGCCGCTCTCCTGGGCATAGCCCAGCGCCGCATCCAGCCCGGAATCCGGCACACCAATAACCACGTCTGCGTCCACCGGGTTCTGCCGGGCCAGAATCCGCCCGGCCTCCAGCCGCGCCTCGTGGACTCCCTGTCCGCCGATCACGCTGTCGGGCCGTGCAAAATAGATGTATTCAAAAATGCAGATGTGGCCGTCGCCCTTACAGTTATCCTTGTAGGAGGTCAGCTCCCCCTTGTGAATCTTCACGATCTCGCCGGGCTCAATGTCCCGGACGTATTTGGCCCCCACGCCGTCCAGGGCGCAGGTCTCGGAGGCAATGACCCAGGCGTCGCCCCGCTTGCCGATGCACAGGGGCCGGAAGCCCCAGGGATCCCGGGCGGCAATGAGCTTTTCGCCGCTCATGACGATCAGGCTAAAGGCCCCCACCAGCTGCCGGGTGGCCTTCAAGACCGCCTCCTCGATGGACTTACATTCCAGCCGCTGCCGTGCAATGGCATAGGCGATGACCTCGGTGTCGGCGGTGGTCTGGAAAATAGAGCCCTTGAGCTCGAATTCCCGCTTCAGGGCGTTGGCATTCACCAGGTTGCCGTTGTGCACCAGGGCCAGATTGTTCTTAATATAGTTCAGGGTCAGGGGCTGGGCATTTTCCCGCTTGGAGCCGCCTGCGGTGGAATAGCGCACGTGGCCCACCGCCATGGTGCCGTTCAGCTCGTCCAGCTTTTCCTCGGAGAACACCTCGCCCACCATGCCCATGTCCTTGTAGCAGGTGATGTCCCGGTGGTTGTTGGCAGCGATGCCGCAGGACTCCTGTCCCCGATGCTGTAGGGCATAGAGCCCGTAGTAGGTATCCCGGGCGCAGTCCCCGGCGGGATTGTAGATGCCGAACACGCCGCACTCCTCGTGAACGCCCCACATTTCTTCCAGATCAAAACATCCCATAAAGCAGCCTCCCTTTTATTCGGTGCCGTTATAATTTTCGTCCATAATGTTTCTATTGTACCATAGAATCCGGCTTGGGACAAGGCACCGCACTGCCGAAATTCGTCCGAAAATCCGCCCCCGGCTTGTGATTTCTGTTTCCGCTCAATGGGTGCCCTTGTTGATGTATTCGGGCCGGAGCTTGGAATAGACGATCTTCTGGGCATGGTACAGTCCGCTGTAGCCCGAGAGCATATAGGATAGGGCGCAGCACAGGGCATACATGGGAAGGCCCTGCCCCCCGAACAGCTCATAGCTCAGTAGAATGGAGGTCAGCGGGCAGTTGGTCACGCCGCAGAATACCGCCGTCATACCCAGGGATGCGGCAAACGATCCGCCCAGCCCCAGAAGCTGCCCATAAAATGCCCCGAATGCCGCCCCGCAGAAGAACGCCGGGACGATCTCGCCGCCCTTAAAGCCCGCCGCCAATGTCAGCGCCGTGAAGATGATTTTCAGCAAAAAGGCTTCGGGCCGGGCATTTCCCTCCATGGCCCGATTGATGACGGCAACGCCTGCGCCGTTATAATCCGTGCCCAGAAGCAGCGACAGCACCACCACGATGCAGCCCCCCAGCACCACCCGGAGATAGGGATTCTTCGTGATTTTGTCGTATCCCTTGGGCGCCAAATGCATGATCCCGCAGAACAGCACCGCAACCAGCGCGCAGAGGATGCCCAATGTCCCCACCTGCACCAGGGTTAGCGGGGTCATCTGGGGCACCGCCGCTACTGCAAAGCTGGTGGCCTCAATGCCCATGGCCGACGCCACCACCTGGGCAATCAGCGCCGAGAGTACGCAGGGCACAATGGCGGAATAGTACATCACCCCCACGCTGACCACCTCCATGGACATCACCGCCGCCGCCAGCGGAGTGCCGAACAGCGCCGAAAAGCCCGCCGCCATGCCGCACATGGTGATGATCCGGTCATCCTTTTCATTGAGATGCACCAGCCGCCCCAAAAAGTTGGACATGGAGCCGCCCAACTGCAGCGCCGCACCCTCACGGCCCGCACTGCCGCCGCAGAGATGGGTGAGCACCGTGCCGATAAAAATCAGTGGGGCCGTGCGAATGCGGAGGATTCTCCCCTCCCGCACCGCGCCGATGATGTATTCGGTACCCTTGTCGTCCGCCATACCGGTGACATGGTAGGCCCAGACGATCAAAAGTCCCGCCAGCGGCAGCAGGTATAAAATCCACCCGTGCTGCCCCCGAAGCTCCGTAACGTAGGAGATGGCCATGTGGAACACCGCGCCCACCACGCCCACCGTCACCCCCACCACCAGGGAAAACAGCAGCCATTTTCCCAGGGTCAGGGCATAGTCGCTCCAGTGCCGAATTTTTTCTTCCATGTTCTCACGCTCTTTCTCAGCTAATTACCCCCAGTATAGCACACATTTTTCCCCAATGCAAAACCTGTCGATTTTGAGCCGCAAAAAAGCCAGCCTCTCAAACGAGAGACTGGCTTTTGAAGCTCGAATCAGGAAACGAACTCAGCGTCGGGATAGACCGCGGAATAGAAGGAATAGAGGTTCCGATACATGAAGGTCACGATCTCGCCGCGGGTGCAGGTCTTGTTGGGCTTAAAGGTGCCGTCGTTATAGCCTTTGGTCACGCCAACCTCCTGGGCCCACAGGATTGCGTCGTAGTAGGCGTTCTTCTCCACATCCGTAAAGGTGGTGGTGGTAGTCGTTGCCTTGGGCTCGCCGTCGAGACGGTTGAGCATGGTGACAACCATGCCGCGGCTGACCTCCCGGTCGGGGCTGAAGTTGCCGTTGCCGGTGCCGTTGGTGACGCCGTATTCTGCCGCCCACTGGACTGCATCATAGTAGATGGCGTTCTTGGGCACGTCCTTGAAGTCGGTGGTGGTGGTAGCCTTGGGCTCGCCGAAGAACCGCCAGATGAACAGAACCATCTGCCAGCGCTTGCAGACCATATCGGGACGGAAGGAGCCGTCCTGATAGCCCTCGGTCACGCCGGTGGAAGCCGCCCACAGCACGGGCACCGCATAGAAGCGCTTGGCCGCAATATCGGTGAATACGCCATCGGGGTAGTCCTCGGCCTCAAACTGGAAACCAAGCTTGGCGGCAAACCGCTCGGCTACGGAGCCCTCAAGACCGCTAACCACAACGTCCTTTAGATCCTTAAAGTCCTTGGTGTAGATCTGCTCCACGCTGGCGGGCAGATAGATGTACCCCAGGCTGGTGCAGCCGGAGAATGCGCCCTCCTCCACGTAGAGGTTGCCGTATTCCAACGTAACATCAAACAGACTTGTGCAGCCTGCAAAAGTGCCGTCATAGAGAATACCGGTGGCAGGTACATACAGATCGACAAGTCTAGTGCAGTTCTTAAAGGCACGCTCGCCCAGGTAGGCGTCGGAGCCCTGGAAGTTTATATTTACCAGTTTTTTGCAGTTCATGAAGGCTTCCTGACCAATCTCAGTCACCGTCTCGGGGATGATAACGGAGTTGATGTCTGTGCCCTTGAATGCGCCCTCGTCGATGCCCACCACGTCGCAGACGTCCGCGAACTGGGAGGGGATTCTAACATCGGTCAGGGTCTTGTCGGCCATTTCCACCACATAGGCCCCGCCGTTTTCCATTCGAAATCTCAAGCCGTCCTGAACCAGGTCAATTCCTACGCCGTCCGCCGCAAATGCAGCCGTGGGAAGCAGCGTAAAGACCATTGCCAGAACCAGCAGAAGGCTCAACAGCTTACGTTTCATGATACTCTCTCCTTCATACATATACTGTTATCATTATACTCCTCCCGGCTCCAGGGGTCAAGTGCAAACATTTTGTGGAAGGAACCAGTTTTTCCCGGAATTTTTTGTGAAATTTGTCCATTATTTTTCGTCCAATTTCTACGAGTTAGAATTCACTAACTTTTCCATTGACAAATCCCCTCCCCTCTGCTACAATGGCCTTGCCTTCGGGCGAATCTTTTTTGTGCATTGGTTAGTATTCGCTAACTACTAGGCGTAACGGAAGGAGCATGACCTATGTCGGAGGAAACCCTGGTGCAGCTATGCGCCCCCACCCTGGCGGGTCTGAAAACCGGCAATCTCTTTGCGGCAGAATACCATAGCCCCCAGGAGGTTCGGGATCAGGTGCGCCGTCTCAATCGGGTGCTGGTGCCAAGGGGTCTTCGTGCCATGCCCATGCGCTACGGCAAGGCCCGGGCGCTGATCTATGTCTACCGGCCGGACCGCCTGCAAAAGGATCTTATGGATGAGCAGGCAAAAAGTCTTCTTCGGGAGCAGGGATATGATGGTCTGGCTCCCGCAGGCTGTTTAAGCCGCCTTCGCCAGAGGCTCACCCAGAATCCGGAGTTTCCCCATGAGATCGGGCTGTTTTTGGGCTATCCGCCTGAGGACGTCCGGGGCTTTATGGAGCACCGGCCCTGCAAATGCGTGGGCTGCTGGAAGGTCTACGGAGATCCTGCGGCGGCGGAAAAGGTATTCCGTCAGTACAAAAAATGCACAGAAACCTATTGTAACAGATGGCGCAAAGGCGCTACACTGTCCCAGCTGATCGTGGCTGGTGAAAGAAAGGAATGGATACCATGAAAGCAGCAGTTGTATATTGGAGCAGCACCGGCAACACCGAGGCCATGGCCAACGCCGTTTTGGAGGGTGCAAAAACCGCAGGCATCGACGCCGACCTGATCCCCGCAGGAGAATTTTCCGGCAGTATGCTGGGCGATTATGACGCAGTGGCCTTCGGCTGCCCCGCCATGGGCGCTGAGGTGCTGGAGGAGGACGAGTTTGAGCCCATGTTCACGGGCTGTGAGGCGGGCCTGAACGGCAAGAAAATCGGTCTGTTCGGCTCCTACGGCTGGGGCGACGGCCAGTGGATGCGGGATTGGCAGGAGCGATGCCAGGCCGACGGCGCCGTGCTGGTGGCAGAGCCGGTCATCGCCAATGAGGATCCCGATGATGACGCCATTGCTGCCTGCAAGGCACTGGGCGCAGCTCTCGCCTGATTTGAGGCAATACCAGACCAATGTGTCGGCTGACTTCATCCGATCTTTTCCGCCGGAAATGCACCAATTTCCCTTGAAATACACAAAGTATTCCTGCGGAAAATTGGCTTTTTCCACCGAAAAATCTCTGGCTGAATTCTAGCCGCCAATTGATCCGGTATTACCTTGTAACGCATGAAATAACAGCTATTAAAAATAGAAACAACTATTTTAACAATCATAGGTTTCACAGTAAAAACGCCGCCCCGATGCGCTGTCGGGACGGCGTTCTTATATTCGAAATCAGTGGTGTTTTTTCTTCGGCGAAGCGCCTAGCTGGATCCAGGAGGCCACCCAACCCAATCAGAGCCTCCACGGGTGCGGTCCAGCACAACCCCCGCTTCAACGGCTTCGAGGAACTTCCTCTTAACTAGAGTATACGCAAATCTCAGAAAAATGTCAACCCTTTGCTGGCAATTTCTGCCTTAGAAATCCGCATTGCCCACGGTTCTGGGATGGGGCAGCACATCACGAATATTGCTCATACCCGTGAGATACATCACCAGCCGCTCAAAGCCCAATCCGTAGCCTGCATGATGGGTGGAGCCATAGCGCCGGAGATCCAGGTACCACCAGTAATCCTCGGGGTTCAGGCCCAGCTCATGCATTCTGGCCTCCAGCAGGTCCAGGCGCTCCTCACGCTGGCTGCCGCCGATGATCTCGCCGATACCGGGCACCAGGCAGTCGGCCGCCGCAACAGTCTTGCCGTCATCGTTCTGGCGCATATAGAAGGCCTTGATCTCCTTGGGATAGTCGGTGACGAACACGGGCTTCTTGAACAGCTGCTCGGTGAGATAGCGCTCGTGCTCGGTCTGGAGGTCGCAGCCCCAGGTTACGGGGTAGTCGAACTTTGCGCCGGACTCCTGGAGCAGCTTCACCGCCTCGGTGTAGGATACCCGGACGAAGTTGCTGTCCTTCACGTGCTGAAGCCGGGGCAGCAGCTCCTTATCCACAAACTTGCCGAAGAACTCCATCTCCTGAGGGCACTTCTCCAGCACGGTCTGAATGACGAATTTAATCATGGCCTCGGCATTGTCCATATAATCGCCAAGGTCGGCAAAGGCCATCTCAGGCTCGATCATCCAGAACTCGGCGGCATGGCGCTGGGTGTTGGAATTCTCGGCGCGGAAGGTGGGGCCGAAGGTATAGACGTTGCCAAAGGCCTGGGCAAAGGACTCGACGTTCAGCTGGCCGGACACGGTGAGGTTGGCGCTCTTGCCGAAGAAGTCCTGGGAATAATCCACGGTGCCGTCCTCGTTCTTGGGGACGTTGTTGAGATCCAGGGTAGTCACCCGGAACATCTCGCCTGCGCCCTCACAGTCGGAGGCGGTGATGATGGGGGTGTGGATATACACAAAGCCCTGCTCCTGGAAGAACTGATGGATGGCATAGGCCGCCACGGAGCGGACGCGGAACACCGCCGAGAACGTATTGGTTCTGGGGCGGAGATGGGCGATGGTGCGGAGATACTCCAGGCTGTGGCGCTTTTTCTGCAGGGGATAATCGGGAGTGGATGCGCCCTCCACGGTGATAACGGAGGCCTTGAGTTCAATGGGCTGCTTGGCGTCGGGGGTATACACCAGCGTGCCGCCCACAATCAGCGCCGCGCCCACGTTCTGCTTGGCGATATCCTTATAATTCTCCACGATGCCGTCTTCAAAGACCACCTGGAGGCTCTTAAAATAGCTGCCGTCGTTGAGCTCAATAAAGCCAAAGGTCTTCTGGGCGCGCATGGTGCGGATCCAGCCGCCCACAGTCACCTGTACCTTGTCAAAGGACTTGGGATCGGCAAAAATCTCAGAAATCAGTGTTCTTTCCATAATGTCCTCTCCTGTTACGAAATTCGGGTGTACCGGAATTCCAGTACACCCGAATAGTTTAATGCATTTTTTACTTCACGTCAAGGATATGGTAGCCAATATCCTTCCGGAAGTGCATTTTCTCGAAGAAAACGGGGCCGGCAGCGGCATAAGCCTTCACCACAGCCTCCCTGAGGGTGGGAGCCACCGCAGTCACGCCCAAAACGCGCCCGCCGTTGGTGAGGAATTTTCCGTCCTGCTTACGGGTGCCCGCATGGAACACCACCGCGTCCTTCACCTGGTCAAGTCCGGTGATCTCCTTGCCCTTTTCATAGGCAACGGGATAGCCGCCGGATGCCAATACCAGGCAGCAGCTGGCCGCGTCCTTGAACTTTACGTCCACCTGATCCAGAGTTCCGTCCACGCAGGCCTCCAGAATGTCCATGAGGTCGGTTTCCAGCAGAGAAAGCACCGCCTGGCACTCGGGATCGCCGAACCGGGCGTTGTACTCCACCACCTTGGGGCCCTTGGGGGTGAGCATCATGCCGAAATAAATCACGCCCTGGAACGTCCGGCCCTCAGCGTTCAGCGCCTTGACGGTGGGCAGGAAAATGGTGTCCATGCAGACCTTGGAGAGCTCGGGGGTATAGTTGGGGCAGGGGGAAATGGCACCCATGCCGCCGGTGTTGGGGCCCTGATCGCCGTCATAGGCCCGCTTGTGATCCTGAGAGGAGGGCATGGGAACGATGGTCTTTCCGTCGGTGAAGGCCAGCACCGTGACCTCGGGGCCGGTCATGCATTCCTCGATGACCACCTTGGCGCCCGCTTCGCCAAAGGCCTTGTTCTCCATCATGTTGACCACGGCCTCCTTGGCCTCGTCCAACGTCTGAGCCACCACAACGCCCTTGCCCAGGGCCAGACCGTCGCACTTCACCACGATGGGCGCGCCCTGCTTCTCGACATAATAAAGGGCCTGTTCCTTGTCGGTGAAGACGGCATAGTCCGCCGTGGGGATGCCGTATTTCTTCATAAGCTCCTTGGAGAAGGCCTTGCTGCCCTCGATAATGGCGGCATTCTTCCGGGGCCCGAAGGCGCGAATGCCCGCTTCCTCCAGCGCGTCCACCATGCCCATGGCCAGGGGATCGTCCGGGGCGACCATCACGAAGTCGATGCTGTGTTCCTTGGCCCAGGCCACCATGCCGGGGATGTCGGTGGCTTTTACGTCCACGCACCGGGCGATCTCACCGATGCCGCCGTTGCCGGGGGCGCAGTAGAGCTCGGTGACTTTGGGGCTTTTTTTCAGGGCCCAGCAGATGGCGTGTTCCCGCCCGCCGGAGCCGACTACTAGTACTTTCATTGGATGCATCCTTTCGATGAAACTTCTTCACTGTTCACTGTTCACTATTCACTAAAAGGGGGGGTATGAGATTTTTAGATGGTGCGGTTTTACTTACCTCACTACTTCACCAACGCCCTCCGGGGGTGTAATCTTTTGTTTTATGTATTTACCAGCCGCGTTCGGCGGGCGACGACCTCCGGTGGCTCCATCTTTCGCTGCACGGCGAAAGATAGAGGAGAAAGGCGTGCCAAGGGGCTGCGGCCCCTTGAATCCCCGGGGGTTAATGGTTTGGTGTAAGCCTGACGTGCTTTGTGCCTACGTTTTCGCAACGGTGCGTGTGACGCGATTAAGTCGCGCATGGCGTGCACAAGCGCACTGCTTCCAT
>ERZ1034844.1143-NODE-1143-length-12879-cov-4.534233_pt1 | contig 12879 bp, 10 predicted proteins | sample MGYA00520594_ERZ1034844 | MGnify/ENA primary metagenome ERZ1034844 (study PRJEB33766, sample SAMN09781733) | gut metagenome | biome: gut microbiome | host: Homo sapiens | place: Madagascar | study: EMG produced TPA metagenomics assembly of the PRJNA485056 data...
AAGTAGTATAGATGACTATTTTCATCCAGAATTATATGTGTTTGTAGAAGATGAAGAGGCAGAGACTATTATAAATGAGATTCTGAAAATGTCTGATAGCACAGGAAGAATATTAAACAGGATTTCAATTAAACCGATAGGTGATTTTTCAGTGGTAGATACAGTAGCAAAATTGATAAAAGAGAATAAATTGCCATATAAGGGTATTGCAATTGTTGATGGGGATAAAATAAATGAGTGTTCAAATTGTCAGATTGGATTGCCAGGACAAAAGGCACCAGAGAAGCAGGTAATTGAGGATTTACAGGCAATAAATTGGCGAAATTTGGATGGAAGATTCGGAATTGGTGCAGGAATTCTGTTTCAAGTATTGCAAGAGGCTGTTCTTGAACCGGATCACCATGATTGGACCACATATATTGGAAATCATATCAAACAGAGTAAAAGTTACGTATGGAGTGTTTTAGTTGAAGAGTGGTGTAAACAATGCTTAGATACTGATGAGAGAGAGAGAATTTATAATGCTATTGTAGAGTCGTTGAATAATTGAGGGCTTTGTAAACAATAACATTATTTTGGAGGAGACATCATGGAGGAAAATAGAAATCCTATTGATAATGAAACTAAAGATAAAAGAGAAGAAATAAAGTATAAGCTTCGCCAATATTATGATGGTCGTATTGTTCGTAAGGATTTAACAAAGTCAATCCGAGAAGGAGCAAATGTTCCGGTATATGTACTGGAATATCTTCTCGGACAGTATTGCAATTCCGATAATCAGGAGATTATTGATGAGGGAGTAGACAATGTGAAGCGTATTCTGCGTGATAACTATGTCCGCCCGGATGAAGCTCAGAAGATATTGTCACTTCTTCGCGAGAGAGGAAGCTATACAGTTATTGACAGGATTACAGTAGTTCTTAATACAAAGGAAGACCGGTACGAGGCAACTTTTTCTAACCTTGGTATTAAGAATATTCCTATCAGTGCAGACTATGTGAAGGATTATGACCGCCTGCTTTGTGGAGGTATCTGGTGTATTCTCCAGCTTGACTATGAGTTTATCGAAGAAGATAAGAAGAATACACAGCCTATCCGCATCAGAAAGCTGACACCGATTCAGATGCCACATGTGGATATGGATGAAGTAAAGAATGGTCGTAAGGCATTTACAAAGGAAGAGTGGATGGATATTCTGCTTCGTTCTACTGGTATGGAGCCGGACAAGCTTTCTGACAGAGCTAAATGGTTATTGATTGCCCGTATGATTCCGCTTGTTGAGAACAACTTTAATATGTGTGAATTAGGACCTCGTTCTACAGGTAAATCATACATATATGAGCAGATTTCTCCAAACAGTATCCTTGTTGCCGGAGGACAGACAACAGTTGCAAATCTGTTTTATAACATGTCTAACAATACAGTCGGTCTTGTCGGAATGTGGGATGTTGTAGCATTTGACGAGGTTGCCGGTATCAAGTTTAAGGATAAAGATGGTATCCAGATTATGAAAGGATACATGGCATCAGGTGCATTTTCCCGTGGCAAGGCTGAGATACAGGCAAAGGCATCTATGGTCTTTGTAGGTAATATCAATCAGAGTGTGGAGACTTTGCAGAAGACATCAAGTCTGTTTGATCCATTTCCTCCTGAAATGGGTACGGATACTGCGTTCCTTGACCGTTTCCATGCATATATACCGGGATGGGAGATTCCTAAGTATAGACCGGATTCATTTACAAATGATTATGGATTTATCACAGATTATCTATCAGAGTTCATGCGTGAGCTTCGTAAGGATAATTACAGCAATATAGCAGAGAAGTATTTCAAATTAGGAAATAATTTGAATCAGAGAGATGCAATTGCTGTTCGTAAGTTGATATCTGGATTTATCAAATTGATTTATCCGGATGGAGAAGTCAGCAAGGAAGAAGTTGCAGAGATTATGGATATTTCACTTGAACTTCGTAGACGAGTAAAAGAACAGCTTAAGAAGATTGGTGGAATGGAGTTCTATGATGTGAACTTCTCATACATAGACAATGACAGTTTTGATGAGCATTTTGTATCCGTACCGGAGCAAGGCGGTGGAAAGATGATTCCTGAAGGTATGGGCAAGCCGGGATGTTTATATACAGTGTCAAAGTCAAAGACTGGAATGATAGGCTGCTATCGTATGGAAACTCAGATGATGCCGGGAAATGGAAAGCTGACTTGTACAGGTATTGGTTCCGGAAAAGAGCCGAAGGAAGCAACCAATACAGCATTTAATTATCTGAAGGCAAACGGCAATGCAATATCGGGTTCAATCAGTACAACAACCAAGGATTACATCATCAATTATCAGGATATGCAGGGACTTGGCATGACCGGTAATCTTGCTCTGCCTACATTGATTGCTATTTCATCGGCAGCACTTAGTAAGCCTCCAATCAGCAGCCTTGCAGTACTTGGAGAAATTAGTATTGGTGGAACACTTATTAAGGTAGAAGATTTAGCAAGTACATTGCAGGTGTGCCTCGATAGTGGAGCTAAGAAAGTTCTGCTTCCAATTACATCGGCAGCAGATCTTGGAACTGTACCATCTGACTTAGTTGGAGCATTTAGTCTGATATTCTATTCTTCTCCGGAAGAAGCAGTTTATAAAGCCTTAGGCGTAGAGTAAAGAAGGTGATGAGGTATTTTTGAGCAGGATTTTGAAGCAATGCTTCGACAGTATGAAAATTCAATAGATGATAAGCGACAGTTTACTGCATTGGTAAAAGATATATTTCCGGAAGAGGCAAAGAATATCAATTTGATTCTTATGGCATACAACATGGGAATTGCACAGGATATTCAGAAGGCGAATCTGCTCAATAATACATTTGCTTTCCGGTATGTGAAGCAGTTGATGGATGACTATGGCATCAGCAGAGTGAATGCAGATTGGATCGTGTCAGTATGGTGTTCTTGTTATGGTAATAAAGTATTGGGAAAAGCCTGTGACATATCAGTGCAGAAGCAAGGTGGTGGTCCGGCGATAAAAGATAATAAGTCATCTTCGGGAAAATCATATGGAGATTTATTTGTATATGAAAAAAGTCGCAGAGGCAATGGACTGGCTGTAACAGGATTTCGTGGAGACAAGAACCAGACAATTATATTTCAAAATAGGTCTGGCAATGAAAATGTTATAGAGATTGCGGATAACAGTTTTAGCAAATCTTCTATAGAAGAGGCAATTCTGACGGAAGGCTTTAAATACATAGGACTAAATGCTTTTTCTGACTGTGAGAAATTACATCAGGTGGTATTGCCAGTCAGCGTAGAAGAGATTGAAAACTCAGCTTTTGAAAATTGTAACAGTTTAAAATCAATCTCTTTGCCAATGTTGCTTAAGACAATCGGAGATGCAGCCTTTAAAGGAACAGGTTTAAGGACATTGGATATTCCAAAGAGTGTATTTTGGATAGGTGATGATTTATTGGCAGAGTGCCAATCGCTGGAGCATATTAAGATACCAGATAACATTGCAAGGATAACTGATCGGATGTTTATGAATTGCAGTAGGCTTAAAAAAGTAGAATTGCATGAGAAATTGAACTCTATCGGTGAACGGGCATTTTTCGGTTGCTCCAATCTGGATTTTATTATAATTCCGGACAGTGTACAGCAGATTGGTCAGGATGCTTTTACGGGAACGGATGAGATGTTTATTGTGCAATGCTCCTTTGGTTCTTTTGCAGAGCAGTATTGCAGGAAGAATAAGATTAAGTATCAGCTGGTGTAATGTCGCCAGCGATGCGACACATAAAGAACGAAATTACGATAGAATACAGGAAAGAGGTGATATGTATGGGCTTATTGGATGCAATATTTGGCAATAATCAGCCACCTAAGATAAATTCCATACTTCCTACAGCAGCTAAGAACGAGATCCGTGCAGGAAGATTACCGATATTGAATACAGACAGCTTATTTCTCAAGCGTGGTGAGAAAATCCATTATATTGATAAAGCAATCAACCTTGAAATCAAGGTAGTAAAGCAATACCGGCATGTGGGACACAGTACACCGGGATTATTAAAAGGCAATCGTTGGAATGTGGGTGTGGCGAAGCCTATTGAGCATGGTGAGCTTGTACAGCATCGGGGAATCCTGTATGTGACTAATCAGAGAATTGTATTTCAAGCTTCTGAAAAGGGGTTTGATAAAACATATAGATATCTAACAGCGGTAACTCCGTATGTAGATGCCTGTGAACTGCAGTTTGGCAGTAAAACATACAATATGTATGTTGATGATGGAAATCTATTATATGAAGTATTACAGCTTGTGAAGCAAAGGAGGCAGATTCCATAATGGAGGGACAGTTAAAAAACGGAACAATACTTACTTCGGAAAGTGGAAATAAGTATACTGTAGTGAATCTTCTAGGTGCCGGTGGACAAGGTGAAGTCTATGATGTGGAATGTGATGGAAAGCATTATGCATTGAAATGGTATTTCAAGGGAAGTGCTACAGCACGACAGAAGAAATTATTAGAAGAGATTATTGCAAAGGGAGCACCGGATAGTTCGTTTCTCTGGCCGATGGAACTGATTGTTCCGTCGCAGGGAAACTTGTTTGGATATATCATGCCGCTTCGTCCAAAGAATTATAAGAGCATAGTGGATTTGATGAAGAATCGTGTAAATCCTTCATTTTATGTCATATGCAGGACCGCATTTAACCTTACAAAAGGTTATCGAAATCTACATATTGCCGGGGCAAAGTATCAGGATATTTCATTTGGAAATCTTTTCTTTAATCCGGATAACGGAGATGTCTTAATTTGCGACAATGATAATGTATCATATGGTAACAGTAAACCGGGTGGAGTGCTTGGTACACCGGGATTTATGGCACCTGAGATTGTAAGAGGTGAAGCGAGACCATCAAGGGATACGGACAGATATTCATTAGCGGTATTGCTGTTTTACCTCTTTATGGTAAATCACCCATTGGAAGGCAAGCAGGAAGCCAGTATCAAGTGTATGGATATGGCAGCCAGAGTAAAACTCTATGGAACGGATCCTATTTTTATATTTGATCCGGATAATAAGACAAACAGACCAGTACCGGGAATCCATGATAACGCCAATATTTATTGGCCGTTATATCCGGAACAGCTGCGCCAGCTGTTTATCAAATCTTTTACAGTCGGACTTAATAATCCAAGCAAGCGTGTAACGGAGCCTGAATGGATGAACCTGTTTGCAAATATGATGAGTGGGTTGATGAAATGCACCTGTGGTGCAAGTGTTTTCTATGATGAAAGTCTGGAAGCAAATGGTGTGGCACATACATGTTGGAATTGTCAGCAGACAGTGAAAGTACCAACAAGGATTGTGATTGGAAAGAATACTGTGGTACTAAATCAGAACAGTAAGCTGTTACATCATCACATTTATAGTGATTTTGATATGGAAACAGTAGTTGGAGAAGTAGTTCAGAATCCAAAGAATCCGGCATTATGGGGAATCCGCAATGAAGATAAATTAAACTGGACTTATGAAAAAGCGGATGGAACACAGATTCCTGTTGAAGTAGGAAAGACAGCAGGTATTGCAGCAGGCGTGAAAATACATTTCTCCGAGTCAGTCGGAGAGTTCAAGTAAAAGGAGAAAATTGTTATGGCAGATTTACAAAGACCAGGTGGAGAACTGGCAAGCAGACCGATTCATTTCTTTTGGGTAGTGGATTGTTCAGGTTCAATGTCTTATGACGGAAAGATGGAAGTGGTGAATACAGCTATTGAGGAGTGTATTCCAGAGATGGCATCAGCTGCGGATAATAACCCGAATGCACAGCTTCTTATCAGGGCACTTCAGTTTTCATCCGGGGCAAGCTGGCTTACTGCAAAGCCTGTACCGGTTGAGGATTATTCATGGAATCCTTTGGAAGCAAATGGTGTAACAGAGATGGGAAAGGCATTTGAATTACTGGCAGCACAGCTTTCTATTCCACCAATGCCAACACGAGCATTGCCACCGGTAATTGTTTTATTGTCTGATGGACAGCCAACAGATTCTTACAAGGATGGACTGAATAAGTTAAAAGCACTTCCATGGTTCAAGAAAGCAGTTAAGATTGCGATTTCTATTGGTTCGGATGCAGATGATGATGTGCTTGAAGACTTCACAGGTAATAAGGAATTGATATTACAGGCAAACAATGCAGCTGCACTTGCAAAGATGATTAAATGGGCATCTACAACTGCATCTATGGTATCCGCTCCAGCAAGCAAACCTATGAATGCTGACGCAGTATCTACACCTGCAGGCAGTGGAGATCCTTTTGCACCTGCAAATGGAGGAGCACCACTTGTTATAGATATGAGTAATATTCCTAGTCCGGATGACTTTGACGATGGAGCAGTTTGGTAAAAAGGAGGGATTTCATGAAGCGTTATGTATTTGGCAAAAGTGTAAAAGGCGCTACTCACGAAAAGAATGGATTACCTCTTCAAGATAACTGCAAGATAGAAGAAATTTCAGATAAGATCACGATTATAGCTGTAGCAGATGGACATGGAAGCTTAAAGTGCCCCAGAAGCGACAGAGGTTCTTTGATTGCGGTAAATACTTTCTGCACAGTAATGAAAAACTATCTGCTCAATTATGGAAAAGAAAAGGATGGTCTTACGAATCTGGTAACATTTCTGAACAGAGAAGGCGATATGCGCTTCGCACAGGATATATGTGAGGAATGGCAGGCAAGAGTAAAACAATCATTTTATAAGAACAAAGATGGCAGCGTATTAGACAAAGAAGGTAATACCGACTGGAAAAAGGTTTATTCTCTGTATGGAACTACACTTTTGGGTATGCTGATTACAGATACCTTTGTATTCTCATTTCAGATAGGTGATGGCGACATCAACTATATTACAGGTGATGAGATTTCTCCATTGGTAGAGCCAGAGAAATTTCTTGGCACAGAGACACATTCTTTATCCAAACTGGATGCATGGAGAAAAGCGGTAGCATCCGTAAGGAGAAAGAATGCAGCAGATGATGTGCCATATTTGTATATGCTTTCGACAGATGGATTTTCCAACAGTTTTGTGAACGAAGAGGAGTTTCATAAAACCTGTAGAGAGTATTATAAAATGATTGGCGAGCATGGATACGAGGCAGTAAGAGATAATCTTGAAAAGTGGCTCAAGGAGACGAGTGAGCTTGGATGCGGTGATGATGTCACTGTGGTTATGGCTTATGTAGACAAGTAAAGGAGGAAGCGGATGTGATTGTAGACCGCTACTATTATGCACAACTGAATAAGCAGGAACAGGCGGTTTACAAGGCTTTCTATAATGGACTGATGGCTCATGAGGATGTCATTCCAATTCCAATCAAGGGACAGTTATCAAAAGAAGTATTCAACAAAATATTTCGGGCAATGACGAGAGATAATCCGTTGATATACTATGTCAATCAATCTGCGTGTAATTGGGCGACGGATGCATTTGGTCATACAGCAATCTGTCCACAGTATTTTTACAGCAGGGAAACTGTTCGAAAGTATAACCGTAACATAGAAAACGCAGTGAATAATCTGGCTGCACAGTTAAAACTGACAGAAGGCACAGATTATGAGAAAGAAATAAGAGTCCATGACTGGTTCTGTAAAAATGTGAAATATGATTTTAAAGGCTCAGACATGGATGAACCGGCTAGAGTAGTTCTCTCACATAACATTGTAGGAGTATTTGCAAAGCAGAAAGCCCAGTGTGAGGGAATTGCCAAAGCTGTAAAAGTATTGCTGAATGCGGTGGATATCAAGTGTATTGTGGCTACTGGAGAAGCAGAGGCAAATGGTAAGAAAGAACATCATGCTTGGAATGTTATTGATATTGATGGGAGTCCATATCAGGTGGATGTGACATGGGATATTGGAGCTTCCAAGGAAAGAATTGCATATGATTATTTCAATGTAACAGATGAGATTATAAGCAGAACACATAGCTTTGAAGATGAGATGCCGAAATGCATTTCATTAAAAGATAATTATTTTGAAAGAAACAGGCTGACATTTAGAAGTAGAAGTCAGCTGATAGCATATATAACACAAGAGATAGAGCAGGGTCGAAATAAATTATATTTTCGGATAGATGGTTTATTTCCGAAACTAAGACGGTCAGAGCTTGCAGGTATGGTTGCAAAGATTGCAGCAGGAGGACAGCGCAGAGCAGTTAAAGTCCAGCAGATTCCAAATGAGAAGGTGGGAACTTACTGGATTAGAATATACTAAGTATTGGAGAGTGAACATTATGTGGCATACAGCAGAAATGGTTAAGATATTTGAGAAAATGACAGAAGGATACGGATACGATATATATCAGAATAGAAAACTGTGTGTCGCATTATGCAATGATTTATTTGCCGATTATTCAGTAGAAAAGAATATTATGCAGATGCTTTTTCAAGCAGGGCTTGGAGAGGCAATGAAGGGAGTCCCATTTAAGAGTGAAAGAGAGCTTAAAATGGGACTTTCTAATATCGAGAAGTTTTTAATGGCACAGGCGATTGAGAGTAGTGTCAGGGATGATGTATTGGATGTAATGCGACTGGCATTTGTGGACAAAGGAGTAAATTCCGAAGTAAAGAGTGCATATCAGTCCGTGATTTCAAAGAATTTCAATGATTCACATTTTAAGATGACATTGCCTGTAATAAAGGAGTTTGCAGATAGAATAGAAGCATCATTTAAGTTTCTCTATGCTAATAAGGGTGAGGAAGTGGATTCGGTTCTTGAGAAGTGCATTATTACGGATAAATTTGGGAAGATGCATTCTTCAAGAATGGATTATGAGTTATTGACACATGATAGGTCGAAGAATGTAACGATTAGTATTCCGGAAGATGATAAGAAAATATTTATAAGTGGATCAACAATCGAATTTGTCTTTCTGTGCAGCAATCATAAGAGAATTACGACATCCTATAAAATTAACATATCTAAGACAACTATGCTGATGCAGGTAGCAGTGTGTCAGATGACAGAAGCAGAGTATAACAGGACAATTGATATTGTTGGATTGCTTATTAAAACAATGGACAATGGAGCAAAAAGTACAAATACCATTATGGCAGATGGAAGCAGTATATCTGCGACTAATGAGCAGCCATCATATACTTCATCAGATATAAAGGAATACTCTGATGCATTAAGAAGAGAAATTCATTACCTGAAACAAGGAAAAGGTAAAAAATATAAAATTGTAAATGGAAACAAACTGATCAAAAGTGATAAAGGAATCTACACTTATCTATTTGAGATGGAAACAGAATTGCATCTGCCTGATGATGCACCGGTTGTAGTAGAGGCAGCAGGTGGGTTGAGAGCGGTAGGTTCGGTTTTATCCTGCGAAGATTTTCAGATACTTTTGCTTTTGGACAGAGATCTGAATGATAAGGTAAGCTCAGCATATCTGATGGTAGAGCCTTGGAAACTTCTTGAAGCGTTAGACAAGAAGATGAATTCCCTTAATCCTAATATTAATAAATTGGCAATTAAAATAATGGAAGAGGGACCGGATTTATCAACTGACACAGACATTGCAAATGTACCGAAAGGACAGCCGGCAGTAGAACACAAACTTGAGACAGATGATATTGTGACAGTTTGGGGACCACCGGGAACCGGTAAAACATATACAATGGCAAAGATTGCAAACAGTTATATTGCACAGGGTAAGTCTGTTCTTATTGTATCTCACAGTAATGTATCAGTCGATGGTGTGATTAAGCAGGTTGTGAAAATGCTTGGAACGGACATGCAGTCTATTTTGGAGAATGGAAAGATTTTGCGTTTTGGATATGTAAGAGACGATGAACTTTCTCAAAATCTATATGCTACATCATTCAATTATGCACTTAGTAAATGTGACAGTTATGCAAGGCAACTGGAACATTTGATGGCAAAAAGAGATGAACTGCGAGCAAAAAATCAGATGAAGTCCAAAGAGTATGACGAGGTAGAACATAAAATTAAGGAAATCCGTGGCGAGATAAGAAAAGAGGAAAGAAAATATGTAGAGAGAGCACAGGTAATCGGAACAACTATTTCAAGAGCCACGATTGATCCTATGTTTGAAGAACGACAATTTGACCTTGTAATGTTTGATGAGGTTTCAATGGCTTATGTACCGCAGGTTATTGCGGCAGCAGCTTTGGCAAAGGAAAAGTTTATGTGTGTAGGTGACTTTAGGCAGTTAGCACCTATTTCGCAGAGTCCTGATTCCCGTGTATTGCAGGTGGATATATTCTCTTACTTGCAGATTGTTGATGGAAAGGGAAATATGTACTGGCATCCTTGGCTTGTTATGTTGAATGAGCAAAGACGAATGGCTCCGGCAATCTCAGAATTTCCTAGCAAATTTATTTATAACAGATTGTTGAAGGATAATGCAGAGGTAATAAATGGAAAGAAAAAGAGAGATAATGATTTAGTTATTAAGAGTGCTCCTCTGCCGGGAGATGCATTAAATTTAATAGATCTGGCAGGAACATATTGTGCGGCGGATAAGAATACAGATGGTTCAAGATTTAATATACTTAGTGCGGTTATTTCGTTTTCTACTGCTGTTAAGGCTGAGCAGAATCATATTGAGACCGTCGGCATTATTACTCCATATGCAGCTCAGGTTAGATTAATCCGTGCAATGCTGAAGGATTATTATACGAAGGGAACGACCCATGTGAGCTGTGCAACAGTACATCAGTTCCAGGGATCGGAATCTGATGTGATAGTTTTTGATGCAGTAGAAAGTTATCCTAAGAGTGCAGTGGGATATCTGATGGGAAAAGAGCCTAATCAGGTTGCCCGCCTGATTAATGTAGCAATTACACGAGGTAAAGGAAAAGTGATTACAGTTGCAAATGCAAGATTTTGGGAAAATGTGTTCAAAGGAACAAATCATATTTTCTATAAGTTATTGCAGCATATTAAGAACGGAAAACATCAGGTAATAGATAATCATGATAAAACACTCCAGCCTTATATTGAATCTGTAAATCCGGGCAGAATGATCAACATCTTTATGAATGAACAGGATGCAATTTCGATGTTTGAACAGGATATGAAAAAGGCAAAATGGCAGACTGTAGTATCGCTTCCAAGTGGAGAATTAAGAGAGACTGAGCATCAAGTGTTTGAAATACTTGATGAAGCAGACAGCAGGGGTGTTGACATTAAGATGAAATCAAATGACTATGCTAAACTTCCGGAACAATGGAAAGCGTATTGTGTTGGAACTGCAAATGCGACATTTCCATTGATTATAATTGATGATGAAGTGGTATGGTATGGATTACCTACGGCAAAATGGAAGTTCCAAGTAGATAAGACAACATCAATGATCACAGTAGTACATTCTATGGTTAGAATTAAAGGCAAGAATACTGTAGAAATGATAAAAGCTCTTACGGACATAGAAACAGTTGTTGTAGGTCAGAACATAAGAAAGCTGGACAATAAGAATAGTAAACTTGTTACTAATTCTTTTGCTGCAAGCAGTGGCAATTTAGAAGATAATGGTTCTATATTGAATTATGGTCTTGGAGCTTTTGTTGAAGAAAAGGAGTTTTGTCCAAAATGTAAGAATCATATGATACTCGCAAAGAATGCCAGAGGTACAGCTTACTTGAAATGTTCTAATAAAGCCTGCAAAGAAACGAAATATCTTACTGTTGATTTGATGAATTGGTATATCAATTCTCATAATATAAAATGCCCTAAGAGAGATGGTGGAGAATTGAAGGGGGGATTAGGTAAGTATGGTCCATATGTCAGATGTAATTGTGGACATTTCTTGAAACCAGACGAAATCTGAGAGAAGGTGGTAATTTATGTTGGAGACAATAGTATATTTATTAGGATTTTTCATATTAACTATGTTTCTTCAATGGTTGTTACATAAGGTCAGAAGAAACCACAATCAGGGAAACTCTGCAATATGGGTAGGCAATGGAGCAATTATTGTTATTTGTGTAATGGGATTGATGACTAAGAATATCAACTATTTTTCTGCATTGCTTGGATTTGTTGTGGGGGATGAAGTTGGTAAACAGGCAGGATGGCAGTAGAGACACATTGTAAATTGAGGAAGGCAGGTGGCAGCATGGTAGAAAATAATAGATTACCTGATACACCTTGGCATGTGGGATATGCGAAGAAACAGGAGGATGATCCACGGAGACATAAGGCGAGATGCATTCATTATTGTGATGGACAATGTGGATGGAAAGCAAATTATTCGGGTAAATGCATAGGTTCAAGTCATTGCATGGATTATTCAGAGTCACTTGAAGATTTTAAGAAATTGCAGGAGAGCAGAAAGACTGCGGAACAAATTGAAAGAGATAACATTGACAAATATAAGAAAGGCCTTGAACCTAAAAAAGAGCAGTTAGAACGAAGTAATAATCCATATAAATACAGAAAATGCAGTGAACTGAATCGTTGTCTGGTGTGTGATGAGCATCTGTATAAAGAGAAGTATTCGTTAAAGAGATGCAAGTACTGTGGCATGTTTTATGTGGATATTGATGATTCTACCAGAGATGAGATTATGGATATTGTGAAGGCTGATCCGATATTTGTTATGAATATTAAGAGAAAATAAAGTTCGGCAGATAAAGGAGGTGCATTATGATTTCAGATGAAAAAGCTCAGGAAAAATTGGATGAAACAACAAATATGTTAAATATGATTAATAAGATTGAATTATATTCTCTTTTGATGAAGATTAAATATTCTGATAACAGAGAAAAAATTATTGATGAAACATTGAAAGTTACAAGATTTTTATTAACAAACGTTATGGATGTAAAGGAAGAATCTTTAAAC
>ERZ1034844.1148-NODE-1148-length-12836-cov-5.503325_pt1 | contig 12836 bp, 10 predicted proteins | sample MGYA00520594_ERZ1034844 | MGnify/ENA primary metagenome ERZ1034844 (study PRJEB33766, sample SAMN09781733) | gut metagenome | biome: gut microbiome | host: Homo sapiens | place: Madagascar | study: EMG produced TPA metagenomics assembly of the PRJNA485056 data...
GATAAAGATTTTATTTATTTTTCTCTTTGAGCATGTTCCATTAAAATAAGGATTAAGACACTACTAGTAGTTATCTACTGGCTCTCTATTTGAGCATGTTCCATTAAAATAAGGATTAAGACCTGGCGGCAGAAGCGACAGCTTGTAAATGACGTTCTCTTTGAGCATGTTCCATTAAAATAAGGATTAAGACACTAATCCTCCTTAAATTAATACTCAAGTTAAATACCCTCTTTGAGCATATTCCATTAAAATAAGGATTAAAACAACTTCTTCATAAGGCAGAAAAAATAAGAAAAATTACTCTTTGAGCATCTTCCATTAAATCAAGGACAGAACTTTCGCAAGTGCATAATGCACACATTTTCAGACGCTTACTTGAGATAGACATCCATAATATGCTTACGAAAGCTCAATAAGTTTAATAAGAGAGATATGATGAGGTAATCATGGTTCATCAAATGAGTAGTGACTTCCTCAATACATGAGCCACCACAGAAGTAGATACTCAAGAGAGAACCTTTGCCATGGCGAGAAAATGTGCCATGAAATGGAAGAAATATATTAAGCCAACAGTGAAATGGTGGAAATAGAAACGCTTTCGATGAGTAGTAACTCACGCATTCAATAAAGGTGTTTTAGGTGCCGAGCATACAAGCAAAACCGCCGCATACCCGAATATTCGGAATATGCGGCGGTTGTCTTTTATATATTATGATTCTGTATTTTTAGTACAACCATGTACTGATGGTCAATGAGATCATTCAATTTCCTCGCAGACCACCATTTCTACTCCTCGATACATCACTACAAGCTTGTGGAGATGGGTGGTCTTTACGGCATCCCTCACAATATCGCTGTCGGCATAACGGGTGATTTGCGCAGAGGCCACCTTAAGGAGTTCTTTCACTTGCTCGTCCGTGGTGCTCGTCTTGCAATATTTCAGTTCGATGATGTAGGAATCCACCATGTCCTTATAGATGTCGCAAAGAGGAGAGAGGAAGATGTCGGCATAGCCGCCATCATTGTCTAACTCGGAGATAGGGCGATAGAAGCGACACTGGCTTGCCATCGCCAGGGTGAAACCATGCACGAAAGCCTCGCCCTTCTGCTTGTCACGCTGCGAAGAATAGCGTTTCAGGCTATCGGCGATGAACTCGAAATAAGCCTTGTAGTTGCCATCGTAAGCCAGTTTGCTCTCCAACTGGGTCTTGTTATAAGTATCGTATACCAAGTTGTTCTCCTTGTAGGTGTCGAGAAGATAGGTATACATCTGGTCGCGCACCACCTCGTTAGGGATGACAAACTTTGTTTCGCCTTTATATTCTCCATCTATCGTCACCATGCCGAAATAGAAGAGCAGGCTCACGAAGTTGTCAGGGTCGTTGATATGGTCGGCAGGGAAATTTTCTACGAGCTTGCCTGTAACGTATCCCTTGGTGACCAACTGCTGGATGACACTGGCATCATGGGCGAACTCCTTGTCGTGACGGATAAGCATGCGCAGCTTACTGTAATCCGTGCGAACATTACTCTCCACCATGTTCTTTGGAATTTTGTAATAGCTTCGGATGTAATTATCCAAAAAGTAGAGCACCATCACTGAATTGTACATGGTGGTTTCTCCATAGCATTCCTCGGCAAAACAATAGTTGTCATACCATGGCTTCATAACGGTGATGAGCTCATCTACGGTATGGTTGAACGGCAAGACGCTTGAGTAATAGCCCAACATCTCCCGCACTTCCTCCTCGGTGAATCCCGTCATCTCATTGAATTGTGGAGTTAGCGAGTAATTCGTGCCGATGTTGAAGCCACTGGTGAGGTCGTCCATAGTGACAGGGCTTACACCCGTGACGAAGACACGTCCCAAAGCCGAGCCGGCAGCACCCTTGATGGTGTTGAAGAAGCGACGTAGATAACCCTCTCCATGAGTCTGGTTGCGGTATCGCTCCAGATGCTCCTCGTTGGCAAGGATTGTGTTTGTAAAGTTGTCGTACTCGTCGATAAAGAGATAGATTTTCTGGTTAGCTTCCTTGCAAACCTGGCATAAATACCTAAGTTGTCCTATGGCACCAATTTCTCTGTTCAACCCCTCCTTTGCATCAGGAGGAAGCAAATGGGCATATTGGTTACAGAATGAATTGAACATAATGTTACAATGCACATCCAATCCACTTTGATAATTGTCTATACCTGCGTCCACTTCAGCGAAATTGAGGTGAATGATGAGATATGTATTATGCTCTGGCGTAGGATTCTCGCCAATGTACAATCCACCGAAGAGGGACTCAAACTTGTCCTTCTTGTTGATGTCGTAGTAATGTTCAAGCATGGAGAGGGTGAGGCTCTTGCCAAAACGGCGAGGGCGAATATAGAAGAAATACATATTAGAGTCTTCTATATCTTCGATGAATGGGGTCTTGTCTACATAATAACAATCCCTCTCCCTAATATCCTCAAAGTTCTGCATGCCATAAGGTATGCGCTTACGATAGATTCGCTTTCTTCTTTCTCTTATAGCCATGGCTTAAATGTATTTTAACTTTACCATTTGTAAAATTAAGCAATAAAGTTGTAACCTCCAAATTTCTCGCCCGATATTTTGGAAAATGCCATTTTTGAATGGTTTTATCCAACAAAGATTGGGGATAAGGTAAAAATCATTCAACCAACTCCAAGCTTACAGAACAAATCCATTCAACTTTTTCTAGGGTAGTACAAACTTTTTCTGTCTCTATAACACCTCTTCTAACCTTATAATTTCTTGGCAGAAACTAACGAGACAAAAGATTTTCGACTTTAATTTGTGCCCTTAAGCAAAATTGTATTAACTTTGCAAAGAATAGGTTGCACCTATGCAAAGATTACGACATGCTTGCATCTAAGCAAGCGAAACGACAAGAAAACAACAAGAGACAAGATATGAAAAGAAACATAGCCGTGATATTGGCAGGAGGCGTGGGCTCACGTCTCGGCATGTCCACACCGAAACAGTTTTTCAAGGTGGCGGGCAAGATGGTGGTGGAGCACACCGTCGACGTGTTCGAGCGCAACAGCCGGATAGACGAGATTGCCATCGTGTCGAACCCCATGCTCATTGCCGACTTTGAGAACATCGTGCTGCGCAACAAATGGCGCAAGGTGAAAAAGATTCTCAAGGGAGGAAAGGAGCGTTACGACTCTTCGCTCTCTGCCATACAGGCTTATGCCGACGAGGACGTGAACCTGATCTTCCACGATGCCGTGCGACCGCTGCTCAGCCAGCGCACGCTGAACGACGTGATCGATGCCCTGCACGACCATAAGGCCATTGACGTGGCGGTGCCGTCGGCAGACACCATCATCGAGGTGGAGGGCGACTACATTGCCAACATACCCGACCGCTCACGTCTGCGCCGCGGACAGACACCTCAGGCGTTTGACCGTCAGCTCATACAGCAGGCCTACGGGCAAGCGCTGCAAGACCCCAACTTCAAGACAACCGACGACTGTGGCGTGGTGAGACGCTACACCTCAGAACCGGTGTTTGTGGTGAGCGGCGAGGAGAGCAACATGAAGCTCACCTACCGCGAAGACACTTACATGATGGACAAGCTGTTCCAGCTGAAAAACACGGAGCCCGACAACAACGAGCTGTCGGCAGAGACCTTCGGCGACAAGGTGGCTGTGGTGTTTGGCGGCTCCTACGGCATAGGCAAGAACATTGTCGACATGCTTGAAGGCTATGGCGCAAAGGTGTTCAGCTTCTCGCGCAGCGCACAGCACATTGACGTGGGACAGCGCGAGGACGTGGCAAAGGCGCTGAAGGAAGCGGCAGACAAGGCGGGACACATCGACTATGTGGTGTGTACAGCCGGACTGCTGAACAAGGAGCCGCTGGCCACGATGGACTATCAGACCATTATCAACGCCGTGCAGACCAACTATATGGGCACGGTGAACGTGGCGCTGGAGGCTTATCCCTACCTCAAGCAGACACATGGCAAGCTCGTGTTCTTCACCTCAAGTTCTTACACACGCGGACGCGCCTTCTACAGCATCTACTCGTCGACAAAGGCAGCCATCGTCAACTTTGTACAGGCCGTGGCACAAGAGTGGGACGGCGACGGCATAAAGATAAACTGCATAAACCCAGAGCGCACAAAGACACCCATGCGACAGAAAAACTTCGGCATTGAACCCGACGACACGCTGCTCATGCCCGAAAAGGTGGCAGAGGCAACGCTCCACACGCTGGCTTCTGACAGCCAGGGACAGGTGGTGGACGTGAGAAGGAAATGAAGAAGAACGTAAAAAGGGAAACGAAGAACGAACGAGGAAGGAGCAGAAGACGAACCTGATGCCCGCCTTTAACAAACGATTATGAACAAACTGGAACAGTTTAAGCAGCAACAGCTGCGACGCTGCCAACTGAAGCAGCTCACCATTCTTGAGGAGATCGACCGCATCTGCCGCAAGCACAACATCACCTACTGGCTCGACGGCGGCACGCTGTTGGGAGCGGTGCGTCACGGCGGATTCATTCCGTGGGACGACGACATCGACATTGCCATGCCTTTAGACGATGCCAGACGCTTCGCACAGATAGCACCTGGGGAGCTGAGAGAGGGACTGACGCTGCAGAGTCCGGAGACGGAACCCACACGCGAGCCTATAATGAAGGTGCGCGACAACAACTCGTTCTATGTGGAGGCCAACGACGACTTTTCCATGCCCTACGGCAAGGGCTTGTATGTAGACATCTTTCCGTTCATTGCCTACCCCAACGTGTCGAAGGGGTTCTGCAAGAAATATGGCAAGGGCATGTCAAAATGTTACTCGATCCTCCACCACTCGCACACCTACTCATGGCGGGCAGCAGCCGAGCTGCTGTGGTTTGGAGCAAAACAGATGTGGTACAGCCTAAGATGGAAATGGGCGTTCGCCACAAAGCGTTGCGACACCTTCATGTCTAACGTCCTCATAAACAACGGCTACGGCATAATGCACCGACAGGACAGCATCTTCCCAGTAGGCACCATCAGCTTCGAGGGCAAGACGTTCGCTGCTCCTTGCAACCCCGACGCTTATCTCTCTGACCTCTACCGCAACTATATGGACATTCCGCCAAAGGAGAAACAAAAGGTCCACGCTGTGTTTATCATGCCTGAGCTTATTGAGGAAGAGAAATAAGAAACGCATCACCTCATACAAGCGTCGCCGCGCTCGACTTTGTCGCTTGCCAGAGCAAGAAGGCGGCGAATATCCATAACCGCTGGTTGAGCAGCCGAAGGCGGCGAAGCCTGCGGCACCACGAATGAAGATAATATCGTCCTCGAAGATGGCGAACATAGGGGGCTTTTACAGCCTGCTTGTGTTCGCCCTCTTCGAGGACGTCTTGTTATTTTGCTTTGAAACCGCAGGTTTCGTTCGCTTTGCTCTCTTCACCAGCGGTTATGGATATTCGCCGCCTTTGGCGACGCTTGCTTGAGATTAAGTTTAAAAAAAACAGAGACAATAAGGACAACGTTTTGGTAGCTGTGCCAAGAACATCAGCACAAGCCAAAAATTGTCCCTATTGTCTCTATTGTCTTAAAAAAAACAAAATTATTTGCCCAGCACCTCGTTAAGGGCCTCGTTAACCTTCTTGTTGGCAGCATCGCGAACCTTCTGCTTGCCCTCCTCCACCTTGGCGGCAGCGTGAGCCTCGGCAGCCTTCTTTGCAGCCTCGGCATGAGCCTTGACGGCAGCGGCATCTTCCTTGATCTTTGTCTCAGCAGCTTGCTTGGCAGCCTTGCCGGCGGCATCGGCATCAGAAGCCACCTTGCTGGCATCGGCATTGACGGCAGCCTTGGCGGCGGCAGCACCCTGCTGAACGCTTGCGGGCAGGTTGGCGATGCCGTTGACCAGATCAGCAACGGTCATGTCGCCCTTGGCAGCGGTGGTGAGAGCCTCCTTGTTCTTGTCTACATATTCTTTGATCTTTGACGCATAGGCAGCGGCCTCCTCGGTCTTGCCCTCGCTCTGCAACTTCTCTACAGCGGCCTTGGCAGAAGCCAACGTCTTTGCAAGAGTCTTCGCATCGCCAGCCTTCAGCTGCTCGTCAAGAGCTGTCGTCACAGCCTCAACAGCTTTGTCGGCAGCTTCATTGGCGGTCTTTGCCGCAACGGCGGTCACGTCTTCTGTAGTGTCGCTCACCACATCGGCAGCACTGGGTGCTGTCTTACCGCCACAACTCACAAGAGCGATGGCAGCACACACCATGATAAAAATCTTTTTCATAATCTTTTTTATTTAGATTTTGTTTACTCTCTTTTTCCAATACCTTATTCTATTTTTTAAAAGATGCAACCAGCATCGTTCTTTTCGTTGCAAAATTACCATAAAAAGCGAAAAAGCAGGATAATATATTATAAAAAAAACGTAATTTTGCAACATCTGAAATTAAATCATTCTAAAAAGGTAACATCATGAAATTATCAATGCACCACATCATAGCCACAGCAACGCTGTGTGTTCTGTCTGTTCTCCCGTCGCTGGCCTGCACATCGTTCATCGTCTCCGGCAAGGCAACAAAGAGCGGACGGCCAATGATTTTCAAGAACCGCGACACAGGAAACCTCGACAATTGCATGGTCACGGTGAAAGGCGAACGTTACCGCTTCATGGGGGTGGCGGCAGCAAAAGATTCGGCCAACGCCGAGATATGGTCGGGCCACAACGAAGCGGGCTTTGCCATAATGAACACCGCTGCCTATAACCTGAACGGCGACACCGAGTTTGAGGTCGAGACGGAGGGCATGCTCATGCGCCAGGCGCTGGCCCTATGCGCCACGCTGAAAGATTTTGAGGCGCTGCTCGACACCACGTCGCTGCGTAACAACAACGCCAACTTTGGCGTGATCGACGCACAAGGAGGTTGCGCCTACTATGAGGTGGGGCTGCACAAATGGACAAAGTTTGATGCCAACGACCCTAACGTGGCTCCTTACGGTTTCCTTATACGCACCAACCACGCCTACAGCGGCGACCGCACCATGGATCTCGGCACGGAGCGTTACCTCGCCATCAACAAGTTTATGACGCAACAGGCCTTTGCCGGATGCTTCGATGCGCCGAGCCTCATACGCACCGTGCCGCGCATTCTGACCCACGGGCTGACGAACGTCAACATCCTTGACCTCGCACCTGAAGACAACACCATGCCGCGGTTTGCCAATTTTGTTGACTTCATTCCGCGCTTCAGCACCTCCTGCGCCCAGCTCATTGAAGGGGTGAGCAAGGACGAAGACCCGTCGCACACCGTAGCTTGGACCATCATCGGCTCTCCACTCGCAACGGTGGCCATGCCGCTGGTCTTGCTGCCCAACGACAAGCTGCCGGAGACCGTAGGGCGTGGCACCACGGGAGGCAGCGCGTTGTGCAGATATGGCTTGAAGCTGAAGGAACGACTGTTCCCTCTTCGCACGAAGACGCGCTCAAGCTACATCGACGTGGCTCAGCTGGTGAACCGTAAGGGGAACGGCATTCTGCAACTCATCCGGCCGATTGAAGACGAACTGATGGATAAGGGAACGGCGCTTGTAAACGATCTGCGCAACGAGAAAAAAGGCAACGAGAAAAAAGGCAACGAGAAAAACGGCAACAAGAAAGACGGCAACAAGAAAGACGTGTATAAAGCCTTTGCCGACTATTATTCGTGGGCGGACGGGGTTATAAAAGAACAGTACGAAAAAAGAATTTTAAAGGTAAAAAGGTAAAAAAGTAAAAAGGTAAAAAAAAGGCTGATGCCGCATTTTAGGAAAGAGGGAAAAGGAGGAAATCCGTTTGGCGGTTTTTAAGTAAAGAGGGAGAAGACGGCGCCATAGTGTTTGAAGCCATGAGGGGTGATGCGTACCCAATTGTTGGCGTTGTCGACGGTCATGAGGTTCTCGGCAAGACAGAAACGAAGGACATCGAGGTACGGACGCATGGCTTCTTTTCCTACCGCCTCTTCTATTCGACGTAAGGAGAACGCACCGTTATAGGCGGCAATGGACACATACTTGGAGACCCACTCGGCAGGTGGAAGAAGATATACATCCTGCTCGGCATAACTGTTGCCGGGCAGGATTTTCTTTAGACTGTCAGCAGAGGCCGACTTGCCCACGTTGTAAGCCACACCACGCCTACTCATGCTCTGTGCTGACACGCCGAAGCCACGATAGGAGGTGCCGTGAAGCATGCGGCTGCGGAGGTAGGACGACACGCCGCCGTCAACGGGCGACAGAGAGAAGGTGTTTTGCCCAAACCGCGCATGATAGCCCATGGCGGTGAGAGCCTCGAACAGTTGGGCGTATTGGGCATAAAGGACGTCTTTTGACGGCAACGCCTTACATGCTATCATGTTGGTGCGAAGCTCATAGAGCGTGACCTGTTGGGGGCGAAGCGTGCCAAGGATGCTGATGTCGGCAGCAATGCTCGCCTGGGTTTGCCCCGGCAAGCCATACATAAGGTCAACATTAACCTTGGACATGCCGCAAGCGACAGCCATGTCGAGCACACGCGCCATAGAAGCGACGCTCTCCACAGCACGGTTCTGACGGCACAACACATCGCCACTGGTGGTCTGCAAGCCAAGCGACAGGCGGCGCACACCACTTGCCGCTGCACGCTCCAGCTTCTGACGCGACACAGAAGCAAACGTGCCTTCTATGCTCGGCTCATAATCGGCAGCAAGCAGCAGGCCGTCTACTGCCTCATCATAGACGTCGAGGAGCAAACCAAAAGCATGGTCAGACAGAGCCATGGGGGTGCCGCCGCCGATGTCGAAGCCCGCAAGACGAAAGGTTGCCATCTGCTCACGGAAACGCCTGATGTCGCTCCGCACGACATCCACATAATGGGTTTGCGTGGCCTCATCGGGCTGCACCATGCGCGTGTATTCGCAAAACGAACACAGCCGTTTGCAGAAAGGAACGTGGACATACATCGACAGCTCTTGCTCGCCGTCGAAAGGCAAAACCTGTTTGCCACCGAAGGGTTGCTTGCCGTCGAAGGGCTGCTCGCCGTCAAAAGACAGCTCGTCCCCGCCCCATCGGTAGCGTGCCCAATGGTCAGGACGCAACGGATAGGAGGTGTTCCATTGTGGCTGATGCTTGCGTTGCTCAAACAGCGCTGCTATGTTGTCGTTTGTCTTCATTCGTTTCTTATGCTTTTGAGAAACATTAAATCTCAAAAAATTTTGCACATGTCCATTATCTTCACTCGCAAAGCGAGTTAACTTCCTTTTTAACTCCCGATAAATTCCATCACCAGCAACTTCAGTCAAAAAATAATGTTATCGTTCCCGAACCCCTGCCTCAAATGCTTGCCGTCGAAGAGCAGCGACGACTCACAGTAGGCGCGGTTGACATAATGGCGCATGTAGATGTCGAGCACCCGCAGATTGCGGTTGTAGAGATAATTGCTGCAACAGCAGTTGCGCCCACGGTTGCGGCTCTCGGTAAAATAGCAATGAGGTATGGTGTCGAGCTGCAAGGCAGAAAGAGGAACGAACCGCTCATGACAATAGGCGTTAACATCCATAAGAGCCACAAAGCCGAGGCGTGTGATGCCGAGGTCGAGACAGAAGTTCATCATGCGATGAGCCTCGGCGGTGGAGTCGACATATCCGCGCACGAGGTTACAGCTGGCGTTGAGCTTCATCATGTCAATGCCATCGAAGCGAAGCGCCGACGGCAGGATCTCCGTGCCATAAAGCTCTGACAGCCGCTGGCGGTCGTAGTGGTGGAGCGACATGGAGACAGAATCGAAGCGAGGGTGCTGCATGAGACGCTGCGACGAAGGCAGCAATCCGTTGGTGTTAAGGTGAACATGTATGTCGTCATACCGGCTTTTCGACAGCTCCTGCAGCAGCTCCTCCACCAGCGGCGCCACCACAGCAGGCTCGCCACCCGTTATGTTGAAGCGGTTGATGATGATGCGGTTGCGTTGCAGCTCATCAACCACGCTGAAGAGCTTAGCCGTGTCAAACGGCCCCGTGGTGTGAGGAGCGCCAGCGTTGGAGCAGAACAGGCAACGGGCGTTGCAACCATCGGTGACCTTGACAAAGAGGTTTACGGCGGGCGGCACCCTTGATCCGGGTGTGTCACCATGACAGCAGTCGGTGGTTTTGATGCTTATCTCATGTTCGAAAATGCTTACTGCCATCACTCGTCTCCCCCGTTGTTTGCCTTGCGCCAGTCGTCGAGCATGCTCCATATAAACTTGTTTTTCTCTTCTTGGGTGTCGAAGAGCATCATGCCTCCATAGCAGATGAACACGGGCAAGGTGGTGTCTTCGAGCGGCACAAAGCAATTGCCTGTCTCAACATAATGTTTGTCTTCCTTAAGAATGGAGCTAACAAGCTGATACTCATACATGTCTTGTACCTCGTTGGCGCCATAAGGTCTTGCCACACAAGCCTTGACGTAATGACGGTCAGGGTAGCGCGGGTCTCTGCCCCACACGTTTTTGCCGTACATGTAGGTGGGAGCAGCTCCGCCACGCCAGGCTTTCTTCACCGTAAAGCCACAACTTACATCCTCGTCTCGGAAGTTGCGTTGCAGCACAGCCGCCAAGCCATACTTGCGCACGCCGCGCTCATGACGGCGATACATAAACTCGCGCAACAGGTTGCCGTCGAGCTGTCCTGTGGGCGCCAGCTCCGGCCAAAAGCGTTGCAGGTATCGGCGGAACGTCTCTTTTATGTCGGGGCTAAAAGCGAAATAATAGTCTTCGGGGTTGGGACCGCAATGGTTCACGCCACCCGAGGCTTTGAAGAAATCGTTGCACAGGTCGTCGGCACTGGTGTAACGCCTGAACTCGTTGAGATAAGCCACCAGGCGGATGGTCTTGTCGACCACATAGTCGCGGTAAGCGCCATACACGCCATGATAGCCCACGGGCGCGCAGCAGGTCTATGTCGAAATGGCCATCGCGGAAACACTCTTTGGCGTAGCACCACATGGCACGCAAGCTACAGTTGAACGCCACCTCATCGCCGCCTATGCGAGCCATCTCCAAGATCTCCATGAGCGCGTTGTAAGCCTCATCGGGCGAGGAGAAGCCCTGTCGCGCGTTCAGAGCGGCAAGCATGTCGACAAGCGTGCGCATCTGTCCCTTAACCTTTCTTGTGAAGAAGGCGGGCAGCGGCAACCGTTTTTCGCGTATGATGAGATGACGCCCACACTCGCGGTCAAACTCGGCATTGACCTTCAACATCCATTCGGGCAACATGTCGAGAGCGGCATCGACCAACGCGGCAGGCATCTCGCGATACATGGCATAGGCCATGGGGCCGGCAATGGCACAGAGCGTGTCGGCATCGCCGCCAAGAGCTATGCAACGGCGCAGGCAGTCGACATAGCCGTAAGAAGAAAGAAGGCAGATGAGGGCCGCGGGCACGGTCTTTTGGCACGTCTCGTCAAAGGTGTAGCGCGGCTTTATGTCGTCGTAAGAGAGCGATGCCCACTCGGGATAATAACGTTGAAGCACATTCTCTTTCACATAGTCGGCACCACGTCCTGTCTTTAAGAAAAAGACGGTGAGGGCTGTCGCCACCGCTCCTTTTATGCCCTCAGGGTGGTTGTGGGTGGGCATGGCGGTGAGAGATGCCATGCTCACACACTCGGCCTCGCTCTCTGCCAGCCATCCTGCCGCCGAACAGCGCATGGCGCTGCCGTTGCCGAAGCTGTTGTAAGGTTGAGGGTTTGACGAGCTGACCCATCTCATGAAGTTGCCTCCATAGCCTGCCCACGGGTGCTGGCGGCAACGTGTGTGCAGGTTGTCGCCCATGTTGAGGTCGCGGAGCAGCGCCTCGGCACAAGCGAAGGTGCAGACCGTGTCGTCGGTATACTTGGCTTTCGGATGGAAGAACACCACGTCTTCCTCTTTCTTTGTAGCATTAAACTCGTATGCGCTTCCTGCGATGTCGCCAATGGCTGCGCTAAGCAACAGATTGTCCATAATGAAAAGGTGTTTGTGGGGGATAGAATTGTTTCTGTTTCGTAAGCAAAACTTACATTGGCAAAATTATCAAAAAATCGCGAATTATCATTACTTTTGCAGTCGGAAAAAAAGAAAAGGAACAAAGAAAATAAAAAAAAGAAAGAAAACAAGCAATGACAGATACAACCCTTTTGCTCACGCGCCACGGCGAAACGGTGGACAACGTGAACCAGATAATGCAAGGACAGACTCAAGGACAGCTCACCACCCACGGACGCGAACAGGCTGAGGTGGTGGCGAAAGAGATGGCAGACAAGAAAATAGACGCTTTCGTGTCGAGCGATCTCAAACGCGCCATCGACACTTGCTACATCATAGCCCTACCCCACAAAGCGCCCGTTGTGACCACGCCTCTGCTGCGCGAGCGCGATTGGGGAAGTTTCACAGGGCGTTACATACCCGACCTGAAAGGTGAGCCATGGCCTGACGACATTGAGACGATGGACGACCTGAAAGCGCGTGCGGCACGCTTCATCGAGTTCATACGCCACAGCTATCCCGGAAAGACGGTCTTGGCCGTGGGCCACGGCATCATTAACAAGGCCATACAAAGCGTCTATTATGACAAGCCCACAAACAAGATTGTGCCGATGAAAAACGCTGAGGTGCGCGTGCTGGAGCTTTGAAACAGATGGCTTAGTGACGGTAAAAAAATCTCACGACTTGCTCAGGAGCACTTATCCCTTGCAAGTCGTGAGAAACAAAATTAGACCAATAATATTCTTTTATAACCCTTAATTGTCTTTTCTATAATTGTACTGAACTTTCGCAAGTGCATAATAAACACATTTTCAATTGGTTATCATCTCTGGAAAGCGTCGCCG
>ERZ1034844.1151-NODE-1151-length-12813-cov-19.464806_pt1 | contig 12813 bp, 33 predicted proteins | sample MGYA00520594_ERZ1034844 | MGnify/ENA primary metagenome ERZ1034844 (study PRJEB33766, sample SAMN09781733) | gut metagenome | biome: gut microbiome | host: Homo sapiens | place: Madagascar | study: EMG produced TPA metagenomics assembly of the PRJNA485056 data...
GAAAATGGGAGGAAAAGAATGTATATTAACTTAAAATTTTTTAATAATGAGGTTCTTGAGTGCGGGCCAGATGAACGAGTGGAAGAAATTGTTAAACGTGCGGTGGTGCGTAATACGCAGATAGAAGAGGATAAGGCTTGTGTGGCAACATTATGGGTTCCTGATTATTGGTATAAAATGAGCGATGGAGAAAGGAATGATTATATTGATTTTTGGGCGAGAGTAAAGGGATTGGAAGTTTTATTAGATGAATGGGGAGATAATGAATTTGTTGTTTGGAAATGCGATGATGGAACATGGAAGAAAGAGAGAGTGAAATATTGATAGGGAAGAAGGCTGGATACGGTTTAAGGAATGGGATTAATTTCCGATAGCTGAAATTAAAAAATGGGTTTAGAAAAAGTTTTGTCCAGGCAAAGATGATACACCCGGTTCAGTTGTGATAAATCCCACAATGTACCCCGCCTATGTACACTTGTTTTTCAGTGGTAGACACGACGACCCACGCACGCGGTCTTTTGTGCAACCTGTACAATCAGACATTCAACCGCCCAATAGTCAATGTACAGTTTGCACAAATTTGCTAAAATCGTGAAAAAATGCTTGCAATCCATTCTTGAATGTGGTAGTCTATGAGTGTCAAGAGGAACAAAACAAAAAATCACTTCTGATTCTTCCTCTTGTGCGTGGGAACTCCCACGCGGGTAAATCTAATGGTCAGTGTTAGTTCTGTGTACCTTGAAAACTGAATAGGCAATAGGCCACAAGTTTGTAAGCGGGAGAAGTAGCGCATAATAGCGTACCAACGCAAGCGAGGGAGTGTAAACCTATTGTTTCACATGAAACATTAACGAATATAAGGAAAGGGGTTTCAATATGGAAATCACTATCAAAGACATTAAGTGTATGAACGAGGCGGGTTATACTATCGCCATCCACGGCGCACATTATTATAATGGCGCTCATCTCCCTATGGATAACATGGGCTTTCCATGGGGCTGGTTCCTTGATGGCAAAGAGTGGGACGCTTTAGCGACTGCTGACACCTATGACAGCAATAACGAGGGGCTTGTATTCCTTGCAGACAGTCTTGACAGTTGTTATGTAGACATACATAATATTCATATCTGTGATGATGGTATCATTGTTTGCGATAACGTAAACATTGTACTTGACCAAGCTGGCATTGAATACGACCCAACAGAGGATGGTTATTATGTGGAAAAGTCATATGGTGACGGATATTATGTCAGGTGCTGGCGTTCCTGCTGGAATCGCTGGGAAGAAACATACGAGGACGCCGTTGCAACCTGTGACGAGGAAAACGAGGCATACTGTGCGGAAGTATAAGCATGACCAACAATGGTATGTGGATATCCACAACACTATTGCGGGGTGTAGTTTAATCCTGCTCATGGCGGTGACTTTTGTAGTGCTGGGCATTATGGAAGCCATGTTGTAAATCAATAGGCTGGGCCATCGGCCAGACGGGCAGAGAGGGCATACTATGAATGACTTAATTAAAAAGAATCTGTGTTATACCTGCGCGAAATTGCGGGGTATCAATAGTGATGGATACATCAAGTGTCCGGAGTTCCCTACCTATAAGGCCGCAAAAGAGGCAGGTATGACAGTCTTTCTCCATTGTTTTTGTTCCGACCATGAGGACAGAAAAGAGGTGCAAGCATGATTGTACTGATGGGACAGGGCGAGTTATACCAATACTACGTCGAACAGCACAGTGACGGCTACTGGGTACGCAAGTGGAACAGTGACTCACAAGGCGTATATTGCGAGACATACGAGGACGCAGAAACGTTATATAATAGACTTACATGGGGTGATTGATATGAGTAGAACAAGAGTAGTATACAAGAAGGGCGTGGAACTTATCGCGCTGTGGAACTCATGCGGCGAACTAATGCGGTATGAGCTGTACTGGGATAACCAATTCTTGAGTAGCAATAAAGACAGAAAACATATGCTTCAGGTATTTGACGACCTGACACAGGACTAAAAGGGGGTATAAACATGAAACTTATCGACCTGATGGAACTTTCCAGCTATACGGAATGCCGTTTTTACACGGCAGATGGACACAACTTGGAGTGGGATCAGTTTGATGAAAAGTATCATCTATATGATGAAGCGGAATGGAGCTTTGAGGAATTGCTGGAGAAAGAAATCATTGAAATTAGGCCGCGAGACTTCCGTAGTTTTAAGGTAACTTTGAAGATCTGATAAGAAAAAGAAGCTGACCTAACGGCGAGACGGGGAGAAAGAGAGCATAGTATGGATTTTCGTCTAATAGTCAGATACTACGACACGGGTATTATCATAGAGCAGTATTTTCCTGACACAGATACACCAGATACCATTATTAACTATCTGGATAACGCGCTTGAGAATGGCGCAAAGTTAAATTACATTCTCCAGCAGAGAGTCGCAGATGATCTCATTTTGGATAGGGATAGTTCTAATTATACCTGCTGGGGTGCTCTCCCTGCATGGGACATGGATTACTAAGAGCGCGGCGGACGAAATTCCGCCCACTCTAATTCAAATAAACTAAATTTCATTTACGGAGAGTGATACCATGAACATTAAAGAAAAGTTTGAGACCATTCATTTTTTGTCTGGTCTGGTCAAAGAATACCCCGAATTTGCAGGGATGCTGGCAGGACACAAACACAAACTGCGCTATGAGATAGCGCTGGAAGAAATGCGACGCTTTCAGAATGGACATTGCGTGAAAGATTTCGGTGATGGATCTGCTATCTTGCTTTTGCCCATCATGGGGACTCACTTTAATACTTCTCTTGATGAAGCTATCCGCATTTTTGAGGACAATTATGAAATGCGGTGTGCTAACAGTCCTTATGATTGTACGGGGCAGATGTTTACCGTGTGGTATAAGCTAGTCAAGCGGCAGGGGATGTGGTACGCATATCACTATATTGGTTGCGATTGTTAAGCAAAAGAAAAGAGTCTGCGGGCTGGGAAAATTCTTAGTATAAATTCTTCCCAGCCCGCAGCCCACAGAAAGGAGTATAATATGTGGGTAAATAATTATGGCGATACTTTTGATACCCGTGATGAAGCTTATCAGGACGCAGAGGAAATGCTGGATTCAGAAGATATTTTGCGCTGGATTGTTGACAACTATCCCGCAAGCACAATTCTGGAGTGGATGGGTGATAAGGCATTAGATCCCACACTTGAATGCATTGATGAATACTTTAATGAAAACTATAGAGAGATTGAGGAGGATGACGATGACAGTTAAGGAACTAATAGGAATTCTCAGTGGCTACCCGCAAGATGCTACAGTTGAGATAGAGAATGAATGCGGCAGCCACGTAGAGCCAACACCTGTCTATTATCCCAGTTGGGATTGCGTATTCTTTGAATAATAAAATCCGGGTCGCTCAGATAATCTGGGCGGCCCGCGATCGCTCCACGCAGGCCGAATTGTTAAATATTTCACATATATGCCAAAATTTTCACAATCTTAGGCTTCGTCATATTATACAAAAACTGTCCCAAAATTTTGTGTAAATTGCATATTGACTTTTGATGCCCCATCTGTTAGAATGGTATCATCAAAAGAAAGGAGATCTCAACATGCATCTTAAAGATCTGATTCCCCTGTTGCCTATCCTTGAACAGCATACACTGTTCCAGCCTGACTCCCGCACCATAATCCTAAATGAAAATACCGGCACGCGATTCACTCTCTCAGATGATTGCACAGAACTGCTTTTAGGCGGCGAACCTTGCGGCCGCACGATTGACAAGACCGGCTATCTGTGGGTAACTGAAATAAATGCTCGTGGCTCTTTCATTTTTATTACTGTGGACGCATAAAGAAAGGAGATTTTATTATGGAATACCTCAAGAAAGACAGCGTAAAGGCCAATAAATGGCGAGTAGCCTTTGATGCCGCGCAAGATCGCAATGATAAGCTGGAGACAGTATACGTCAATCCCAGCTTTTACAAGAAAAACGCATGGCTGGGAGTTGTACGGCAGTCGTGGGCAGTTAATGGTAGCTCTCCCGTGATTATCTCTCACAACACCCAGACCTTTACAGCGGGATTCTACTTCCCTAACCCTGAAACCGGAGTTCTACAAGTTGCGGTTATCACTCCCCAGCACGAATATTGCTTTGAATGGTGACGGTGGGGCTTATGCCCCACCCCGCAAGAAAGGAGATATAAAATGAAAAACTTCAAAGAATGGTACAAGGCAGTTTCTGGAAAGGAAATTTCAGAATCTGCTCTCCACAATGGTAACTGGTTTATGGAACAAGATTTACCTATGGTGGTTTCTTGCACTTGCTGTGAATCTACTCTTTTGCTTTCAGGCGCATACATTGATGATGAAGATTATATTTATTGCCCTTCTTGTGCGGGGGTAGATGATTAAAAGGAGAAAATACTATGAAAGCAACTGGAATTATTCGTCGCGTTGATGACCTGGGCCGCGTGGTTATCCCTAAAGAAATCCGCCGCACTTGCGGCATTAGAGAGGGAGACCCATTGGAAATCTTCCTTAACAATGAAAATGATACCATTTGTTTTAAACGATATACAAGAGACCCTTCAGAAGATATCAAGCGCAATTTGGAACAACTGATTGATGATCTTTCAAACGAGGGTTTATATGCGGAAGCTGCTCGTGCAAATAAGCTTAAAACTCAGGTTCTGAAAGAGCTGACTGAAATTTGTGATTCACTTTAATCTTTTACTCGCTCAGTCCTAAAAAGGCTGAGCGGGCCTTTGTGGATCGCAAAGGCCCGAATTTTTGTTTTAATTCGCAGGACCGTTAAATTTTTCACAAATGGTCTGTTGGTCACAATGCACAAAAAACTCCTGAAAATTAGTTTAATTTTATGTAATTTGCCTATTGAAATTTCTTACCCTTTCTGGTACAATAAAGACAATCAAGGGAGAGATGAATCCTTTGAAAATCTAAAACAAGAGGTAAAAGAAAATGAAAAACATCAAGGAGCAAATTCGTGAGTATCTGGACATTAAGTTGCGGCTGTGCGGCAAGTACATGAAGGAGGAGCAGGATTTCCACCTCGCAAAAATGCAGATGGAGCAGGCCATGGGCGCTGTGGAGTTTATCTCTATCACCTGCCGTGATATTAACCTCGCACATGAAGTAATGGACACATACCTTCAGTACTATGAGCAGGAGTTTTATAAGACCCTGTTTCCGGAGGTAGAGGCATGACCTCTACTCTCCATATCCAATTTAGCAAACACGCCTTAACAGAACGGGCAGATAGAATAGCTTTTATCGCTACCACGGTAGGCTTTGGAAATGTAATCAAACGCCGTATGGTTACAGATGAACGGGGTACGGCAATGCGGCTTTTAACTGATACTGGAGTAATTATTGTAACTAATCCGGAAGAAACCATGATTCTTACCATGTGGATAGCAGGGCCAGCGCAAGTCAAAGAATTTTATCTGGGTGAAGTAAGAAATCAAGCCGTTCTGCGACTGGTTAAAAAATACAAGGAAAAAGGGTATCAAACAAAACAAAATCAATAAACAGGAGGAAAAGAAATGACTGAGGTAACTACTTATAAATGTGATTATTGCGGCGAAGAGTTTGAGTTTGAAGATGACTGCGTAAAACATGAACGAGAGCATGTTGAGAATAAGTTTTACAAGCATATTATTATGCTTGACGTTGATGGAAATATACTTTCTGGATTTGACGAGTCTATGATTGAAGCAAGCTTTTACATTTGTGCAGCTGATGCTAACTCTTTTAATGATTTGGCTGATATCTTTGAAGAATATGGCTATACTTCTCCGAGAGATTTCTTTGGTCAGCCTAAATCCTATCCTGTCTGCTATGCCTACAATGATATTACTGAGGAATGGCTAAATATTCAACAGGAAGTCGATGCAATCACTACCATGCTTATCCGGCAGAATGATATGCTAAACCTGCTGGCCTCTAATAATTAAAATTAAAACCGTCGCCTTTGAGAGATCTTGGGCGGCGCGTTTTCAAAGGAAACGCGCCGAATTTTATTTTATTGTATAGGATGCCAAAAAATCATCGCAAATTTTGTGCAAATTGACGGTTGACAGACTTCCTAAAATCTGTTAGAATGTAGTTACAAAAGAAAGGAGATACAAAAATGTTCGTTGTTTTGTTTTTGGCTGCTGTCGCTATCGACTTCCTGTTCTCTGCTGGACTGGTCTGGCTTCTCTGCTGGCTTCTCCCTGCTATCGGCATCGCGTCCATCGGTTCTTTCGTTATCGCGTTCTCGTGGAAGCTGGTACTGGTCGTTTGGCTCATTGTTGCAATCCTGCGTTCCATCTTCCATGCCAACAAGTAAATTGAAAAATTAAACTGATATACTGAAACAAGGAGGTATGTATTATGGAGTTGAAGCAAGCGTATCAGATGGTTTTCAGCAACCTGCGCGAATGCCCTATGTTCCAAGGTCATTATGATGCCATCAATGGCAATTCCTACTTTATGTCCGGCATTGAGACGGTTATGGAGGTAATCGCCAATCGCGCCTATGATGATGATTTTGCCGAGAATTTCTCCAATGAATTTTGCGACAATATGTTAAGGAGTAGAGAAAATGTCTGATTTTCAGAAACTGACCCTTAAAAGGTATGGGCGCAATTTCCTCATTGTATGTGGTTTTATCCTGCTGGTGTATGGTATGATAAAGTCTGCGCTGGTGCTATACGCAACGGTTGCGATTATGGTACTGACTATCGTAGGCGCGTGTGTATGGTCTATGGTGGACTCTGTCCGCTGGGACTGGCGGTTGCGTGGCAAACTAACAGAGGACGAGTATAAAGCGTACCAGTCCTGTGAAAGATTTTTCGGGTGGCGTGATGATAAATACCTGCCGACTGATGACCAAATTGTATGGATGGCTGAACAGACTGACTACTCCTGTGAAACGCTGTGGAGTATGTATAACAAACTGAATTGAAAGGAGAAAATCAAAATGGAGAATAAATGCCCTAAATGCGGAGAAGATTTTGAATATACTTTTGAAAATAACATAGAACAAGATAATAGTGACACTCTACTAGTAGACTATTGGTGCAAATGTAAATCTTGCGGCAAACATTGGCGATATGTAGAAATGTTCCGCTTCTGTGCCGCATGGATTGATGAAAATAGTGAGGAGAACTAAAATGGAAATTATCAAAGCCCCCATCTATGTCAAGTTGACAGAGGAGGAACGGAAAACCCTGCGCGACGCCTATGATATTCTCAATGAATTGTATGAAATCATTGCCGATAATGACTGCGAGTATGTGAGCGATACTTGCGATAGCTATGACAGACCGGACGTTGCGCTTACGGCCAATGTGCTCCAAATGCTTGCCCCAGCTGAAAAAGTGGAAATCCGTAATTAAAAATCCTGCCCAGTGTAAAAGCTGGGCGGCTTGTTGTGGGTCGCAACAAGCCGAATTTCTATTTATCGCACAAAGCCACCAAAAATTTTCTAAAATTTTGTGCATTTTGTCAATGGACGAATTTCCTAAAATGTGGTACACTATGGTTACAGTAAAGAAAGGAGCTAAAGCAAATGAACAATCACTTCACTATCTATCTGGATATGGACGGCACGATTGCTGACCTCTATGGCGACCCCGATTGGCTGGCAAAACTGGAAGCATCTGACGCAAGCGTATATGCAAACGCCCGCCCGCTCGTTCACTTTTCTACCCTCGCCCGCTATCTGAACCGCTTGCAAGCTTACGGCTGTCATATTGGTATTATTAGTTGGCTATCTAAAAACGGAACAGAACAGTTTAATAACGAAGTTGCCGAAGTCAAGCGGGAATGGCTGGCAAAGCATCTCCCTAGCGTCAAGTGGGATGAAATTCATATCGTGCCTTATGGTATTCCTAAATCTTCTTTTGCAGTCCGTGAAGATGATGTTCTATTTGACGACGAACTGAAAAATCTTCTTGAGTGGGATTTTTATAGGCATGGTTGCGCTTTTAAGGCAGAGTATTTAATGGATATTTTGCGGGAAATGGTTGCAGTTGCGGCGGGTGTTTAATACACCCCGCAAAAGGAGTTTCATATGATTATCTATACCATCGCCGTTGTCTTACTCTTGTTATGGTGCATCTACTCCATTATCATGGGAATTTTTTGTTACCGTGCAACGTTGGATAAAAGATATCTTACAAGTATTATTCTTTACATTATAGCAAGTACAATGCTTATTTCATGGTTAGTAAGGAGTTATTAAAAATGTCTTATCAAGTAGGAAGCGGTTTAGTATTTGCCGCAATTATGAATCTTTTCGCAATTCCTATTATTTTGTTTACCGCGGGTACATGGAAAGGAAAGATTATCGCATTTCTAATTGTGACTTCCATTTGTTTTGGTTTTGGGTATCTGATGGGAAATAATGCTATACAAAGTCATGAAAGATGGAATGATGGTATCTGTATTAAATGCGGCGGTGAATATCAATTTACAAGTGCAACCAGATGGAAAACTTCTCAAGAATTTTATTATACTTGCAAAGATTGCGGTTATACCATTAAAACAAATTGTTTATATAATAAGTAAAGGAGAATAAAAAAAATGACTACTTTTAAGACCCAAAATGCAATTTTTCTGACGAGGAATTGGTAGCTCTGGATAAGGTAGCAAGTATTTTGGATGAATTACATAGTACTCTTCAGAATGAAGAATGTACAGAAATTATTACTGATAAATGTCATGACGATTTTAACATTCGTGAAATTGAGGAAGCTCAGACCTTGATTTCTACCTTAGCTTATGTTGACGGTGTTGAATTGGATTAAAAATCTACTGCCGCCTGACTGAAAAGTTAGGCGGCTTGTTGTGGGTCGCAACAAGCCGAATTTTTCATTTTACACCTAAGTTGGTTAAATTTTTCACAAACAAACTGCACAAACACCCGCCCTGCAATCTCCTAAAATTTGTGCAGTTTGCACCTTGCTTTTTCCTGCGTTATTTGGTATACTCTTATCAAGAGGTGAGGGTAAGACCCCACCGCAAAACAAGAGAAAGGAATTGATACAATGGCAATCGACAAACGGCGGCATTATATTCTGATGCTTGACACCGAAACTGCCAACACCATTCCCACAGAAAAAGGACTTGATATGTCTAATGTTTTGGTCTATGACATAGGCTGGGCGGTGATTGACAAATCTGGAAATGTATACGAGTGCGCCAGCTACGTCAATCGTGACATATTCGTATATGAGCGTGACCTCATGCAAAGCGCATATTATGCGGATAAGATTCCCCTGTATCTGGAAGATTTGGAAAAGGGTTTCCGCAAGATGGCTGACCTCTATGAAATCCGATGCGCTATGCTGGAAGTCATGGAAAGATATAATATTGACACAGTGTGTGCGCACAATGCCCGTTTTGATTTGAATGCTTGCAATATAACCCAGCGATATTGCACAAAGTCAAAATGGAGATATTTCTTCCCCTATGGGGTAGAAATTTGGGACACAATGAAGATGGCGCAGGACGTAATTGTTCAAATGCCCACTTACCGCAAGTTCTGTGATGAAAACGGTTATAAGACCAAAAACGGACAGTACCGCAAAACCGCAGAAATCTTATATCAATTTATTAGCGGAAATCATGAGTTCGCGGAAGAACATACGGGACTTGCGGACGTGATGATTGAAAAGGAAATTCTGGCCTATTGTTTCCGACAGAAAAAACCTATGCGAAAATTGCTATTTGAGAATAGTAAAGAATTTCCGGAAATAACAGACATTCAGAAAACAATTATGCGGCTTGTACAAAATGAGCCTATGCGGTACGGGGCTTAAAGCCCCTATCGCTAGAAAGGTAAAGACATGAAAAAGAAAAATAAAAACAATTTTGGTAAATATAGAGATGAATATAGAGATGAAGTCCTCGTAGTACAAACAACTCCACTTTCTGATGGCTGGGAAACAGACGCAGACCGTATGCCTCTTTGTATTATTCCAGAAGAAGAAGCTCTTAAAAACTTCTGGATTGAGGGATATGAAATTCATGCAATTCGTAGGCATGATGGCAATTTATTGCTCATTAAAGAATGGTGGGAGAAATAAATAATGAGAGATATTTTAGATTATTTGAAAAACAATTTTATCTGCTGGCTTATTCGTCATACGCATATTCACTCATACGTCATTGATGAAATGATATGGAAATTTTCCAATGAGGAAATTCAGTCTCACGTGGATATGATGAAAGCCGCAAGAGCTGAAAGCAGTTGTTTTTTCCTTAAAGATTATTTGGAAAGGATGGATTAAAACCATGAAAGTCAATTTGCACATTCCCAAGGTTGAAATTGTCCCGGTAGAGGTTCCGGACGGAATGCTGACAAATATCATTTTTGATAACTGCAAAGCAAACTGGTATGACCGCCCGGAAACCGCAGTTGTTCCGGGTAGAGATGATTACACCACTTTGGAAAACTACATCAATGAGCATTATGGCTATGCTTTTGTTGATGATTTTCAGTATGCGGCTGTTGAAACCGCAGATGGAGAGGAAGTCCCTGTTCTTGAATACTAAGGTAAAACCGCCCAAGGAAACTTGGGCGGCTTGTTGTGGGTCGCAACAAGCCGAGTTTTAGATTTATCCTGCACTAAGCGTTAAATTTTTCACAAGCAAATTGCACAAAAAATTTATGTAAATTTCCTAAAATTTGTGCAATTTGCACATTGCTTTTTTAGGGTCTATCTGGTATACTATTAAATGTCAGGAGGGGAAAGAACAAAGTCCCAAGCGATGTGAACCTTAAAAAAAATTCCACAAATTCTTGAAAACCCCTTGACAAATTCAAGAAAATGTGATAATATATAGATGTCCTCAAGAGAGGGAAATAAAAACAAATGGTGAAGCTACCACCTAAAAAGCAGAAAGGCTTGATAACTATGGCTAACAAGATTACTAACCGCGATTACTTCAACATGATTCTGTCCAACATTGACAACATGACGCTGGTTTGTGAGGGTAAGGGAGAAGTCTCCCCTGATTCTGTGCGAGAGTGGGCAAAGCATCAGATCGACCTGCTCGACCGTAAGAATGTGAATAAAAAGCCCACCGCCCAGCAGGCAGAAACCGCTGACATTATGGCAGAAGTGGAAGATTTTCTCGGCCGCAATCAGGGTAAGGTTTTTACTTGCGCTGAACTGCTCGACCATGGCCTGTTCCCTGCCAGCGCACAGTCCCAGCGTGCCGCCGCTATTTGCAATAAGTTGGTAGCCGCAGGTCGTGCAGAGAAGGGCGTTCTCAAGGGCAAGACCGTTTTCATGGCGAATGGAACTTTTGATACCATTCAGGGTATCAAGGAGTGGGTGTCCAAGTCCTCTAAGTAACCCCATGACGGGCGGGGTGAAATATCTCCGCCCGTCTCTATCTCAAAACAGGAGGAAAGTTAATGGAAAAGCCTATGCCCGATGAACAGCGTCTTGAACGCATTATGAACGGTTTGGGGTGTTCTTTTGCTACTGCAAAGGATATTTTGCGTCATGACAAGATTATTGACGCAGGTGGAGATCCTTTCCCGCAGACCCCTGAACAGAAAGCTGCAAGTAAAAAGTATACCACAACGGGAACTAAAAAGCCTACGGTTTACAAACTTGAAACAAGAGAAAAGAAGCAGAATACCACAAAAAGAGAAATTATCACGGCGCTTGCGGGATTCCTTGCGGAGTATGATAACCTTAATGTGGTAAACCCTGAACGAATCATTCAGTTTCGCAAAGATGGTAAATTGTATGAGCTGACCTTGACTGAAAAGCGTAAACCAAAGTGAGGTAAAAGTGGAAAAAGAGTTTCTATATGTGGGGCATTATATTGATACCCAAGGGCGATACATTCTCAAGATAGGAACTACTAATGATTTGCGGAGACGTGCCACGGAACATACACGGCACTACCGCAAGTCTCCAGAGTATACCCTAATACCGCAAGGAAAGTTTGAATATGACTTTCATGTAAAGCTTTCAAAATATAATACCTTGCGGTTTGAGGATAGAAACCGTCAGAGATGGCAAGATTCTGGAATTGGCGAGTATGTCAGAAATGACCGCTTTAATTGCGGAGAGCGCAAGCCCGACAAAGTAACCATTAAAATTAGAAAAACTTATGAGGTAGAACTATAAAAAAGCCCGCCCATTCTTTTGGGCGGGCCGCTTTCTGGCGAAACCAGCCCGAATTTTTATTAAATTCACATGGTTAGCTAAAATTTTTATAATATCTAGAAATATCCGGACGGCTTGATTTTTCCTAAAATTTATTATATAATATTTATATCAAAAAGAGATAAAAAATTTATAGAAAAGGGAGGCTTCTGAAATGAAGAATCTTAATCAATCTCGTAAAATTGACGCTCTAGGTAGACTGGTAATTCCCTCTAAGCTGCGTGATAAGTTTAGTATTGAATCTGGCGACGAAATGGAATTTTATTCTTACTTCGTAGATGGTGTGCAATATATTTGTATTCCTTGCCCTCACGCTCCGGAACCCCGTGAAGATTAAGCGGGCCGAGCGCGAACGCGCTAGGCCGAATTTTCTCTTTTCACCTAGCATAGCGAAATTTTCTGCTGGATTTTGGCTTCATAACGCTACTCCAAAATTCCCATAACGCACACCGCATAAGCCACCGATCGGTAAAAATCACTCAAAATTTTTTAAATAAATTAAACTATTTTCTAACTTTTTTATTCTTAATCCACTTCTTTATTCACATTTTTATTTTCATATAAGCAAAAAGTCTTAAAATTAAGTAATTATCTAATGT